>Ga0081455_10002374_pt1 | contig 22494 bp, 19 predicted proteins | sample TabmetS3T2R1_FD_70207 | JGI IMG/M metagenome (GOLD analysis project Ga0081455, IMG submission 70207) | Tabebuia heterophylla rhizosphere microbial communities from the University of Puerto Rico - S3T2R1 | ecosystem: Host-associated > Plants > Roots > Rhizosphere ...
TCTACGAAGAGGTTTGGTCGGAACCTGTGATCGTGGTTGCAAAGAGGTACGGCCTCTCGGACGTTGGACTCGCGAAGATCTGCAGAAAGCTGAATATTCCACGGCCCGGCTTGGGCTATTGGGCAAAGAAAGCTGCGGCGAAGCCTGTCGGAAAGCCTCCGCCTCTGCCTCCGTTAGGGAAATTGGACTGAACTCGACGATGCTTCGGGAAGATACGACGGGAATTGTGTCTCTAAAGGACAGGCAGAGCGAATTTGCCGTTTGTAACGGCGCTGCGCCTGCCGTTCGTGGGGTGGACCCGCCATGAATGGCCGGACGACATTCAACTGATTTGCCTCTCTTTAATCTAGTAGTAGCTTGATCCATTGCGGCAAGAAACTGAAGCGTCTGGATGAACAAGTGCTCGCTACAGGTAAGGAGGAGCAAGAAAAAGGGCACCAACCGATCACGAGTCTCAGATCCATGCGAGCGCTGAGAATCGGATGTGTTTGTAAGGACCGGATATTGTGAGTTCGGCAATTTCCTCGACCCACGAAAGTTCTCGTGCGGCATGGATCGTTGCGCGTCCGCACCGCCTGTGGAAGGAGTACTCGAGTTAAAGAAATTCTTTCGCATGAAAATTCCGAGTTTGTGAAAAAAGGATTACGCCGCAGACAGATTCACAACCGGTTCACAGTTGGGACTCACTCGGATTTCGGTTCAATAGCAGAAAACCAAGTTGGAGGAAACGGGGACAAATTTGGGGGCAACATATTTCCGTCTTTATAAATTAAGTTGTTAAACTAGGTAGTTGCAACTATCATTCGATTCCCCTCGCCTCCACCAAAACCTCTCCAACCAGTACCAAAAATGTCCAATAATTGGTTGATTTAAATTTTGTGATATAGCGTCCGGCATGGTTCCATGCCGTCCAACTACAGTTGCCCCCATATTGGGGTAACTTTGGGGGTAACTGGTAGAACTAGAAAGTGAGTTACCCCCACATGCCGCTAACCGATACCGCTATTCGTTCCGCAAAACCTCAGGCAAAGCCGTTCAAGCTGTTCGATAGTGGTGAGCTGCATCTAATAGTCATCCCCACCGGCCGAAAATGGTAGCGCTGGAAATATCGGTTTGGTGGTAAAGCGAAGGCCTCTCATTCGGCGTCTATCCTGACGTGAGTTTGAAATTAGCACGTGAGAAGCGTGATGCAGCTCGGAAGCAGCTCGCGGCCGGCGTCGATCCCGGGGCGGTGCGGAAGGCAGAGAAACTCGCCCAGGCGGGAGCAGAAAGTTTCGAGGCCATCGCCCGCGAATGGCACGCGAAGTTCTCGCCCGGATGGGTGGCTAGCCACGGCGACCGCATTTTGCGCCGGCTTGAAAACGACATCTTCCCTTGGCTTGGCAAGCGCCCCATCGCGGAAATCAAGGCACCCGAGCTGCTTGCAGCGCTGCGTCGAATTGAAAGCCGGGGCGCGCTCGAAACTACTCACAGGGCCATGCAGAACTGAGGGCAAGTATTCCGCTACGCCGTGGCAACCGGACGGGCGGAGCGTGATCCTATTGGCGATCTGCGCGGCGCACTATCCCCGCCTAAGGAAAAGCACTAGGCGGCACCGGAAGATTGGTGATTACTGACAATGCCGCGCTTGTTCTCAAGCATGTTGTCGGGCTGCCGGTCCAACTCGTTTCCGGATATACGGGCACCGCACCGATCCGGCTTGCCGCTGAGAGTGGAGAGTTTGTTGCTGGCAGTGGGAGTCGATAAAGCCAACCTGGCGGGCCGGTTTGCAGGCTGGCGAAGTGAATATCGTCGTCCAACTCACTGCCGAGCCTTTGCCTGAGCTTCCCAAGGTTCCACTCGCGTTAACCTCGTTCAAAGCGATGCAGGGCGCAAGCTAATTACCGCTAGCGTTCAGACAACGGAACCGATCACGCGCCTCTACGCCGTCCCTCCAGGCACTGCGAAAGACCGAGTAAGAACGCTGCAAAAATCCTTCATGGATACAATGAAGGATCCAGAGTTTTTGGCTGAGGCCAAAAAGTCCAACCTAGAGATCGATCCCACGAGCGGCGAGGAGGCGGGAAAAGCCATCGCTAGTCTGTTCCATTTAGAGCCTGGTTTGGTGGTCAAAATGAAGACGATTCTGCTTGGCGATTGAGTGTGGCTGGTTAGGTCTTCGAATCCAGGTGCGTCCATGAAATGCTATCGTGATTCATACGGTGACTGGTAGTGGCGAATGATGAGCCGGCTATTGCGGTAGGTTTTCTCTATCGTGGTCAGGGGCTCGTTGCCAATTCGAAACGATCTTTTTGCCCGGGTCACCTTCGCGACGGTTAGCCGTTTTCTTGCGGCAAGCAGAAAATCTGACAACAGAGATTTTGCATGGCAAGGCTAATCCGTTGACAACCCGTGGTCGGCTAAGTATATGTCCACCGGGATGTACCATAAAATCATCATCGTTTTCCTCACAGTTGTTTGGTTTTTTTCAAGTGCTTCGCTCGCTCAAGAGCCGAGGAGATTGGTTTCTGCGATGCAGGCAATCTCCACAGTTGACTTCGGTTATCTGCCCACGTTTTTGGCACGGTCTAAAGGGTTTTTTGTTCAGGAAGGATTGGATTTAAAACCGCTTGTCGTGAGCGTAAGGGTTTCCGTGCCGGCGCTCATGTCACGCGAGGTTCACTTCGCCGCGGCGGGTTCATCTATGCCTGCCGCACTGAAAGGCGCTCCGCTGAAAGCTATTTACTATAGTTACAATACATCAACCTTCCAGCTCTTGGTGCGTCCCGAAATCGGCGGGCCGCAAAATCTCAAAGGCAAAGCGATTGCCGTGTCTTCTCCCGGATCGAGCAACGATCAGGCGGCACGATTGATGCTCAAAAAGTTTGGGCTCGAAGTGGGGCGGGACATCATCCTCCTGCCGGCCGGTGACTCGCAAGCCCGTCTCTTGGCGATGGAGAGTAACCTCGCCGCTGGTTCGCCGGTAAATCCGGACGTCGCCGCCCAACTAGCACTCAGGGGTTATCGGATCTTAATGAATTCCGCGGAAGTCTACCCGGTGCCTTTCTCGGGCATGGCCGTGCATGGGGATCTGATCAGGGAAAATCCGGATCTCATCAAGCGCTGGCTCCGTGCCCACATCCGGGCTATCCTCTACATCCGAAAAAATCCTGACGATGCCGCGCAAGTGGCCGCTAAGGAACTCAGGCTTACGCCGGAAGTGGCACTGGTCGCAACCCAACTTCTCATGCCGGTGATCAGCGCGGACGATCCAGGCGGATTCACAGAAAACGGGATGCGTCTCAATCTCGAATACAGCGCCAGCCGCCAGGGAGGCGACGCCAGCAAAGTTCCGATCACACAAGTTGCTGACCTGAGTCTTTTACGTGAGGTGCAACGGGAAATGGGTATTCGTTGCAAAGAGGGCTATCAGTGCAATTGAGGCCCGCCGGCGGTTCAAAGACATTGCCGTTTGGCACCGATCTTTGCCGGGGAGAGACATGGGAATGTAATTGTCTCGGGAGATTGACTTGGCTCTGGAAAAGATCGCAGCGGCTCAACTCATTCCTCAATTGCCTGGCAGAATCGTCCTCAACTTAGCTACCGAAAAAGGCTCTGAATAAAAAACTATCGATTTCCTTTTCCTATATCGTCGCCGGTCGTGGAAAGGAAAGTAAAAACGGTATCTTATGACACTCCTGCTGATTCGGAGTCGAGTGCAAGGATCGTTTCGGTAAATACAACATGAATTCTCAGAACGGAAAGTACATCGTCGGCGTCGATATCGGCGGAACTTTTACAGATTGCATTGTCCTGAGCGAAAGCGGAAAGATCACCATCGGCAAAGCACTTTCCACGCCGGATGATTTCGCCCAGGGCGCGCTCCATGCGGTTTCGGACGCGGCGTGGAATCTCGGAATGTCCAGCGCCGACGAAGTTCTTCACCGTACCCAACTTTTCTTCCACGCCTGCACTATTGGCGAGAACACGCTCATTACCCGCGCGGGAGCGAAGACCGGCTTGATTACCACCAGAGGCTTCGCCGATGTTTCACTTATGATGCGCGGGCGTATTACCGACGGGCTTACGGATGAGCAAGCGACACATCTCGCGGCGATGAGCAAACCGGCGCCGTTTGTTCCGCGGCGCTTAATCGAAGAGGTCGTAGAGCGCATCGACTATAAGGGCGAAGTCATCATGTCACTCGATGCCGCTGATGCGGAAGAGGCGTTGGAGAAACTCGCTTCGAAGGGTGTGGAATCGGTCGCCGTCTGCCTGCTCTGGTCGGTTGTCAACAACGCCCATGAAAGGGTGATCGCGGATGTACTCAAGCGAAAATATCCGGCGCTTTTTTTCACGCTCTCCCATGAAGTCGCGCCTTTCGTCGGCGAATACGAGCGCACGGCTACCACGGTTGTCAACGCTTACGTCGGTCCGAAGATCTCGACGTACTTAAAGAATCTGGGCCGAGTTTTGAAGAGTAAAGGCCTCAAACGTGATCCGCTTATCATGCAGGCCTATGGCGGCGTGCTCGGAACCGAGGCCACGTGCAAAAACGCAGTGGGTACGATCGAATCGGGACCTAGCTCCGGCGTCGTGGGCACAGAGTTCGTCGGTAGACTGATCGATGAGCCCAACGTCATCGCGACGGATATGGGTGGTACGACTTTCAAAGTGAGCGTGATCCGAGACGGAGTGATTGAAAGAGACTATAAGCCGGTGCTTTTGCAGCATCGCATTCTTTCAACCAAGATTTGGGTTGAATCTATCGGTGCCGGTGGCGGCAGCATCGCCTGGGTTGACGAGGAAACGGGGCTCTTGAAAGTCGGACCGCAAGGCGCAGGCGCGAAACCGGGCCCCGTCTGCTATGGCCTCGGTGGTAGCGAGCCAACCGTTTCTGACGCCAATCTCATTCTCGGTTACTTGAATGAAAATTATTTTCTCGGTGGCAAGATGCGTCTCGATAAATCGGCAGCGGAGCGAGCGGTACGTGACCAGATTGCCCGACCTCTGGGAATGTCGGAGCTGGAAGCCGCGAGCGGTATACATCGCATCGCCACTGCTCATATGAGCGATCTGATCCGCAAAGCCACCGTGGAGAAAGGTCACGATCCGCGCAACTTCGTAATCTTCGCCTATGGCGGCGCCGCGCCGATTCACGCGAGCCGCTACGCCGCGCAGCTTCGAGTCAAGAAAGTGATCATTCCTCTGACCGCCTCGGTGCACGGTGCGACGGGGCTCATCAGCTCCGATGTCATCTATGAATACGGCAAATCCGATCATTTGGTTGTCCCTGTCGATCTCGCCCGGGTAAAGGCGAATTTTGCCGAGCTAGTCAACCAGGCCGTGCCTGACTTAGAGAATGCGGGATTCAAGTCCGAAGATATGAAGATCTCCCGCAGCGTGGACATGCGTTACCGCTATCAGGTCCATGAATTGAACGTGCCTTTTCCGACCGGTACGGACGAGATCACGCCCAACCAAATGGAAGAGCTCTACACTCGCTTTGATGCTCTGTACCAGAAGGCCTACGGCCAGGGCTCGGCCTACCGCGAGGCCGGAAGAGAAATCATCATCTTCCGCGTTACCGCCGTTGGGGCGCTTAAAAGGCCAAAGATCGAGCGCGCGAGCGGGCGGGAGACGAATGCGGAGAGAGCCGTAAAGGGTAAACGGGATGCCTACTTTGAGGAGTATGGGAATTTCGCGCCGACTTTGGTGTACGATTTCGATCGTCTCAAACCGGGAAACGAAATTTCCGGCCCGGCGATCGTTGAGACGCCAGTCACAACAGTCGTCGTGAATCCGACAGATCGAGCGGCCGTCGATGAGCTCCGTAACATCATCATCACGACAGACCCGACTACTCATGAAGCTTACAAGAGTCCGTAACCCGAGGAGCAATTTTTGGAGGAGTAGGAGGTTAAGAAATGGACCCCGTTAACTTGGCGCGAAGCGTCGACCCGATTACATTCGAGATTCTCTCACACCGTTTGCACCAAATCGCCAAGGAAACCGGCATCACACTCGAAAGAGTGGGAGGCACGGTCAATACGACTCAGATGAAGGACTATGCCGCGGCGCTCTATCGTGCGAACGGGGAAATCCTCTCTGCCGGCGAAACTACCGGGTGGCATGTGGCATGCGCCGGCGTGGCGGTCAAAAGAATTCTCGAGCGTTTCGGCGACACAGACGAGATTGAAGCCGACGACGTTTTTATTCTTAACGATCCGTACCTGGCGGCGATCCACCAGTCCGACGTTTACATGATCTGCCCCATCCATTTTCGCGGCAAGCTCGTCGCCTGGAGCGGCACCTTCGTGCATGTGATGGACATCGGCGCCATGTCGCCGGGAGGCGATTCTCCGGGAGCAAGCGAGATCTTTCATGAAGGGCTCCGAATCCCCGGTTTAAAACTGGTGGAGCGTGGGAAACTCAGGCGTGACGTGTTCGACACCATTACGAACATGACGCGCCAACCGGTCATGGTGGGATTGGATCTAAAGTGCCAATTGGCCGCCAATAACGTTGCCAAATCGCGCATGCAAGAGATGTACGCTGAGTTTGGCGCGGAAATGCTTAACGACGTATCCGCCGACATGATCCGCTACTCCGAGTCGGTGCTGAGAAAAAGAATCGCCGAAATTCCGGACGGATCGTGGAGCGAAACGAACATGATTCAAGGAGACGAGAACTGGAAGATCACCGTTAGACTAACGAAGAAAGACGATCGCTTGGTCTTTGATTTCACGGGAACCGATAAGCAGGCAAAAAGAGGAATTAATCTTCCCTACCATGCGACCTTCGGAGCCTGTTTCCGCGTTGTTCTCCATACGCTAGCGTACGACATCCCGAAAAATCACGGCGTCCTTAAACCGATCGAGACCATTGCTCCGGAGGGAACCATCGTCAACGTTCAGTATCCCGGCCCGGTCTCGCTCAACACGACCTCTTCCGGTTCCATGGTGCGTTATCTCGCCAACGCGGTTTTGATGCAGTCGCTCGCCACAAGTGAGAAATGGAAAAAGGAAGTCGTGGCCATCAGCGCCGGACATAGAAACGTTCGCCACGCGGGCGTGAACCAGTACGGAAAATATGTTGTCTCCGCGCTAGGGCATGGCGCGCTCGACGGCACTGGCGCAAGATCCTACGCCGACGGAGTGAATTCGTGGGGAGGCCATTTAAGCGTGGCCAACGCGGAGTGGTTTGAGATGAACTTCCCGGTGCTGTACCTTTTCCGGCGCCACGCCTGCGATGCCGCCGGCGCGGGAAAATTTCGCGGCGGTGCGGGCGGTGAGACAGCACACATCATTCACGACGCGCCAGAAGGAAAAGTCAAAGGCATCACTTATGGGGTGTCGAGCTCGCGGAACTCCGGCCAGGGCATTTTTGGCGGTAAGTCGGCCGCTCCGAGCGTTATCATTCACCTCGAAGGTACGAACGTTATTGAGAAGGTCCGGAACAGGCAACCGATCCAAGATATTGCTGATTTAGGCGGACGGCCATCGATGCTCGCCTACAAGGAGTTTGAGTTCAAGGAAGGTGATGTTGTCTACATGAGAATGGCGAGCGGCGGAGGATACGCTGATCCACTGGAACGCGATCCGCAATTGGTTCTGGAAGACGTAATCGACGGACTAGTCTCCGAGCGAGTGGCGCGGGAGGTTTATGGGGTTGTGTTAGACCAAAAGAGAGAAGCCGTAGATTGGCTGCATACAAAGAGCCTCCGCGCGAACCTACAAGAAGATCTTAAAAGTAAGAGGAATAACAGATGAAAGAGACCACGGCCAATGAAGTTGTTGAAGGACTGAAAGACGCGGGCGTCAAGTTTGCTTCCTTTTTGCCCGATAGCTGGTTGAAGCCGATCTATTTTCGGCTGGCCCAAGATCCCCATTTTATGACCATTCCGGTCTCCAATGAAGGGGTCGGCGTTGGACTGTGCTGTGGGGCGTGGCTGGGCGGGCTGAAGGCTGTGATGTTGATGGAGAATACCGGCGTGCGCATGGCGTGTGATCAGCTCGCCCGGCTCGGGATCAGTATCGGGCTTCCCTGTTTCATGATCATTCCGTATCGAGGCGATTTTGGCGACGGGCAGACGTACGCCGTCGCTCATGGCCAGACCATGCTCCCGGTTCTCGATGCGCTTCGTATTCCTTATCATATCGTGAGGGAGGAAAACCGGATCCGCCAGTCCATCCGCCGTTGTCTTACGACCATGAGCGTCACCAAGTATCACGTGGCGATGATCATGGGCGCCGAGGTGTGCGTCGAAAATCTTTGATGCGGGAGAAGGAGAGCTAGTGATGCAAAGAATTGATTGTCTGAAGGCGCTGGTCCCGCATATCAAAGATCAGTTGGTCGTTATCACTTTGGGGCGGACGGCGTTGGAATGGGCCGAGGTCAGCCCCCGTGACGGCAATATGTTCAACTCGGGAATGGGCAACCATATCCCGGTCGCTTTGGGATTGGCGAAGGCACTCCCGCATCGTCAGATTATTCTTCTGGACAGCGACGGCAGCGTCCTGATGCTGCTTTCGGCGCTGACGACGTTGGGGTCGTACCCGGCATCGAATCTGAAGGTTTTTGTTTTCGATAACCAGGCCTATGAGGGAACCGGCGGCCAACCCACCGATACATCCCGGGTGACAGATATTGCCGCCATCGCGCGGGGCGCGGGCGTGTCCGGAGCCCAAACGGTCAACGACCTGGATTCATTCAAGTCCGCAGCCCGCGACGCTTTGACCAAAGAGGGCATGACTTTCATCGTGGCCAAAGTGGAAGTTGCCAAAGGGCCGGCGCCGCGCAAAGATGTCGGTAACAAAGAAGACCTTCTCAAGTTTGTCAGGTACGTCGAGAAAACGGAGAACATAGCAGTTCTCCATCGCGAGCATAATTAACATTCAGAGCAGAGCCATCGGAAGTAGAAAATTTCTCCGCAGAACTTTTTAGCCTGCCCCAGCTTCACTCTTCGTGTTCTCGGAACAAGAGTTTGTTAAGGCCGGTCGGATTTTCCTTTGTTATACCGGGGAAGGAAGGGTGATTATTACTTGAAAACCCGGTCCAGAAAGCCGCTCTGGTCCAATTCCTTCAGATAACGCGCTTCGATAAAATCTTCCGGCTTGTATTTTTTCGCGCCGGGGTCACGAATGGCGATGGCATCTAACACCGCCTGCATTCCCTTTTCGCTGCCGTAAGGCTTCCGGGGGAGAATCTTAAGAAGATAATCGTAGGTTTCATCCAGCGCTTCCCGGTCTTCGAGACGCATCCAATGCTTCAACGTGACAAGGCTTTCTTCCTTGTTCTTGTGAATATAAGCGATCGCTTCGACGAAGCCTCTTAGAATACCAAGGACTGTCTGTTGGTTCTTCTGCGCAAAATCAAGAGTCGTATCGATGGAATTGTACGCCCATGTGATGCCGGCTTCCTGGAAACTGGCAATCTGATTGAAGCCCATCTTTCGCGCGGTGACGGTAAGCGGCGGGGAAATGACCGTGGCGTCGACGGAGCCGGACCGGAGCGCGGTAAAACGCGCCGTCTGGTCCCCGATGCCCAATATAACCGCTTCCTTTTCCGGGTTGATTCCCAGGTTTCTCAAGGCGATTCTGAGCGACAGATCGGAGACGGATCCGAGCCGGCTAACCGCAAATCGCCTCCCCTTGAGCTGAGCAGCGGACTTGATTGCCTGAGAAGAAACCAAGGTATAGGGAAGGGAGTCAATGAATACCGCGATCGTCACCATTTCGGCGCCGCGCATTTTGGCTTCGACGATGGAACTGGTTCCTCCGGCGTGAAACTGGACGGAACCCGACAGCAGAGTCTGGACCGCGAGAGGCCCGCCCTGGATCGTGATGACTTCAGTGTCCAATCCGTATTTCTTGAAGAGGCCTCGGTCCTGGGCGATCCAAAGCGGCAACAACTCGCCGCTCAAACCGGCGCTGGCGATGCGAACCAGCGCGCCATCGGCACGGGAAAAAACTGCGGCGACAGACAGTACAACCACAAGTCCGAGCAAGATTCGTCGCATGTTGCCCTCCTGGAACTGTGCCCTCACCCTCTTCCCTCTCCCGAGACAGGCGAGGGAAAATTGTTGAACGTTGGACTTCTGGACCTGCGCTCAATTGTACTGAAATTGACTGCCGGGCTTTCGCGGTACATAGCGGCCCACCGGGTCGCCGACCATTTCCATACTATTGCTTCTGTTAGACCACTCAGCGACGATATTGCCGCGGACAATCGTCATCACCGGCCAGCCCGTGAACTCCCACCCTTCATAGATTGACCACCCGGAAGAGGTGTAGAGCATATCCGGCTTTACGGTCGCTTTTTTGTTCAAGTCCACGACCACGATATCGCCGTCGGAGCCTACCCGAATGGTGCCTTTTTTGGGAAACAGGCCGAACACTTTCGCGTTGTTTTCACAGCAACATTCCACCATTCGCTCGAGAGATATGCGTCCCTGGTTGACTCCCAGGCTGAGCATCACCTGCAGGTAGGCTTCGACGCGGGAAGAAAAACCGCTGACGCTCTTCCAGACATCGCCTTTGACTTCCATTTCGGCACGTGGGACTCCATGATTGACGTGGTCCGTGCCGACGCAGTGAATTCTTCCCTCTCGTAGTCCCGTCCAGATTCTTTCGATGGTCTCCTTGCTGCGCAGCGGAACGTTGAGCTTCCAGGCGTCCTTGGCCAGAGAGAGGTAGCAGGGAGCGGTTTGAGCGAAAATCGTCAAGCCTTCTTTGCGGGCCCGCTCCACTTCGTCCATGGTCTCGTCGCAGGTGCAGTGCTGGATGTAAAGCGGACACTTCAGCAATCCTGCGAAATAAGCAAACTGCCGGACATGGGCAGCCTCCGCGAAATGCGGGGACCGGTCGTCCCAGGCGCCGATATCCATGCGCCCCTGCTTTCTGAGCCGCTCCTCGAGAACTCGCACAATGCCCCAATTTTCACAGTGGAGGCTAACGATGCCCGGAGGGCCAAGCCGGGCGACATGTTCCATGCCCCGGTACACCGTGCCGTCATCGAAGCCGAAAAATCCCATTCGCTTCTGCGAAAGCCAGCCTGAATTTTCCGGACGCATCATGTGGAGGTAGTATTTGAACGAGGTGATGCCGAACTTTTCCGCGTATTCCGGAATCTCTTCGGCCTGGCCATCATTGGCGAGGATGGGCGTCAAGAAGAAATCCACGCGGGAGTGCTTCTCGCCGGCGGCTTTAAAATTCGGGAATACTTCTTTGAAGGAGACGATGTCGCTGGGATCGTTCTCCAGTTTGTGCTTCATCTGCATGTTGGGGCTGGTAAGCTGCATACCCCAGGTCGTAACGCCGGTAGAGGCGGCGGCCTTGGTTTCGCTGATCAGATCGTCGGTGATCGGTCGGTGGATCCCCAGATGCACCTCCGGGTCGATCAAACCCGGGAGAATATGTTTGCCACCGACGTTAATGACCTTTTGCGCCTCGGGCAACACGGAGTCTTTGCCGACAGCGATGAACTTGCCATCCTTTATCGCAACCCCCCCTTCGATAATGCCCTGTGAGGAGACTATCTTTCCGTTCTTAAGCACTAAGTCGGCGGATTCAGCCATGTTACTTCCCCCCGTGTTTTGGTATCCAGTCGTTTAAGAACTACGTATCTCCAGCCTTCCAGTTGCTAACGCTCGCTCTCTTTTCTCCCTCGCAAGGGTGAGATGTAAGAGTTGGGATGTGTCGATTTTTGGTTGCTGTGTACTCGTGTTACACCCCAGTGGGACGTAACAAAAACTATATCGGATAAGTTGCATAGCCCAGCTTCCTGGCCTGGTAGCGTCCTCTCGGTTTACCCACCATGTGGTGCTTTTGCTCCTTATCATTCCACTCTGAAGCGATTTCGCCGCGGAGGATGACCTGATAGGGCCAACCTGTGACCTCCCAGCCTTCGAAGATCGACCAGCCGGCGGAGGTTAGCAACATATTCTTATTGATCGTTTGTTTCTTTTTCAGATCCACTAATACGATGTCGGCGTCGGCGCCGACTCTTAGTACCCCTTTCTTCGGAAAAAGACCAAAAGCCTTGGCGGGATTCTCGCAGCAAAATTCCACACACCGGGGCAAAGTAATGCGTCCCTTGTTGACGCCTTCGCTCAGCATCACCGGGAGCATCGCCTCGACCCTAGAGGAGAATCCGCTGACGGTCTTCCACACGTCGCCCTTGACTTCCATCTCTTCTCTGGGGACGCCGTGATTCACGTGATCCGATCCTACGCAGTCAACATCGCCGTTGGCGACGGCCTTCCAGAGCTGATCCATGGTCTGCCGATCGCGCAGCGGGACGTTTATCTTGTAGGCGTTGTGGTCGAGCGACAGATAAACAAAGCCGGTCTCGCCGATGACTTTGACTCCCTCGTTGCGGGCGTGTTTGATCTCGTCGATGCTTTCCTGGGTCGTGGTGTGGACGATGTAGAGAGGCGAGTTGGTCACTTTGGCGAGGTACGCGTACTGGCGCACGTGGGTGGCTTCGACAAAGTGCGGACAGCGTTCATCCCAGGCCGCGTTGTCCTTGCGCCCCTGCTTGATCAAACGCGCCTGAAGGACACGAATAATCTCCCAGTTTTCCGGATGAATGCAGGTGATGCAGGGCGGGCCTAACCGTCCGACATGCTCCATGCCAATGTAGACGGTCCCGTCGTCGAATCCATAGACACCGATTTTTTTCTGCGGCTCCCAGTGCCCCAAGGTGTCCTGCCCGCGCTTGAGATGGAGATAGTACTTGTAAGACGTGGCGCCGTATTTTTCCGCCAAAAGTGGAATTTCTTCGACCTGGGCGTCGTTGGAGACGAGCGGGGTCAAGAAATAATCGACCATGGAGTGCTCATTACCCATATCTTCGTAAGCGGACATGACCTGGCTGAACGGAACGCTGTCCTCCGGATCTTTAACCGGTTTGAAGCTGCGGCTAATGGTCGGGCTGGTCAGCATCATTCCCCAGGTTGTAACTCCTCCGGCGACGGCGGCTTTCGTTTCCGAGATAAAATCGGCCTCCAAAGAACGGTGAACACCGAGATGGGTTTCCGGATCCACGACGCCGGGGATGACATAGTTTCCCTTCGCGTCGATGGTTTTTTTCGCCGGAAAGCCGCTAAGATCGGTGGCGATGGCGGCGATCTTTTCTCCTTTGATTCCGAGACTCGAAGATATGATATCGGGAGGGATCACCAGTTTTCCGTTTGTAATAACCAAATCGAATTCCATAGGTGCATTGGCCATAAATTGTCGTTCCTTTCTAGAAATCTTTATCTTAGTTGATACTGTTTAGCGGCTCGCTGAAAAAAATTCTGCCCGCAAGCGACACGAGCAAAAAAACGACCCGAAGCCAGCGATTGAGCACGCCGAAGCTAGGAGAAACTTTATGCAGCTTGCTAGGGAGCTATAAGATGAAAGCGTCATTGTCAATTTGAAAATAGTGAAGCTGTGATTAAATGAAATTCAAGCTAAAAAAGCAATCGCGAAGGCAATCCTTTTGCGATGAATGACTTCTTATACAGATCGAGCGTCGTTCGTTGAGGATCCGGGTTTTTCTTGATGCGACCGTAAAGGCGGTACATTTTTTTACTGATCGGTTCCACTCTCCGGATCAGACTCTCCTCGTCAACGTTGAGGAGACGACCACCTTCAACGACGATGTTGCCATCGACCAAAACCGTGTCGACCGACTGGCCTCCTTCGCAAAAGACCAGTTGGTGAATAATATCCCTTAGCGGGCGGAGCCGAAGGCTGGGTTTCAATAGAACCAGGTCGGCGCGGTAACCGGGCTCGATCTTGCCGATTTTGCCGCGCCAGGCAGGAATGGCTTGGGCCCCGTTGACAGTTCCCATCCTGAGGGCATCCAGCGCGGTAATCCAAGTTTCGGGATCTTCTGCGGCGATCCGTGAGAGAAAAGCAGCCAATCTGATCTGCTCGAAGATAGAGTAGCTATCGCTCGTATCACCGCCGTCGGTGCCGAGGGCGACGTTCACCCCGCGCGCCTTTAACTTGGCAACAGGAGCGATGCCGCTCCCGAGCTTGAGATTGCTGGCGGGATTGTGAACTGCGCTCGCACCGGATGAAGCCATGAGATCGATATCTTTGTCATCCAGCCAGATGCTATGGGCGCCTGAGACGCGAGAAGAAAGAAAACCAATTTCGGTAAGGTGAGCACAAATCGTTTTTCCGTAGAGTTTTTGGGCCGTCCAGGCTTGCAATCGCGTCTCCAGAAGATGCGTGTGGATGCCCAAATCATACTGTTCGGCGAGCTTTACTACCTCGCGGAGTAACCCGTCGCTGCAGTTCATCGGCGACGAAGGTCCGAGCATAAGGCCGGAGGAAGTAGGGGAACGACGAAGTCGCGCGAGCACCGCGAGCACTTCCTCCTTCCAGGGCTCCGGCGAGGGTTTCCGAGTTGCGTTTCCGCGCTTCGGCGCGCGCGCCGCCAGGCGAATAGAATCTTGATCACGCAACGAAGGAACCAGCATTCCGCGGATGCCGGTTTTTTCGAACGCTCCGAGAATAGCCTCCATCTTGTCCACGCCGAGCCCGGGCCGCGTGGAAAAATGATCGACAACCGCAGTGACCCCGTTTTTGAGCATCTCAGAGCACGCCAGCTCGGCGGCAACGCCGATTTCCTCGGCCTTCAAATGGGCCAGGTCCTCGGTCATGGCTCTATAGCCACGCCAGATTTCCATCCGCGCGTTGTCGCGGAAGCTTCTTTGGAGAATCTCCGTCAGGTGAGAGTGAGCATTGACCAGGCCCGGCATAACGATCATTTGCGAGCAGTCGATCCGTCTTGTGATCGGAAGCCCGCCCGCGTGAATCTTTCGTCCCAGCCGGGCAATAGTTCCCCCATGAATAAGAATCTGCTGCGCTTCGAGGACCGGCTTCGAGACGTTCAGCGTAACGACGGACGCGTTTTCCAGCAGGATTGCCATAGGTATGGCTACATAAGCTCAGCTTGCAGCGTTATTGTCATCGGTGCGCTCATGGCTTACTCCGGGACGATTCATTGTCGAGTTAGCGGGCGTACAGCGAGTCGGTGAAGCCGCTCTGGTCCAACTCTCTGACAAAGCGCAGATCCACCAGATCTTCCGGCTTGATCGCGCGGGCTTTAGGATCTTTCTCGCCGATGGTTCCCAAGACGGTCTTGAGACCGTCGAGAGTCGGGTATTGTTTACGGGGGAGCTGGTTGTCGCGGATATAACGGTCGTAGGCTCTCTCCATGCTATCCTTGTCGCTTACCTTGCCGAAATATTTTGCCGCCACCTTGATGCCGGTCTCACGATCGGTCTTGAGGCGATGGATGGCTTCCACATGGGCCTTCACATATTTCGCCACGGCGTCAGGATTTTCGCGGATAAATTTACGGGTCGTGACAGCGCCCGTGTGTTGAAATGCCAGGCCCAACGAAGCGACATCGGCGAGCACGGTAAAGCCGCTTTTTTTTTGGCCGATGAAGCTGGTGGGCGGATTGAAGACACCGCCTTCGAAGCGCTTCGTCGTCATCGCCAAGAAGCGATCCGTGTTTGTCCCGACCTGCACTAGAGCGACATCTTTTTCGGGCGTGAGGCCCACTCTCTGGAGAGCAAATCGAGCGACAAAGTCGGAAACCGAGCCAAATCTACTGATGGCAACGGACCCGCCCTTCAATTGCGCGGGGACTTTGATCTCCGGCCTTCCCATCAGCCACCAATCAAGCGTGATGGTTCCTCCCGCGACAAAAACTGGATCGCTCCCAGCCATATAAGCGTTGACAATCTCCGGGCCGGCGTTTTGAGCGATCGCGACGTCTCCCGAAACCAGCGCCATGGCTGCCGTCGTGCCGCCGGTGAAATAGACGAGTTGAACTTCGAGGTCATTTTTTGAGAAGAGTCCCGTTTCCTTCGCAATCCAAGCCGGCAGCTGATCATAGCTGATAGCGCTGTAGGCAACGGTAAGCGGTGTCGCCTTCTGAGCGGCCTGTGCATGAGAAGCGGCAGCCGCAAAAATGAAAAGTGAGATAATCAAGATCGCCGTCTTTTGGATACGATAGTCTACCATTTAGATTCTCGACCAAACATTTAGTAACCCGCTCTTAGCATCTCCCGCGTCGCGGGTGAGAAAGAGAGGGGGCGCCAAGTCGGCACCGACTTATGATAAAACGTGTTTCCACTTCGCGGCAGTTTCCGCTCGCTCGTGCGGCGTCAGCGCATGGTCCTTGGAAAAATCTTTCAGCCAGCGAAATGGCCGGCAGGCGTCGATGATGGCGCGGGAATTGGTAAAATCTCCCTGCTGGCGTCGCTCCGGCGGAATCCTTGGATCGATGGGGCTGCTCCAGCACCCGCGCATGATTTCGATAGATGTTTCCGGATCGCACCTGGTAGCGATCGCCCACAGAACATCAGCCGTGTTGGAGGGATCGATATCGTCGTCAACGACGATCACGAAGCGCCCCAAGTATCCGCCCTCGCGGGCGCCGAGAGCGACATGAGCCGCTTGGCGCGCGTGGCCCCCGTAGCGTTGCCGCAGGGAAATGACCTGCAAGAATCTCATTCCGGATTCGAGCTGCCACACGCCCTTGACGTCGGTGACGCCACACTTCTCCAGCTCGTTCCAGATTTCGGCGGAGCGAAAAAGCAGCGAGAGATAGCTGTCCAGTGGATAAATTTTAAGATCTCCGACAACCGTGATGATGGGGTCGGTCCGGTAATACACGCGTTTCACATGAATTACCGGAGCAGGGCGGGTGGCCGAGGCATAGTACCCCGTCCATTCGCCAAAGGGACCTTCGGGCCTCGACTCTACATCCGGAGGCGGCATCTCGCCCTCCAGAACGATTTCCGCGTGGGCGGGAATGGGAAGCCCGGTGTGTTCGCCGGTAACAACTTCAAACGGCTTGCCGGCGACATGGCCGGCAAAATCATATTCCGAAACCCCCCACGGGAGCCCGAGAGACGCCGCGGCAAAAAGGACCGGCTCGATTCCGCACACAACCGCGACAGGGCAGGCCTGCTTTTTCGTCCAGTACTGCTCGGCGATCAGCCGGGTTTGTTTGCCGGGAGAGATATAGATGCTCACCACCGCGGGCTCTTGGACCTGCACCCGCGCGGTGCCGAGATTGACCCAGTTTCCTTCCGGATCTTTTGTGATGACCGCGTCCTGCGTGCCGATGTATTTTCCGCCGTCGTCCTTGTGGAGCTTCGGCGCGGGAAACTTGAAAACGTCGATATCTTTCCCCCGGAGCAGGTGCTCCGTAATCGGTCCCGACTCGACCAGCTTGGGCGGAACCAGTTTGTGCTCCGCCATCCGCTTGCGGATCGCGTCAACCAGCGCAGGCCCTCTCAGGCTAGCGTCCACTCCCAACGACTCGGCGGTGCGGCGTTGAGTCTGAAACATATTGATCAAGACCCGATAGCCATCGGGATAACCCTTGATCTTGTCGAAAAGTAGCGCCGGCGGCTCGGCTCCCGAACCGGAGACCTCGGCGAGAGGTCCGATGTCAAGGTCGGCGTCCGCGCCTTCGACTATTTTCAACTGGCCGGCAGCCCGCCAGTCTTCTATCAATCCTCGGAGGTCACGCATGATTTAGCTCCTTACTGGGGGCGACAACGCGAAAGAAATCCTCTTAAATCGATTTTGATAGCACGTTAGCCTGGGATAGGCGATTCATCTTGATCTAAAAGTCTCGCCTACGTTTCTGGCTGTTCATCAGCATCGATGCGCACAAAAATTTTCCCGTCTTCTTCGGTGACAGCATACCGCTCGATGCTGTAGCCGGCACAGTTCAATCCTTCTCCGGTTTCGAGGTCGAACGTGAAAGCGTGTTGACCGCAGCGGATCATTTTGTTCCAAACGTTGCCTCTTTCTAAAGGCGCTCCCTCATGCGGGCACCTTCTTTGAATGGCGTAAATGACTCCGGCGCAACGCAGAATCAATATGTCTTTCCCATCCGGTAGCTTGGAAGTAAAGAAGCCTTCCTCCTCCAGGGCGGAAAGCGGTCCGACAAAAAAATTCTTCATCGATTTGCGCCGGAGAAAATTTTGGCTCCAGAGTCCATGATCTCCTAACGAAGGCGGGCCTTACTGTCAAGATGCCTCTAGCGGTATAGCTTCTCGATCAAGCCGCTCGCTTCCAGCTCTTTCAGCAGGCGCGTGTCGGCAAACATTTCCGGCTTGAGACTTTTCACTTTAGGATCTTTCTTGGCGATTTCGTTAAGCACGTTCTGAATACCCTTCATGTCCGGATAGGGAACTTTGGGAATGATATGCTGGTAGTGACGATAGGTCTCGTCGACGAGGGCGGCATCGCCCAGCCGGGCGAAGGCGTCTAGAGACTTCATGCTGGCTTCTTTCTGCGTCTTGAAAGAGTGAATTCCTTCGACCATGGCTCTCATGATCCGCCGGGCGAGATCGTCGTTTTTCGAAATGATGGAAGCGGTGCTCACAATAGACGTATTGGGATAGGCGAGGTTGAGTTGCTCCGGAGTGGCGATTTCGTTGAAACCGGACTTGCGGGCGACAATGTCGGCGGGCGGTCCCACGATCGTGCCGTGCACGGTGCCGCTCTTCAGCGCCGCAAGGCGCGCGGGTTGGCTGCCGATCTGCAGAATCGCGACATCCCGATCCGGCACAAGCCCCCACTTGTCCAGCGCGTAACGAATGACAAAATCCGTGGAAGAGCCGAACCGGCTCACGCCCAGTTTTTTTCCTTTCAAATCCTGGGGCCTCTTGATCTCCGGCGCGGTAATTACGCTGAAATCGATGATATTGATCAGGCCTCCAAGGATCACCGTATCGGCGCCCTGCAGGCGGGCGAGTATCGCGGGTTCACCGCTCACCACCGCAATCGGTAGATCGCCAGCGACGAGAGCCTGGATCATTCCGCTGCCGCCGGCGATAAGCACGAGACTGACATCGAGGCCGTTTTTTGAGAAAATCCCTGCATCCTTAATGACCCGGAGAATCGCCTGGGAACCCGAGATCGAAGAGTATCCGAGATTGACGCGGATCGCTTTTTCCTGGGTGGCGCCGGGAAGAGGAGACAGATAGACGACCCATAGAGCTGTCAATGCGATAGTGAGAGATCTCATACGGCCCGGCCTCCAATCCGTTGGCAACAAGCTGCAAGGTTTCGCGCGATGATTCTCCAGACGTATATCACCGCTTTCACCGCTCATGTCAATTCTTGAAGGTTCCGCCATTCCCGGCCGAAGGCCCTGAGTCTGAGTGAAATTCAGGTAAAGCGATGGAGCAGAGCGCCTTGACATCAGCACGGGCTTTTTTTATACGCAGTTGATTGGTGCACCGGTGGAAACAGAACTTGCAGCGAGAATGGTCGGCGCGTTGAAAGAGGCAGGGATCAGTTTTGTTTCCTATCTGCCAGAAACACGGCTCAGTCAAATTGTGCCGTTGATGCGTGAAGATCCGTCTTTCATGCTGGTCCCTGTTGCCAATGAATCGGAGGCGATTTCGATAGCCGCGGGCGCTTCACTCGGCGGCAGGCCTGCAGCGGTCTACATGGAAGGGAGCGGAGTTTACGTCGGTTCGTACAATCTCCTGGTGCTGGGTAAACGGCTCGGCACTCCGATGCTTTTGCTGGTCGCCTACTACGGCAGCATCCTGGACAAGCGAAACAGCTTTCTTTACGCCTTTCCCGGTATTCATCTGATTCCGATACTCGAATCGCTCGACATCCAGTATGAGGTTTTCAAAGAAGCCGATGACTTGGAGGACAAGATCAAGGGCGCCGTCAAGATGATGCACGCGATCAAGCAGCCGGTGGCCCTGCTGTTTACGGGAGCGTTCACGGCATGAATCGTTACGAATGTTTTGAGTTCTTGGCGCCGTTGATCAAGGACCAGCTGGTGATCGGCTCTCTCAGCGGGCAACGGGTCGAGTGGGGGCACTTGTGCCGTCACGAAGGCAACCTGTTAGTGGCTTCCATGGGAGCGGCTTTGGGGATCGGCATAGGCCTAGCGCTCGTCCTGCCCCATCGGAAAGTGATCGTGCTCGAATCCGATGGGAGCCTGCTACTCTCGCTGTACAATCTTCCCACGTTAGGTAACTTGAGCCTTCCCAACCTGGCGGTTTTCGTGTTCGACAATGAGGTGTACAGCGGTACGCGGATCAGCGAGCCCAGCGCGACGGCTGGAAAAACTGATTTGGCCGGTGTGGCTCGGAGCTGCGGTGTCGAACGGGCGATGACGGTCCGAGAGATCGAGGCTTTCAAGCACGAAGCGAGAAAAGCTATGGAAGAAAATGTGCTTCGTTTTCTTGTGTGTAAAGTAGATCCAACGACAAGACATCGCCAAATCGAGCGACCCAGCGAAGATCTATGGGAGCATAAATATCGGTTTGTGAGATATCTCGAAAGAACCGAAGGCAAGAAGATTTTTCTGGGGCGTGGCTGATCGGATCGCTCTACGGTATCGTTAGTCCTAATCCGACATTGTCTCGAGCGGCTCGGGCGATGAGCCCTACAGCCGTGGGCAATGGGACAGTGCCTTGAGGGCCGCCCCGCAATCCCCCTAAGGGGTGATGATTCGTGCGGTCAGGGCCTTCGAGCAACCTGCACGCTCAGGTGCCCACGGTTTCCGGTCTCACCGCTCTCGCTCATTGCTCACCTTGCGTAAACCTCAATCTGCCCCGCAAATGTCCAGCGCGACCAGCGCGTACATCCTCGCGCAATCGACGAGATCGTCGATATCAACGAACTTTTCGCTCAGCCCTGGCGCCGTTTTGCGAGGAAAGCCGAAGGTTGCCGCCGGGATCCCAACCTCGTTAAAAACGTTGACATCGCGCCACATGCTGATTTCCGGTGTCGAAACAGGCGGGCATTCTCCCCCTCTTATCGTCCGGTGAGCCTTTCGGATCGATTCCACGAGCGGTTCCACATTCTTTGCCTCATATCCTCGCCGTGCCATGTACATTTGCACTTCACCTCCGAAACCGGGAGAGAGAACAACCTCTTTCAACTCTTTTTCCACATCGGCAAAACTCATGGGAGGTGGGACCCGCACATCGACATAGATACTGCAGCTATCGACCCCGGTGCTGGGACTAAAAGGATGGCCTGCTCGAATTGCGCCGATCGCAACTCTGGGAACCATTACCCCTACGGGATATTGCACTTGATGATTTTTCTCATATGTTGCCGCCCATTCTTCAATGGCTTGAATGACTACCGTCATCTTGACGATTGGATTTGGGCTGTCTTTGAGGGCGCCTCGATCAGGTAGACGAGGAGTGTAGTATCCTGTTCCCTTGATCGTCACCTTGAAATAGGCCGCGCCCGCTTCAATCCACGTCACACCAAAATCCGTGCTTTCCGCCACAAGAGCAAAGTCGCCCATAATGCCGTGCGCCACAGCGTGGCGGCTGCCGTAGCCTTTTCCGATGTACCTGGGTCCCTGAAATTCATCGATCGGGCCCATCCCAATTTCGCCGACAACCATGGTCATGATGATATCACCGCGCGTAGCTACGTTGGCATCTTTTATAGCCTTTGCCGCTAACATGAACGCAGCCATCGGACCTCGGTCATTTTGCACGGTTTTCCCGAAGATGCGTCTTCCATCCACGCGAATCTTCGGTCCAGGCGGGATCGCCCCTCCAGGAAGTGGAGGCAGTCCCATATCGGAATCCAGATGGCTATTGAAAATAAGGTTCTTTCCTCCGCCTGTCCCTCTCAGAATGCCGATGGCATTTGAACGACCCTCACAGAGATTTTGCTGGTAACAATGGAACCCGTTTTTGCGCAGCCAGTCTTCGACGTAATCCGCCACCGATTGCTCGTATCCGGAAGGGGCGGTGATATTGCCTAACGCGGTGGCCAGCTCCACAAGCTCTTTCTCGTCAATTCGCTCGATTACCCTTTTCTCAATTTCTGTTAGACTCATTTCCTCCTCTGTACTCTATTCATATCCTTGCGCACGTGACAGGCGATTAACGTCCGCGTGACTTCTGAGGCCCACACTTCGTAATTCTCCAGCTCCAGTGGTCGACAAAACTCATTTGGCAAGCGGGCGAATTTGGCTCGCAAAAATTACGGCGCTGATTGACAACTACACACAGTTTTGAATAGAAGACTGCATGTCGCATGCGTATATAACGGTGCCGGCGGAAGTGTCAACAGAAGAGACGGACTGCATGGAACAGCATAACGCCAACAGAGTCTCACAGAGAAGGCTTATCAAAGAATCATGGCATTCGTTCTGCGCAGCGAAATTTATCCGCGTCAAAAGATTTCTATAGAAGATCTCGCCAAACAGATGGGTATAGCCGCACCCCTATTCGGGAAGCCGGCTGGTCAAGGAAGCATAGGTCAATTATGCACTGGGGGGATTCCCTGAAATCACTCTCTATGTGGGAATCTAATTTTAAATGTCCGCTGATTACTCAATGAGGAGTCCACATGTTGCTGTTAACCCTAATCCGACATTATTTCTAAGCAGCTCAGTCGATGAGCCCTGTAGCCCTGGGCAATGGGACACTACCTCGAGGGCCACTCCACATCCCCGAGGGTGATGATTCCTGCGACC
>Ga0081455_10002376_pt1 | contig 22485 bp, 21 predicted proteins | sample TabmetS3T2R1_FD_70207 | JGI IMG/M metagenome (GOLD analysis project Ga0081455, IMG submission 70207) | Tabebuia heterophylla rhizosphere microbial communities from the University of Puerto Rico - S3T2R1 | ecosystem: Host-associated > Plants > Roots > Rhizosphere ...
GAGATCGCCTCGCAGGCGGCGGACGTGTCGGCCCAGGTCGTCAGCCCGTGGCCCCCCAACACCACTCCCCGCAGGCCCGGATTGTCGGCCGCCAGCGATGCGATCTGCAGGCCCAACTCGAAGCCGGGTCGACGCCACGGCACCCACGCCACCTCGCGGCCGAAGCAGTCCTTGGTCAGGGCCTCGCCGTCCACCGCCGCCGCCAGGGCGATCACCGCGTCGGGGTGCAGGTGATCCACGTGGCGCGCATCCACCAGCGCGTGCATCGCGGTGTCGATCGACGGCGTTGCGCCGCCGGTCCCCCAGCGGCAGTGGTCGAACGCGGACACCATCTCGTCCTCGTGGTCGACCCCCCGATACACGCCCTGCAGGGCGCGCAACCGGTCGAGCCGCAGGGTCGCCAGCCCGTCGGGTCGAAGGGTGCCGAGGTCGCCACCCGAGCCCTTCACGTACAGCACCTCGCCCGGCTCGCCGGTCACGGGATCTGTGACCGTGGCCTTGCACGACGTGTTGCCGCCGCCGTAGTTCGTCACCCGCGGGTCGGACCCGAGCACATGGGAGCGCTCGACGAGGGCGTCGACCTCGGGTGACGGTGCGCCGGCGTCGCTCATGGGAGGTGGAACACCTCCTCGATCTCGTCCATCATCTGGTCCGCGGGCAGGCCGGACCCCTCGAAGAACGGCGCCATCATCGCCTGCCACCTCTCGTTGACGGGCTCGGATGCCATGGCGGCTCGGGCATCGGCCAGGCCGGCGGGCGTCTCCACGTACCCGAACAGCGTGCCGTCCTCCCGGAGGAAGAGCGAGTAGTTGTGCCAACCCGCCCGGCGCAGTGCGTCGAGCATCTCCGGCCAGACCGCAGCGTGGTGACGCCGGTACTCGGCGGCCATCTCGGGCCTGATCTTCAGCGTGAATCCGACTCGGTTCACGAGCACGTCCTCCTCGGGGCCATCGTCGGCGCGGCCCGAGCGGGCGGGACCCACCGCCCGCCCGGGCCGAGTGGCCTCACGACTCGTCGATGTTCTCCTCGGTGTAGACGGTGAACGGCCCCATCACGATGCGCAGGCCGCTGTCACGCGTCGGGTCCTTCTCGATCGTGTACTCACCCATGCGGCCGGCGGTGAACGTCTGCCCATCGGCGGCCTCCATCTGACCAGTGGCGATCCCATAGGTCGCGTAGTAGGTGAGGTAGCCCAGGTCGACGAAGCTCCACAGGGCGAACTGTGGCGCGCACCCGCTCTGCGTGTACTCACGCATCTCATCGGGTAGGCCCAGTCCGGACACCTTGACCCGGTCACACAGACCCTCGTCGGTCATGGCCTTGCCGGCGGCGGCGATCCCGACCGTCGTGGGCGCCATGATCAGCTCCAGGTCGGGGTGCGAGTCGATGAGGCCGAGGGCCTGGTTGTACGACTCGTCGGAATCGTCGTTGCCGTAAACGGTGTCGACCAGCTCGAGGTTGGCGTACTTCTCGTCCTGGAGCGCTTCCTCGAGGGCCGCGATCCACGCGTTCTGGTTGGCCGCATCGGGCGAGGCGGACAGGATGGCGAACTGGCCGCCGTCGTCGCCGAGGATCTCGAGCGCCATGTCGGCCATGACCACACCCGTCTCGTCGAAGTCGACCTGGGCGACGAACAGGCTCTCACCCTCGCCCGAAGGGATGGGTGAGTCCCAGCTCACGACCGACACGTCGGCATCGGTCGCGGCGTCGACACCGGACTGGATCTGCTCGCCGGCGTTGTTCGAGATCATCACCGCGTCGACCCCCTGGGTGGCGGCGTTGGTCATGGTCTCGATCTGCCCGGTCGGGTCCTCGCAGGTGGACGGGCCCAGGAACTCGGGCGCCGAGGTCCCGAGCTCCTCCGCCGCCTCCTGCGCGCCCTCGTTGGCCTGGTCGAACACGGCGATGCCGGTGCACTTCGGGAGCAGGATGGCGTTCATGTCGTCACCCCCCTCGATGGTGACGGCCTCCCCGGCCGCCCCACCTCCCTCGGACCCCTCGTCCGATGTGCTCGCCTGGGTGTCGTCGTCATCGTCACCGCAGGCGACGGCACCGACGAGGGCCAGGCTCAGCATCACTGCCATCAACTTGTGAGGTCTCATCGTCCCCTCTCCTTCTCGCCGAGGGCCGCCCTCGACGTAGATCCGTGTCGCGCGCGCACGGGCGCGATCGTCGGTCTCATGCCTCCGCCTCCGCCTCGCGCCGGCGCAGCGGCAGGCGGTCGAGCAGGTTCTGCGCCAGCACCGAGACGATCAGCAGCGCCCCGATCACCCCGGTCTGCGTGTTGGCCTCGACGTTGGCCAGGCCCAGCCCGTTGCGCAGGTTCAGCACGATGCAGATCGCGAGCGCGACCCCCAGCAGGGTCCCGGAGCCGCCGAAGATGCTGACGCCCCCCAGCAGGACCATCGTGATGATGTCGAGCTCGAAGCCCTCCCCGATGTTGGCCCGCACCGAGCCGAGGCGGGCCGCGAACAGCACGCCCGCGACGCCGGCGACGAGCCCGGACATCGTGAACAGCACGAGCTTCACCCGAGATACATCGATGCCCGAGAAGCGCGCCACGTCGGCGTTGTTGCCGATCACGTACACCCGTCGCCCGAACGACGTCCGGTGGAGGATGACGCCGCCCACCACGAGCATCACTAGGAACAGCACCAGCGCGAACGGCATCGGGCCGAGGAAGTCGGCGCGGCCCAGGTCACCGAACCAGTCGGGGAACTCGCCGATCGATCGATCCTCGAGCAGGACCCGCGCCGCCCCCCGGAAGCCGATCAGGCCGGCGAGCGTGACCACGAGCGACGAGATCCCCGTCTTGGCGACGACGAGGCCCTGGACGAATCCGGCGGACGCCGCCGCCGCCAAGGCGATGGCGATGGCCAGCCCGAACGGCACGCCGGACTCGTGGGCTGCGGCGAGGACGCAGGCGGCGAAGGCCATGACCGAGGCCACCGACAGGTCGATCTCGCCGTTGATGATGACGAAGGTCATCGCCACCGCGATGACCACCTTCTCGATCGACAGCCGGAACAGGTTCACGAAGTTGTCGACGTCGAGGTACACGGGCGACTGGGTGGCGTTGTAGACGATCGTCCCGACCAGGATGACCGCCAGCAGCAGCTCCCAGCTCCGCTCGCGCGCCCAGTCAGGCATCGCCGCTCTCCCCTCTGGGGGTCGCCCCGGTGAGGACCGGCGCCTCGGTCGGTGTGTCCGTCGAGCCGTCCCCAACCTTGGTGTGGGGGCGGGCCTCGGCCGACCAGCGCCGGCGGAAGCGCCGGCCGATCACGACGTCCGCGATCACCGCGGCGAGGATCAGCGCCCCAAGGATCGCGTTGCGCCAGAACTCGCTCACCTGGGGGACACGAACGAGGCTCTGGTCGAGCACGTCGATCAGGACCGCGCCCAGGAACGCGCCGACCAGCGTGCCCGAGCCCCCCAGGACGCTGACGCCACCCACGACCGCCGCCGCCACCGAATCCAGCTCGAGGCCCTGCCCGGCGACGACGGTGATGTTGCCGAAGCGGGACAGGAACAGGAACCCGGCGAAGCCCGACAGCGCGCCGCAGGCGATGAAGGCGCCCAGCACCAGCCGCCGGGTGGGCAGGCCCGCCTGGGCGGCCGCCTCGGGGTTCGAGCCGATGGCGTACAGCCGCCGCCCCCACCGCAGCCGCTGCATCGCGACCTGGAACACGACGACGATCACCACGACGACGGCGAACACCACCCGGATGTCGAGGCCCCCGATGCTGAACGCCGTGCGGGTGGGCAGGTCCACCACCCACGACGGCAACGAGTCGGCGGTGATCGTCTTGCCCTCACCGTGGGAGATCAGCCAGCTGCGGTAGATCGCCAGGGTCCCGAGCGTGGTGATGATGGCTGGGACCCGCCCATAGGCCACGATCACGCCGTTGATCGCCCCGAGCAGGGCGCCGAGGCCCACAGCGATGGCGATGGCGACCGCCGGCGAGGCCGACGGATTGGACGACGCGAATTGCCCGGTGAGGTACGCGGTCACGCCCACGATCGACCCCACCGACAGGTCGATGTTGCGCGTGACGATGACCAGGGTCTGGGCGACCGCCAGAACGGCGGTGATCGCCACGCTCGTCGTCACCCGGTTGAAGAAGCGGCCGCTGAAGTAGTCGTCGACCAGGAAGCTGAACACCAGCAGGGCGACGAAGATCACGCCGAGCAGCGACAGTTCCTTCACGCGTTCCGGTCGGATCCACACCGCGGTGCGCCCGGGCCGGCTGCGCGTCCCGCGGAGGCCGGCGACGTCGGCGGTGGTCATTGCTTCCCGCTCTTGCTGCTTCGCAGCGGGCCGCTCGGGCCACCCTCGCTGCATTGCGGACGCTCGCTCATGGGTCACGCAACCCCGACCGCGGCGGTCATCACGCGCTCCTGCGTGGCCTCGGACCGGTCGAAGACGCCGGTCTGCTCTCCCTCGCGCATGACCAGCACGCGGTCGCTCACCGCCAGCACCTCGGGCAGGTCGGACGAGATGAGGACGATCGCCATGCCCGAGCGGGCGAGCTCGTCGATGATCCGGTGGACGTCGGCCTTGGCGCCGACGTCGATCCCCCGCGTGGGCTCGTCCAGGATCAGCACTGCGGGCTCGGTGTTGAGCCACTTGGCGAGCATCGTCTTCTGTTGGTTGCCGCCGGAGAGCAGCCCGACGGGCTGGGACAGCCCCGCCGTGCGGATGCTGAGCTGCCGCCGGAACCGCTCTGCCGCCGACCGTTCCGCGGCCCCATTGACGAGGCCGAGCCGCGAGACGTAGCGCCGCAGCGACGGCAGCGTGATGTTGGCGGTCACCGACTGGGGGAGCGACAGGCCGACGTGGCGACGGTCTTCCGACAGGTACGCGATCCCGTGGTCCAGCGCCTGGCGGGGGGTGGCGATCGTTACCGGCTTGCCGTCGAGCTCGATGGTGCCGGTCTCGGCCGGCGCGACCCCGAACAACGCCAGCGCGATGTCCGTCCGGCCGGCGCCCACGAGCCCGGCGAGCCCAAGCACCTCGCCCCGCTGCAAGTCGAACGAGACGCCGGCGAACTTGCCTGTGCGGCCGAGGTCGCGCACGCGCAGGATCACCTTTTCGGCGTGGTGGTCGTGGCGGGCGTAGAAGTCCGACATCTGGCGCCCGACCATGGCGGCGATGAGCCGGGGCCGGGTGACGTCGTCGCGGCCATCGGTCGAGACGTGGTGGCCGTCGCGGAACACCGAGACGCGGTCGGCGATCTCGAACACCTCGTCCAGCCGGTGGCTGATGAACAGGACGGCGACGCCGGCGTCCCGGAGCTGGCGCACCTGGCGGAACAGCCGCTCGACCTCGTGCGCCGATAGGGCGGCCGTCGGCTCGTCCATGATGAGCACGCGCACATCGAGCGAGATGGCCTTGGCGATCTCGATCGCCTGCTGGGTGGCGACCGGCAGCCCGCTCGCCGGAATCCGCGGATCGATGTGGACGTCCAGCCGCGCCAGGATCGCCTCGGCGTCCGCGCACATCTGGCGCCAACGCACCACAGGCCCCTGGTCCTGGTGGCCGATGAAGATGTTCTCGGCCACGCTCAGGTCGGGGAAGATCAGCGGTTCCTGGTAGATGGCCGCGATGCCCAGGCGCTGCGCATCGGCGGCGCTGCGCAGCGACACCGGCTCGCCGTCGACGAGGACCTCGCCCTCGTCCGGCGGGTAGACGCCCGTCATGACCTTGATCAGCGTCGACTTGCCCGCCCCGTTCTCGCCCACCAGGGCGTGGACCTCGCCGCGGCGGAGCTCGAGCGAGACGTCCTCGAGGGCGCGGGTAGCCCCGAAGCGCTTGCATATGCCGCGCATCGCCAGGACCGGCACGGAGCCGGGGGCGCTGGCGTCGCTCACCGGATCAGAGGCCGCACGATCCACGCCGCGCACCAACCGAACGGACCACGCGCTCTCCCCCCTCGGGCCAACGTTCGTAGCTGTTACTTCTCACATTAACTCACACACGGATGCGCGGCAATCGTCCGAACCGCCATTCCGGGTGTAGGTGTGCGGCGTATGACCGCACACCTACACCCGGTTTGCGAGAGCGGTCGCCAGTAGCGTGGCGGCGATGTCGGCCCCGAGCGATTCCGTCGTGCCTGCCGCAGCCGGCGGCGACGGGCGCACGCTCCAGGCCCGCGGCCAGCGCACACGCCAGCGCCTCCTCGACGCCGCCGCCGACGTGTTCGACCGCATCGGCTACCACGCCGCTCGCGTCGACGACGTGGTGGCGGCCGCCGACAGCAGCCACGGCACCTTCTACCTCTACTTCACGTCCAAGGAAGACCTGTTCGAGCAGCTCGTGAGCGAGGCGGCCACCGAGCTGCACGGCCTCATCGGCGACCTCGCGCCGGTGACGAACTCGGCCCGGGGCCGCGCCGTGCTGCGGGCCTGGCTGGCTCGGGTGAGCGAGGCCTACGCCCGGCACGGCCGGGTGATCCGTGCCTGGACCGAGGCCGACTTGTCCGCCGATCCCATCGGGCGCCGCGGCGAGGACCTGCTCACCGGGCTCGCGCTGGCGCTGACCCGCCGGTTGCGCGTGCCGAAGCGATCGGGGCTCGACCCGACGATCGCCACCCTGGCGCTGATGATGATGGTCGAACGCCTCAACTACTACGCGGCCAGCGGCCAGCTCGGCGTCCACGAGGGGGACGAGCTGCTCGACACGCTGACGGACATCGTCATGGCCGCGGCCTACGGGTGACCACGGACACTAACCTGACGCTGCTGTCAGATTCCGGAGGGGCCCGATGACCACGACCGATGTTCCGGCGTCGATGCCCGCGGCGGTCTACCGCGGCGCCGGTGAGGTGGCGGTGGAGGAGCGGGCGGTGCCGGAACCGGGCCCGGGCGAGGTGCTCGTGGAGGTCGGCCACTGTGGCATCTGCGGGTCCGACCTCCACCTGATCGCGGAACGGCTGGGCACCGCCGGCACGGTGCTCGGCCACGAGTACAGCGGCGTGGTGGCCGCGCTCGGTGCCGGCGTGACCGGCTGGGTCGTGGGAGACGAGGTGGTCGGCGGGCCCGCGCCCCGGTGTGGCCAGTGCCGCCGGTGCCTCGAGGGCAAGCCGTCCCAATGCGAAGTGCGGCACCGCGTCATGTCCGACGGCCACGACGGGGCGTTCGCCCGCTTCCTCCTCGTCGACGCCCGCGCCCTGGTGCGGATCCCCGCGGGGCTGGGACGACGCGAGGCGGCGCTGGCGGAGCCGCTGGCGGTGGCCCTGCACGGCATCACCCGGTCCGGCCTCCTCCCGGGGGAAGCCGCCATGGTCATGGGTGCCGGCCCGATCGGCGCCCTGACGGTCGCGGCCCTCCTCGCCGGGGGCCTCGGTCACGCGACCGTGGTCGAGCCGTCGCCGCCCCGCCAGGCGTTGGCGCGGGCACTGGGCGTCGAGGTCCTCCATCCCGACGACCTGCCCACGTACCCGATGTGGGAGCCGGAAGTGATCTCGCCGATGGCGGTCGACGTCGTGCTCGAGTGCTCGGGCAACAAGTCGGCAATGCAGGCGGGCCTGCACCAGCTCCGGCGTGGGGGCCGGATGGTGCTGGTCGGGGCGGGCATGCAGCCGCCGTCGTTCGACCCCAACCGCATGCTGCTGAACGAGCTGACCGTCACCGGGTCGTTCGTGTACGACGCCGACGGATTCGACCGGGCGCTGGAGCTCCTTTCGACCCCGGGTGCGATCCCCACAGAGGTGCTGATCGAGCCCAGCGACGTCGGGCTCGATCGCGTCGGCGAGGCGGTCCGGCAGCTGGCGGACGGCGAGACCGCCGGCAAGGTCATGGTGGCACCGGGCCTCGCCCTGGCCGCGGGGCCGACGACGGAGGAGGCGTGATGCCGCATCCCTACTACCCGGCAGGCAATCCCAAGTTCAACCACGTGGCGCTCAGCGTGCCGTCGGACCTGCTGGACGAGACCAACCGCGCGGACCTGTGCCGCTACTTCGGCGAGGTGCTCGGCTTCGACGAGATGCCGACCGAGACCATCGACCGGAAGCGGCTGATCCTGTCCTGCGTGCACTGGGACCAGTTCATCTACCTGGTCGCCAACGACGAGCCGATGCGGTGCCCCCGCACGGATCACTACGGCTTCGCGGTCCGCTCGCTCGATGATCTACTCGGCGCGCGGGACCGTGCCGTGGCGTTCCGGGACAAGGACCCGCGGGTCGATCTGGACGACTACGCGGTCGACGACCAGAAGGTCGTCAAGATCCACTCCATCTATGTCCGCTACCTGCTGCCCATGACCTGCGAGCTGCAGTACTGGGAGTTCCCTGAGTCCTGAGTGACCCGACGGGCCAGACGGCGTCGCGGCCGGTCATGCTCCCGGTGTCGCGGGCGCGGCGGGAAGGAACGGCGGGATCGATCCGTCGCTCGCACCGAGCAGCCCGTTGCGCTGGGCGGCCACCGCGTCGAGCGTCCACGGGCTGTCCGATCGCACCTCGGTGACCGGATGCCAGCCCTCGAGGAGTTGGACCACTCCACCCTGCACCTTCACCACCTGCCCGGAGATACCGGCGGCCAGGTCGGACGCCAGCCAACAGGCCACGGCGGCGACGTTGGCGGGGGCGAACCGGTCGAACCCGGACTCGTCGGGGCCCATCGCGCCGCCGGCGACCGTCTCGGTGAGGCGGGTCCGGGCCACCGGTGCGATGGCGTTGACGCGGACGCCGAGGCGTTCGAGCTCGCGGGCCAGCACGACGGTGAGCGCCGCGATCCCGGCCTTGGCGGCGGCGTAGTTGGACTGACCGGCGTTGCCGTACAGCCCCGACTCGCTCGACGTGTTGACGATGGCCCCGCCGGTGGGCTCGCCGGTCTCCTTGAAGCGTGCCCGCCACCAGGCGGCGGCGTGCCGGGCCACGGCGAAATGACCCTTGAGGTGGACGTTGATCACGGCGTCCCATTCGGCCTCGGACATGGTGAAGCTCATGCGGTCACGCAGGATCCCGGCGTTGTTGATCACCACGTCGAGCCCCCCGAAGCGCTCGACCGCCAGCTCGACGATCGCTTCGCCACCGGTCCAGGTCGCGATGTCGTGGGTGCTGGCCGCGGCGGCGCCGCCGGCGGACTCGATCTCCTCGACGACGGCATGCGCGGGCCCGGTGTCGGCGCCCGAGCCGTCGGCCGCGCCGCCCAGGTCGTTGACGACCACCATCGCTCCCTCGGCCGCGAGCAGCAGCGCCTCCTCGCGCCCGATCCCCCGGCCCGCCCCGGTGACGATGGCCACCTTTCCGTCGAACAGCCCCATGCCACTCCCCTCGTGTTTCTGACACGCCCGTCAGGTCTGGCCGACGCAGACTAGTGCCGTGACCGGAAGCTTCCTTCCGTCCAAGACGAGCCGTCGCCGGGGCGCCATCGTGCGGTGCGACAAGTTTTGGGATCCTGCAACGTCGTAACTGGCAAATTTCCTGGACGCCCAGTCCTGAGGAGTAGCGTAGGCGAACATGCGTACGACAATCAGTACGGAGAAGCTGGTCCGCCAGTTCGACAGCCTCACGGCGGTCGACGAGGTCGACCTGGAGATCGAGCAGGGCGAGATCTACGGCTTCCTCGGTCCCAACGGCGCCGGGAAGTCCACCACCGTCCGGGTGCTCTGCACGCTCCTGGCACCCACGTCGGGCCACGCTGTCGTCGCCGGTTACGACGTCGCCACCGACCCCGGCAAGGTACGCCTGAGCATCGGCGTCGCACTCCAGGAGGCGGCGCTCGACCCGAAGCAGACCGGGGACGAGCTCCTGCGGCTCCAAGGTCGGCTGTACGGACTCTCCAAGGAGGAGGTCAACCAGCGCCTTGCGGACCTGGCCCAGCTGGTGGACATCGGCGACGCTCTGGGTCGACCCATCAGCACCTACTCCGGCGGCATGAAGCGCCGCCTCGACCTGGCTGCGGCGCTCGTCCACAACCCCCAGGTGCTGTTCCTCGACGAGCCAACGACCGGCCTCGATCCTGCGAGCCGGGCGCGCGTGTGGGAGGAGGTGCGCCGGCTCAACCAGGACCTCGACATGACGATCTTCCTCACCACCCAGTACCTGGAGGAGGCCGACGAGCTGGCCGACCGGGTCGGCATCATCAGCGGCGGGAAGCTGGTGGCCGAGGGCACGCCCTTCGAGCTGAAGCGCCGCATCGGCAACGACGTGATCTTCGCACGGCTCGACGGCGACGCCGCGGGGGCCTGCCCCATGGTCGAGGCGGTGGCCGGCGTCGCCGGCGTCGAGGCCCGCGGCAACGAGATGGTGATCACCGCCGCCGAGGGCACCACCGTCATCGGCCCGGTGGCCGTCGCCCTCAACAACTGCGGCATCCCGGTCCGCGACCTCACCCTGCGCACGCCGACGCTCGACGACGTCTTCCTCGAGCTGACGGGCACGCACATCCAGCCATCCGACGAAGCCATCGAGGCCGAGCTGGCCGAGATGACAGAGATCGAGAGCGACAGCACGGAGGTGAGGTCGTGAGTGCCATCGACACCGCCGCCGTCACGGCGCCGGCCGCGCCGAGCGCCATCCGGGCCCGCCCGGCCGGGCTCCTCCACGACATCGCCTCCATCGCCGGGCGGGCGCTGCGCGCGGTCCCGCGCGACGTGGAGTCGGTGATCCCGCCCATCTTCATCGCCCTGTTCTTCTTCGTCGTCAACGTCGGCACGCTGTCCGACCTGACCGAGACCAACATCCCCGGCTTCGACTTCACCGCGTTCCAGATGCCTACGGCGATCCTGCTCGGGGTCACCGGCGTCTCCCGGGCCTACGCGCTGGTGCTCGACGTCCAGGACGGCTACTTCGACCGGCTCCTGCTCACGCCGATCCGGCGCCTGGCCATCCTGCTCGGGCACCTATGCGCCGACGTGTCGGTGGCGTGTGCGCTCACCATCCCCATCATCATCATGGGCTTCATCCTCGGCGTGAGGTTCGAGTCGGGGCCCCTCGGGGTCGTGGCGTTCATCATCCTTGCTGGCCTCTGGAGCCTGGCCTTCGCCGGGTTCGGCTACGCCATCGCCCTGAAGACCGGCAACCCGGCCGCGGTGAGCTCCAGCTTCCTGCTGTTCTTCCCGTTCCTGTTCCTGACGTCGTCGTACGTCCCCCGTGACGAGCTCAGCGGGTGGCTGGACACGGTCGCCTCCATCAATCCCGTCACCTACCTCCTCGAGGGCCTGCGCTCGCTGGTGATCGAGGGGTGGCAGTGGGCCGACCTCGGCCAGGCGCTGGTGGCGGTCGCCGCCGTCGGCAGCATCAGCATGTGGCTGTGCTTCGCGGCGCTGCGTGGCCGCATCAAGCGTGGCTGAGGGCGGCGGCGAACCCGGGGCCTGGCTCACGAGTGGCGCGGGCGGGGAAGCGGCGCTGCTCGGTGGGTGGTCCCCCACCAGCGGCCGGCACCACTTCCCCCCGGCGGAGCTGTGCCCGTACTCCGGCGCCGACGACGTCGAGGTCGTGACGCTGCCGTCCACCGGCAGCCTCTGGGCCTGGACGGCCGTGACCAGCGCCCCTCCCGGCTACGAGGGGCCCGTGCCCTACGGGTTCGGCATCGTCGAGCTGGACGGCATCGGCCTGCGGGTCGTGGGGCGGCTGACCGAGCCCGACCCTTCGGCTCTGCGCGACGGCCAGCGGATGGTCGTGACCACCGAGACGTTGCCCGGCGGCCGGGTCGTGTGGGCGTTCACTCCCGAGGCCATGGGTTCCACCCCGGCCGGCCCGAGGTCATAGGTTCCAGACTCGGAACCTATGACCTCGTCCTGCTGGCAGCGGAACCCATGACCTCGGCAACGGCCGACCGGGCGGCGCTCGGAGTGCACGCATGAACGGCGTCGAGATCGCCGGGGTGGGGATGCATCCGTTCGGGCGGTTCGGCGACACGCCGGCCACCGCGCTCGGAGTCCACGCCGCCGCAGCCGCGCTGGCCGATGCCGGCTGGACGCCGGCCGAAGCGCGTGGCCGCATCGGCGCCGCCTACTGCGCCACTGCCTACGGCGGCGTCGCCAGTGGTCACCGGGTGCTGGGGGCGCTGGCGCTCACGGGCATCCCGATCGTCGACGTCGAGGCGGGGTGCGCATCGGGCGGGGCGGCGCTGGCGCTGGCGGCGGCGGCGATCCGCGCCGGCCAGAACGAGGCGGTATTGGTGGTGGGCGTCGAGAAGATGCCCAAGGGGATCATCCGCTCGTCGTTCTTCACTCCGTGGCAGGAGGAGGCGGGACTCAATGCCAACCCCGCCTACTTCGCGCTGCGGGCCCAGCGGCTGCTGCGCGAGCACGGGCTCACCGTCGACGACCTGGCGGCGCTGGTGGTGAAGAACCGGCGTTGGGGGGCCCGGAACCCCGATGCGATGTTCCGGTCCGAGGTCACCGCAGAGGATGTGTTGGCGTCGCGGATGGTGTGCGATCCGCTGCGGCTGTGGATGCTGTGCTCGCCCAACGAGGGCGCAGCCGCCGTCGTGTTGCGCAGGGGCGACACCGGTGCGCAGCTGGCGGCCGTCGCTCTCCGGAGCCACCTGCCGGGCAGCGTGCTGGACGAGTCGACGCCGCTGGCGGGCCTGGCCGACGACGGCGACATAACGCCACCCACCACGCTCGCCGCCAACGACGCGTACGAGGAGGCGGCTATCGGCCCCGAGGACCTCGACGTCGTCGAGTGCCAGGACACCGACGCCGGTCGCGAGCTGCTGTCGTGGTACGAGCTCGGCCTGTGCGCCGCCGGCGACCAGCGCAAGCTGCTCCGGGCCGGGACGGAGGAGGGCGAGCCGCCGGGCCCGGCCATCAACCGCTCGGGCGGCCTGCTGTCCAAGGGTGAACCGCTCGGCGCATCGGCGTTGGGGCAGGTTGTCGAGCTGGTCCGCCAGCTGCGCGGTCGGGCCGGCGACCGTCAGGTCCCCGGCGCGCGCGTCGGCCTCGCCCACACGATCGGCCGCGGCGCCAACGCCAGCATGACCGTCGTGAGGCGCTGATCACCCTCACGGGTCCTTCGGCAACCCCAGAAGGCGCTCCGCGATCACGTTCCGCTGGATCTCGCTGGTGCCCCCGGCGATGGAGAGCGCCCGGTTCCCGAGGAACCCGGCCACCCACGTGCCCCCGGGCCCGTCCGTCAGCGCCGCCTCAGGACCCAGCAGCGCCAGGCCGGCCTCCTGCACGGCCTGCTCATGCTCGACGGCCGCCAGCTTGCGAACGCTGGCCTCCGGGCTGCCCGCTCCGCCTCCCCGCGGTGCACCGCCCAGCGCCCTCAGCGTCGTGCGCAGCCCCAGGACCGCGATGGCGTGGGCGTCGACGACCAGCCCTCCCAGCCGATCGAGGACCAGTGGGTCGCCGAGCAGCCCCTCGGACTCGGCCAGCTCGAACAGGGCGCTTACGCCGGGGCCGAACGACGACGCCTCGGCCATCGACACCCGCTCGTTGGCGAGCGTCGTGCGGGCGTACGCCCAGCCCTCGGTCGGCGACCCCACGACGCAGTCGTCGGGCACGAACACGCCGGTGAGGAAGATCTCGTTGAACATCGCCGAGCCCGTCAGCTCCCGGAGCGGCCGGATGTCGATGCCCGGCGTGGTCATGTCCACCAGGAAGCAGCCGATCCCCTGGTGCTTGGTGACACCGGCATCCGTGCGGGCCAGGCAGATGGCCCAGTCGGCCTCCCGGGCCATCGACGTCCACACCTTCTGGCCGTTGATCGACCAGCCGCCGTCGACGCGCTCGGCCCGCGTGGACAGCGAGGCCAGGTCACTGCCCGCGCCCGGCTCCGAGAACATCTGGCACCAGCGGATCTCGCCCCGCAGCGACGGGGAGATGAACCGCTCCCGCTGCTCCGGGCTGCCGTGGGCGATGAGGGTGGGGAGGACCCAGCCGGCTATCGCGAGGTGCGCCCGCCGGATGTGGCCCGCGCGCAGCTCCTGGTCGATCACCAGCTGCTCGACCGGCGAGGCGTCACGGCCCCAGGGCCGCGGCCAGTGGGGCGCCAGGTAGCCGGCATCGGCTAGCCGGCGCCGCCACTCGGACCGGTCGTGGTCCCGCAGGTCCGCAACGAACTCCCGCACCTCGGCCCGCAGCGGCTCGGCCTCGGGGGGCAGCTCGACGGTCAGCGACCGGCGCTCGCCGGCGGCCACCGCCTCGGCCATACGGCGCCGGGCCACCTCCGGCGCCGGCAGCAGGTGGCGGATGGCGCTGGCACGCTTGAGGAACAGGTGGGCGTCGTGCTCCCACGTGTAGCCGATCCCCCCGAGGACCTGGATGCAGTCCATGGCGGTGCGAAATCCGGCCTCGGGCGCCAGTGCCGCTGCGGCTGACTGCGACACGGTGGCGCCGCCCTCCTCGGCGGACCCGTCGAAGCAGCGGACCGCGTCCCAGACGGCGGCCCGCGCCCCCTCCAGCCTCACGAGCATGTCGGCGCAGCGGTGCTTCACCGCCTGGAACTGGCCGATGGGCCGGCCGAACTGCACCCGCACCGCGGCGTAATCGGCCGCCGTGCGCACGCACCACTCCGCAACGCCGAGCGCCTCGGCGCCGGCGAGCAGCTCGGCCAGCCGAACGACCGCCTCGCCGTCGGCGGTGGTCGACAACCAGCGGTCGGGCCCGACGTCGACCCCGTCGAGACCGACCTCCGCGAGCCCGCGCGTGGCGTCGAAGCTGGCCAGCGCCTTGACCTCGGCATCGGCGCGGTCCACCACGCACCACGCCAGGCCGCCCCCACGGGCGACCGGCAGCACGAACCGGTCGGCGAGCGAGCCGCCCCAGACCCCGCGGGCGCGTCCCGACACCCGCCCGGCGCCGTCGACCACCAGGTCCCCGGCGAGGGCGACGCCGCCCGCCATGGTCCCGTCGACCAGCGCACGGGCCAGTTCGGGGTCGCCCGCCCAGCGGTCGACGGCCACCGCCGCCACCACCGTGGGCAGCAGCGGGCCCGGCGTGCACCAGCGGCCGAGCTCCTCGAGGACCACCGCCAGCTCGGCCAGTCCGTAGCCCTGGCCGCCGCGGTCGACGCCCACCGCCATGCCGAGCCAGCCCATCTCGGCGACCTCTGCCCACCACGGCGGCAGGGCCTCGCCCTCGTGCCCCTCCCCGGCGGCCGCCCGGGAGGGTGCCTCGAGCGCCGCCCGCGCCTCGGCCAGCAGGCCGCGGGCCTCGGCCCAGCGGCGCACGGTTGCCGCCAGCTCGGTGTGGTCGTCGGTGACGGCCAAGCCCACCTAGTCGCCCTCCGCCCGGCGGTCATCGGCTTCGTCCTGGATGCTGATGGCGTTCACGGGGCAACCCTCGACCGCAGCGCGCACGTCCGCGGGGTCGTCGCCCCTGTGATCGACGACGACCGACTTCAACTCGTCGTCGAGCTCGAAGGTGTTGGGCGCGTAAAAGCTGCAGTTGCCCGAGCCGATGCAGCGCTCGCGGTCGACCACGATCCGCCGACGCTCGCTCATGTCGCCAGCTCGCGATAGCGGGCGTAGCGCTCGCCGGTGGCGGCGACCCAACGCGGATCGGGCTCGACCCGGCGGCCGTGGCGCGCCCAGCGGCCGGCGCCGGCGGAGGATTCCTCGAGCCCGGCGGTCACGCGGGCGAGGTAGGCCGCGCCCAGCGCCGCGCCCTCGGGCACGGCCACGGGGTCGACCGGCAGCCCGGTGCCGTCGGCCAGGGCCTGCACCCACGCGGCGTCGCGCACACCGCCGCCGGTGGCGACGATGCGCCGGGCGGTCCCGACTACTCCGCCGAGGTCGAGCATGTGGCGCGCCGCGAACGCCGACGCCTCGTACGCAGCGCGGCGGACCGCGGCGGCGTCGAGCCCGATGTCGAGGTCGTGGAGCGACGCCCGCCGGTCCGGGTCGTGCAGCGGCACGCGTTCGCCCCGCAGATAGGGCTGCCAGACCGGGACCCGCCGGGGATCGACGGGGGGGTCGACCCCACCGGGCCCCAACACGCGGTTGGTCCAGCCGACGAACAGCCCGCCGGCATTGGATGGACCTCCGATCAGGCTCTTGCCGGGCGCAGTGTGCGGGACCGTCCACACACCGGCCTCCTCTCGCCACTCGGGGATCACGGCCCAGACGATGAGCGTCGAGCCCAGGATCACGAGCACGTCCCCGTCGTCATCGGCGCCGGCGACGAACTGCTCGGCGAGCGCGTCGATGGTGCCACCGCCGAGCGGGGCGGCGCCCGCCTGATCGACGCGACCGACGGGCTCGGTGCCCACGACGATCTGCGGCAGCCTGGCGACGTCGTCGACACCCGCCTTGGCGGCCACCGCCATGTCCCACCCCTGGAAGTCGAACAGCGGCAGCGTCGTCATGGCCACGGTCGTCTCGATGGCGGCGGTGCCGCACAACGCCCGGTTGGCTACCGCCTGCGCCGGCCAGTAGCCGCCGGCGTCGGGATACTCGCGGGCGAGCCACTCGAGGAATCGCACCAGCTCGCCGGAGCTGGCCGGATCGGCCGTCGGGTCGCCCCCCGCGCCCCGGGCGTCGCCGTAGAGCAGCCCGTCGGAGACCGGGACCCCGTTGTCGTCGACCGCGCACAGCGACGGGACCATGGCGGCCACGTTCACACCCCGCACGGCGAGCGCTTCGCCCTCCGGGTCGCGCCGGGTGAGCACCTGGTCCAACGCCTCCATGACACCGTCGCGCCACGACGAGCGGGCGTCGTGCGCCAGCTCGCCGGCGTGGCGGGCGTGCAGCGGGCGGGTGACGCGGCTGCGTGCCAGCACCCGGCCCTCGCCGTCGGCCGCCACCGCCTTCACCGAGGTGGTCCCGATGTCGATGCCGACGGTCACATCGCTGGGCATTCCCACCTCTCACAACTGAAGCTGGCGTCACGCCGGGATGTGCCGCCGAACGCTGGGCGGCCCCCACCCTATGGCGACGGCCGTGACACGCGCGTCAGATACGCTCGCCGCGAACGACGGGAGGACGGTGTCATGAGCGCATTGCCGACGCTTGAGGGGGCCAAGGTCCTCGTCACCGGGGCGTCGTCGGGCATCGGGGCGGCGCTGGCGCCGATGCTGGCGGCGAGGGGCGCGACCGTGGGGCTCGCTGCGAGGCGGACGGACCGGCTGTCGGGCGTGCTCGACGCCTGCCGCGAGGCCTCGGCCGCCGACGGTGGGGCCGACGCTGCCGGCCACCGCATCTGGACCGTGGACCTGTCCGATCCCGACGCCGCCGCCCGCCTGGCGGTCGACGCCTGGGATGCCTTGGGCGGCCTCGACGCCGTGGTCAACAACGCCGCCCGACCGATGCGGCGGCCCGTACAGCGCCTGGCCATGGACGTGGTCCAGGACGTGATGCGCACCAACTTCTTCTCGCCCGTGGCGCTGTGCCTGGCCGTCCTCCCCCGCATGCTGGAGCGTGACCGGGGCCTGATCGTCAACGTGGGCAGCCTGGCCGGCAGGGTCGGCTCGCCCCGCGAGGCGGCGTACGCGGCCTCGAAGTTCGCGCTGCACGGGTGGTCCGAGGTGATGGCCGTAGACCTCTGGGCCACCGGGGTCGAGGTGCGCCTGATCGTCCCGGGGGCGATCGCCACGGAGATCTGGGACCAGCCCGACAACGATCCGTCGCCCTACGGCGGCCCGTTCGAACCCGCGGAAACGGTGGCCGCCGCCATCTGCGAGTCGCTGGTGAGCGACGGGTTCGAGCGCTACGTGCCCGACCTCAAGCCCGTCGTCGAGTTCAAGACGTCGGACATCGACGCCTTCATGCAGGGCGCGGTCGACTACTTCACCAGCCAGGAGCAGGCGCGTTGAGAGCGCTCCAGTTCCTGGGCGAGGCCGAATCCCTGCCCGAGCGGCAGTTGGAGCGGGAGGCATGTCTCGACGAGCTGCCCGACGACGCGCCGCGGCTGCTGCGCAACCTGGCGTCGACGCCCATGGCGCTGGTCGAGCTGCCGGAGCCAAGGCTGCTCGGCGACGACTGGCTGGTGCTCCACACCCGTTTCACCGGCATCTGCGGGTCCGACACCAAGCAGGTCCTCATGGACTTCGAGGACGGCACCGACAACATGATGACCGCCTTCATCTCGTTCCCCCAGGTGCTGGGGCACGAGGTGGTCGCCACCGTGGACGAGGCCGGGCCGGCCGTCGGTGGTGTCGAGCCCGGGCAGCGGATCGTGCTGTACCCCAACCTCGGTTGCCGCGCCCGCGGCATCACGCCGCTGTGCCCTGCCTGCGCCCGGGGCGACTACCAGATCTGCGCCAACTTCCACCAGGGCCGGCTATCGGTCGGCATCCACACCGGCAACGCCGTCGAGGCCACCGGCGGCTTCGCCGAGCGACTGCCGGCGCACGAATCGATGGTGGTCCCGGTTCCCGACGGCATCGACGACGAGCTGGCGGTGTTGGCCGACCCGTGGTCGGTGTCGTTCCACGCGATCACCCGCAACCCGCCGAGCCCTGGCAGCCGGGCCGTGGTGTACGGGGCAGGGGCCCTGGGATCGACCGCCACGGCCATCCTCCGCCAGCTCTATCCGACCGTCGAGGTGGCGACGGTTGCGCGCTGGCCCGGCCAGGCCGCGCATGCCGCAGCGCTGGGCGCAGAGGTGTTCGCGCCGGAGCCGGCCGAGGAGCTGGTCGAAGCGCTGGCCACCTGGTCGGGGGCGACGCTCCGCCGACCGTGGGAGGGGCTGCCCGTGGCCTACCCCGGCCACATCGACGTGATCTACGACACCGTCGGTTCCCCCGCCACCACCGAGGTGGCCCTGCGGGTATTGCGGGAGCAGGGCACGCTGGTGCAGCTGGGCGTGAGCTCGCCCGGCCGGTTCGAATGGACGCCCTGGTACTTCAAGGAGCTGCGCCTCATGGGCTCCAACGCCTTCGGCGACGAGACCTTCGAGGGTCGGCGCCAGCACGCGTACCGGCACTTCTTCGGCCTGCTGGCCGATGGCCGCATCGACCTGTCGGGGATGCTGACCCACCGCTTCCGCCTCGACGATTGGCGCCAGGCGTTCTCCACGCTCGTGCACCAGGGCGAGACCGGCGCCATCAAGGTGGCGTTCGACTTCCGGTAGCTCCGCTCCACGAACTCCAGGGGTCAGATCAGCGACCGGCCCCCCTCGACCCGGACACGGAGCAGCCGGGCCAGGCGGGCGCGGTGGTGGGTGGCGTCGCCGAAGGCGACGGCGTCGAGCTGGGCCCGCTTCAAGTACAGGTGGAGCTCGTGCTCCCAGGTGAAGCCGATGCCGCCGTGCACCTGGAGCGCCGACGCCAGCACCCTGGAAGCGGCGTCGTTGCACCACGCCTTGGCCGTCGACGCGGCGATCGCGCGGTCCTCGTCGCCGGCGTCGGCGTCGCCCAGCGTCCAGGCCGCCCAGTAGACGGCCGACCGCATGCCCTCGACGTCGACCAACATGTCGGCGCACCGGTGCTTGACCGCCTGGAAGCTGCCGATGGGCCGGTCGAACTGAACCCGGTCCTTGGCGTAGGCCACGGCCAGGTCGAGCGCCCGCTGGGCCACACCCAGGAGCTCGGCGGCGTAGGCCACCGCGGCGACGTCCAGGTGCCGGGCGACCTCGGCGCCGCCCCCCACCTCCAGCCGAGGGCCGTCGGCGAGCGAAGCGGACCGGAGCCAGCCGAGCTGCCGGGTGAGGTCCATGGCCGGCTCGGCGGCCGGACGACGCCGCTCCCCAAGCTCGATCGCCATCAGCCGGTCGTCCTCGGGCACCAGGACCACGTCGGCCGCCGGTGCGTAGACGCAGGGCTCTTCGAGGCGAGCGGCGCAGGCCGCCACCGCCTCGCCGGCGATCAGCGCCGGTCCCCAGGCGGATTCGGCCAGGGCGTCGAGCGCGACCATCTGGCCGAGGACCGGCGCCGGCGCCACGTGCGCACCCACCTGCTCGAGGACGATGGCGGCCTCGACCCAGCCCAGGCCGACGCCGCCCAACTTCTCGGGGACGGCCAGGCCGCACCAGCCCTGGTCCACCATGGCCCCCCACAGACCCGGGTCGGCCTCCCCAGCCCGATCCACGGCGCTCCGGACGACCGGCATCGGCGAGCGTCGCGCCAACAGGTCGGCAGCGGCGTCCCGCAGCGCCTGCTGGTCGGGGGACAGCTCGAAGTCCACGTCGAGCGAGCGTAACTGACGGCCACGTCACCTCCCGATGCGTCGCGCACCTACGATGCGCCTGTGAGCGAGCGTCGCGAAGGGCGAGAGAGCGAGCCCGGCCCGAGCGGCCGTGGGAGCGGAAGACAACGCGTCGACAGCCCGAGCGGCCCGGCCGAAGGCCAGGAGCGGGATTGATGGATCTGACGCCCACGGCCGAGCAGCGGCGGTTGCGCGCGGAGTGCCGCGAGTGGCTCGAGGCGAACCTGCCGTGGGAGTACGGCGTCGGCCTGCCGCCCCGCCACGCGTCGCTGGACGACGAGGTGGCGTTCGGCCGGGACTGGCAGCGCCGGCTCGCCGGCGGCCGCTGGGTCGGTGTGACCTGGCCCGACGCCTACGGCGGCCGGGGCGCCGGCGCGCTGGCCCATTACGTCGTCCAGGAGGAGCTGGCCCGGGCCCGTGCCCCCGAGCTGGTCGGCCGCATCGGGGTGAACCTCGTGGGGCCGACGCTCCTGGCGCACGGCACCGAGGACCAGCGGCGGCGCTGGCTGCCTGGCATCCTGCGGGCCGACATCCTCTTCTGCCAGCTGTTCAGCGAGCCGGGCGCCGGCAGCGACCTGGCGTCGCTGGCGACGCGGGCGCGGCGCTCCGAGGGCGCCGACGGCTGGGTGCTCGACGGCCAGAAGGTGTGGACGTCCTACGCCCAGTTCGCCGACTGGGGTCTCTGCCTGGCCCGTACGAACCCCGACGTGCGCAAGCAGGCCGGCATCACGGCCTTCGCCGTCGACATGGCCGCCCCGGGCGTCGAGGTGCGGCCGCTGCGCCAGATCACCGGCGAGTCCGACTTCAACGAGGTCTTCCTCGACGGGGTCTTCGTGCCCGACGACTGCGTGATCGGCGAGGTCGACGCCGGGTGGCGGGTGTCCGGCTCGACCCTCGCCCACGAACGGGGGACCAACCCCCGCCAGCTCGTGATCCACGCCCAGCACCTGGACGAGGTGCTGCGGCTGGCAGCCGACCGCGGGGTGTTCGACGATCCCCACACCGCCCAGCGCCTGGCGCAGGCGTTCGTCGAGGTCAAGCTGTTCCAACTCCACAACTGGCGCTCGCTGTCGCGACTGGAGGCCGGTGAATCGATCGGGCCCGAGGGCTCGGCGCTCAAGCTCTACTGGTCGGAGATGAGCCAACGCCTTCACTCGCTGGCGCTCGACGTGCTCGGCCCGGCCGCGCCCCTGAGCGCCGGCGCGACCGACAACCCCGGCGAGGGCGAGTGGCAGCGCTCCTGGCTCTACTACCAGGCGGCGTCGATCTTTGCGGGCACCAACGAGATCCAGCGCACGATCATCGGCGAGCGGGTCCTGGGATTGCCGCGGGAAGGGAGCCCGGCATGACCCCGTCCCGCGTCGGCTACGAGGTCGACGGCCCGGTGGCGACGATCACGCTGCGGCGGCCCGAGGTCGCCAACGCCCTCGACTCGGCCACCATCGACGAGCTCGACGGTGCCCTGGACCGCGCCGACGCCGACGACGCCGTGCGCGTGCTGGTGCTCGCGGCCGAGGGCGAGCACTTCTGCTCCGGGCACGACCTCAAGGAGCTGATGGACGGGTCCGACCCCTGGGCGGCCATGCGGGCCACGCCCGAGGGCAAGCTCCGGCACGAGCAGGTCATGTACTTCGACCGCTGCGTGCGGCTACGCGACTTCCGCAAGCCGACCATCGCCGCCGTGCAAGGCGCCTGCTCGGCGGCCGGGCTGATGCTGGCATGCATGTGCGACCTCATCGTCGCCGCCGACGACGCCCGCTTCTCGAACCCGGTCCTGCGCATGTCCGGGGCCGCGGTGGAGCTGCTCGTCGAGCCATGGGAGATGGGCCCCCGCAAGGCCAAGGAGTTCCTGCTGTGCGCCCGGACGCTCACCGCCGACGAGGCCGAGCGCTACGGCATGGTCAACCTGGTGGTGCCCCGCGCCGAGCTGGCGGGCGCCGCCCGAGCGATCGCCGACGAGGTGGCGCTGGTGCCGCCGGTCACCGCGCAGGCGGTGAAGGCATCCATCAACGCGATGGTCGACCGCATGGGTCAGCGTGACTCGTGGCGGCACCACTTCATGGTCCACCAGTTCGTGTCCAACACCGAGACGGCGCTGGGGCTCATGCGGAAGCGCAAGGCGGGCGGCATGGACCACGTGAAGCGCGAGCAGTCCGGCGAGCTATGAGCGGGGCCGGCCCGCTCAGCGGACTCCGCGTCCTCGACCTCGGCACCCGCATCGCCGCGCCGTTCTGCGCCGGTCTCCTCGGGGAGCAGGGCGCCGAGGTCGTGAAGATCGAGCAGCCCGGTCGGGGCGACTTCATGCGCGACATCGGCCCGTTCGCCGACACCGAGGGCGGCCGCTACTCGCTGTTCTGGGCGGTGGAGGGGCGCGGCCGCAAGAGCGTGACGATCGACTTGCGCAGGCCGCGAGGCCAGGAGCTTCTCCGCCGCCTGGCTGCGCACGCC
>Ga0081455_10002377_pt1 | contig 22482 bp, 16 predicted proteins | sample TabmetS3T2R1_FD_70207 | JGI IMG/M metagenome (GOLD analysis project Ga0081455, IMG submission 70207) | Tabebuia heterophylla rhizosphere microbial communities from the University of Puerto Rico - S3T2R1 | ecosystem: Host-associated > Plants > Roots > Rhizosphere ...
GAGCGTCAACCGGCGGTCGCGTGGCGTCTGCCGCCGCAACGCGAAATCGAGCCAGTATTTCGCCATCAGCTTCGCCGCGACCCACTGCCATCCCGGCGGCCGCGTCGCAAGCGCAAAGGATTGTGGAAGGTCGAGTGAATAGCGGTTGAACAGCTTGAACGCAAAAGCGGTTTCGCGCATCGTGAAAAAATCGTCGCCCAGTTCCGCGCCGTCGAGCTCACGCGCACCGATCATGCGTGTGTCGAACGCCCCGGGCTCGTCGCGGAAATAGTCGGGAAAAGGAACGACATCGAGCGCGATGCCGACCTGATCGAGATAGGCGACCGCTTCGGGACCGTTGTCGACATAGGCTTCGACGCGATCCTGCCGATAGCTGCCGCGGCAGACTCGGGAGAGGTAAGTGAGCGCGGCGTCCCGCGTGTCGCCGTTGTCCATTCGCCCGTGATTGGGAATCCACACAAAGCCGCCCGAGACCGCCGACGTTCCGCCCCAGCGCAGCTCTTTTTCGAGAACCACGGCGCGAAGCCCGAGATCCGCCGCGCGAAGCGCGGCCAGGAGTCCCCCAGCCCCCGACCCGACAATGACGACATCAAAGATATCTTCGCGCCCTGCACCCACCGCGATCCGCCTCCTCCGGCATATATGAATTGTGATTCATTATTTTGCACGATAGCAGCGTAGGCCGGTTGCGTCCATGCGCGGCGTCACGCGCCGGATCGCGAGACTGTGATGTAACCCCAGCTTTTATGGCACAGGTTCTTTGCGAGGATTGGCGTCGCGCGGCACGACGAACAGCATTTCCTCGGGGGTGGAGACGGGTGCAGCGCACAATGCGCGTTAGACCGTAGCGCAGATCCCGGTGAGCGGCCCAAGAAGACATGAACGAGTTCCGTTCGATACAATATGCAGACAAGTTGCGGCGGGCGAGCCACAGCTGGTGGAGAAATCTACCTCCCAAGCGCCGGCGCTGGGCTCTTATCGGAGCGGCAGTCGGCGCGGCCGTTTTGGTGGCCGTCGTGTGGCGGATCATCGACCCACCCCAGCAAAAGGCTCATACCCGTGGCGCGGGCGGGCCCAGCACCGTCTCCGTGGCCGCCATCAGCCAGGGTGATCTCGGCATTACCGTCAATGCGCTTGGGACTGTGACGCCCTTGGCCACCGTCACCGTGAAGCCTCAGGTCAGCGGCCAAATCACCAAGATCGATTTCACCGAAGGCCAGATGGTGAGCGGAGGCGACGAGCTTGCCGTCATCGACCCGCGGCCGTTTCAGGCGGCGCTCGACCAGGCGCAAGGTCAGCTCCTCCGCGATCAAGCCGCTCTCGAGAACGCCAAGGTCGACCTCAAGCGCTACCAGACACTCCTGGCCCAAGACTCGATTGCGCATCAGCAGGTCGATTCCCAGGCGGCGCTCGTACGCCAGAGTCAGGCGACCGTGCAAAGCGATCAGGGGCTGGTGGAGACGGCCGCGCTCAACCTCGACTACAGCCACATCAAGGCCCCTGTCGCGGGACGCGTCGGCTTGCGCCAAGTCGATCTCGGCAATTATGTCGAGGCGGGGCTTGCGTCCGGCATCGTGGTGATCACGCAGGTCCAGCCGATCTCGGTCGTGTTCGCCCTGCCCGAAGACTCCCTCGTCGCCGTGCAAAAACGGATGAAATCAGGGCAGCCCCTCATCGTGACCGTCTACGATCGCGCGAACACGACGAAGCTCGCCGCGAGCAGCTCCGTCACGCTCGACAATCAGATCGACACCACCACAGGCACGTTCAAATTGCGCGCTCAGTTTCCGAATGATGATGGCGCTCTCTTTCCCAACCAATTCGTCAATGTCCGCGTGCTCGTCGACGAACTGCACGATGTGGCGCTTGCGCCCAGTGCCGCCGTGCAATACGGCGCCTCCGGGTCCTTCGTCTATGTCGTTGGCCAGGACGACACCGTTGCGGTGCGGCCGGTGACGCCTGGGCCATCCGACGGCATGCATGTCGCTATCAACAACGGCGTGCAGGTCGGCGAACGCGTCGTGACCGATGGCGTCGATCGGCTTCGCGATGGCGCCAAGGTGGTCGTTGCTCAGCAGACCGGGAGCGCCGGCATCACGCCCCAGGGCAAGAAGTGGCAGGGCCAGAGGAACGGCGGCAAGCCCGGCCAACACCACCACCGCAAGCCGCCGTCGGACCAAGATTCGCCACCGTGAGCGAAGACACGCGCCCGAACGAAGAGACACCTGACGAAGGTCTGAGCCCTTCGCGGCCGTTCATTCTGCGGCCCGTGGCGACCTCGCTCCTGATGGCGGCGCTGTTTCTCGTCGGAATGACGGCCTTCAGCTTCCTGCCGCTCGCGGCGCTTCCTGAGGTCGACTATCCCACCATCGAGGTGCAAACCTTCCTGCCGGGCGCCAGCCCGGAAGTGATGACGACTTCGGTGACGGCGCCGCTCGAGCGTCAATTCGGGCAGATGCCGAGCTTGAAGCAAATGTCGTCCGCCAACACGGCCGGCGCGTCCGTCATCACGCTTCAATTCTCGCTCGACATCGGCATCGACATCGCCGAGCAAGAGGTTCAGGCCGCAATCAACGCCGCAGGCAATCTCCTGCCGTCGACCCTGCCCGCGCCGCCGGTCTACGCAAAGGTCAATCCGGCCGACGCGCCGATTCTGACGCTCGCCGTCACGTCGGAGACCATGCCGCTGACGAAGCTCGAGGACCTGGCGGACACACGCATCGCCCAGAAGATCTCGCAGCTTCCCGGCGTCGGCCTCGTCACCATCAATGGTGGTCAACGGCCCGCAATCCGCATTCAGGCCAACATCCAGGCCCTGGCCGCTTATGGTCTCAACATCGACGATTTGCGAACGACGGTTTCCAACGCCAACGTCAACACGCCGAAAGGCAATTTCGACGGTCCCGCCCGTGCCTATACGGTCAACGCAAACGATCAGATCAAGAGCGCGGACGAGTATCGCTCGATCGTGATTGCTTATCGGAACGGCGCTCCCGTTCATCTGTCCGACGTAGCGACCGTCATTGAAGGCGCGGAGAACGTCAAGCTCGCAAGCTGGGTCAACACGACGCCCGCCATCATCGTGAATGTTCAGCGCCAACCCGGGGCCAATGTCATAACGGTGGCCGACAGTATCAAGGCGCTGCTTCCCGACATCGAGGCGTCGCTTCCGCCCGCACTGAATGTTCAGCTCGTGACCGACAGGACGGAGACGATCCGCGCCTCCGTCAACGACGTGGAGTTCGAGCTCGTCCTCGCCGTCGCGCTCGTGGTGCTTGTCATCTTCGTGTTTCTCAAGAACTGGCGCGCGACCATCATCCCGAGCCTTTCGGTTCCGCTGTCCCTCGTCGGAACCTTCTCGGTCATGTATCTCCTCGACTTCAGCCTCAACAACCTGTCGCTCATGGCAATGACGATTGCCTCGGGCTTCGTCGTCGACGATGCAATCGTGATGATTGAGAATATCACACGGTTCATCGAAGCCGGCGATAGGCCGTTACACGCTGCGCTGAAGGGCTCCAAGCAGATCGGCTTCACCATCGTCTCGCTGACGGTTTCGCTGATCGCGGCGCTCATACCCCTTCTATTCATGGGCGACGTCGTCGGCCGTCTGTTTCGCGAGTTCGCGATGACTTTGGCGATCACCATCGTCATATCCGCGCTCGTCTCCCTGACGCTCGTGCCGATGATGAGCGCCCGTCTCCTCAAGAATCATGCACTGGCAAGGGAGCGTGTTCCGTCGCGGCAGACCTGGTTCGATCGGCTCATCCAACGCTATGATCGCCTTTTGACGCGCTCTCTCGACAACCAGCCGCTCGTCCTCCTCATTGCCATCGGCACTTTCGCGGTCACCGTTCTGCTCGCGATCGTCATTCCAAAGGGCTTTTTCCCCATCCAGGACACCGGCGCGATTTTGGGACTTTCGGAAGCAGATCCCAGCATCTCGTTCGCAACCATGACCGAGCGTCAGCAAGAGCTCAGCAAGTCGGTCCTGCGCGATCCCGATGTCGCGAGCCTCACCTCATTCACCGGAATCGACGGAACGAATCTCACGCTGAACAGCGGCCATTTTCTCATCAACCTCAAGCCACTGGATAAGCGTCATTCCTCGGCGACCGAGATCATCCGGAGGCTGCACAACGCAACCAACGGCATTCCCGGAATCTCGCTTTACATGCAGTCGGTTCAAGATCTGACGATCGATTCCGCCGTCAGCCGCGGCCAGTATCAATTCATTCTGGAAGACGCGGATGCCGAAGAGCTTGCGCGGTGGGTTCCGGTGCTTATGGACGAATTGCGGCAATCGGGCCGGCTCGAGGATGCCTCCAGCAATTTCCTGTCCAAAGCCGTTGCAGCCCAGGTCACCATCAATCGTGACAGCGCCGCGCGCCTTGGCATCACGGCGGCGACGATCGACAATGCGCTTTACGATGCTTATGGTCAGCGCATCATCTCCACCATCTTCACGCAATCCAACCAGTATCGGGTGATCCTCGAGGCCGACCCAACGTTCCAAAGCAGCCTGAGCTCGCTCGGTCAGATCTATCTGCCGTCATCCGGCGGCGGACAAGTGCCGCTCTCCAGCGTGACGCAAGTGGATCAGCGAGCGGTCCCGCTGGAAATTGACCATCTCAGCCAGTTTCCTGCCGCACCGGTCTCCTTCAATGTCGCAAGCGGCGTCTCTCTCGGACGCGCCGTGCAAGACGTGCAGGATGCCGAGAAGAAGATCGGCATGCCGTCCAGCATCACCACGAGCTTCCAAGGCGCGGCGCTGGCGTTTCAAGCGGCGCTCGGCAATGAGTTTCTCCTCATTCTGGCGGCCCTTGTGACGGTCTACATCGTTCTGGGCGTTCTTTATGAGAGTTATATCCATCCGATCACGATCCTCTCCACACTCCCCTCGGCGGGCGTCGGTGCTCTTTTTGCGCTGATCATTTCGGGCCAGGATCTCGGCATCATCTCGATTATCGGGCTCATTCTTCTCATCGGCATCGTCAAGAAGAACGCCATCATGATGATCGACTTCGCCCTCGAAGCCGAGCGTAACGAGGGGAAGAGCCCGCGCGAGGCCATTCACCAGGCCTGCTTGCTCCGTTTCAGGCCGATCCTGATGACGACGGTCTCCGCGCTGTTCGCGGCTCTGCCGCTGATGTTCGCCACAGGCTCCGGCGCGGAGCTCCGCCGGCCGCTTGGCATCTCGATTGTCGGTGGTCTGATCGTGAGCCAACTTCTGACGCTTTTCACGACGCCCGTGATCTATCTCTATTTCGACCGCTTGCGGGAAAGGCTCGGCGGCCGCGGCGGCAAATCGGGGGATCCTGTTCCGGGACCGGTGTCATGAATTTGACCGCGGTCTTCATCGCGCGCCCCATCGCGACCACGCTGTTGACCCTCGGCGTCGTGCTCGCCGGCCTCATGGCCTATTTCCAATTGCCGGTCTCTCCGCTGCCGCAGATCGACTTTCCAACCATCTCGGTGCAGGCCTCGTTGCCGGGCGCGAGCCCCGACACGGTCGCGACTAGCGTCGCGACGCCGCTCGAACGCCATCTCGGTCAGATTGCCGATGTCACGGAAATGACCTCGTCGAGCACCGTCGGCGCAGCGCGCATAACCCTGCAGTTCGGCCTCGACAGAGACATCAATGGCGCCGCACGCGACGTCCAGGCAGCAATCAACGCCGCGCGCGTGGATCTGCCCGCCGCGCTGCGCAGCAACCCAACCTACCGCAAGATCAACCCCGCCGACGCGCCGGTCCTGATCCTTGCCATGACGTCCGACACGCTCACCCCCGGACAGATCTACGACTCCGCCGCCACCGTAGTGCAGCAGAAGCTTTCCCAGGTCAAAGGTGTGGGACAGGTGCAGATCGGAGGCGCCTCCCTGCCCGCTGTCCGTGTCGAGCTCAATCCGCGCGCGCTGTTCAAATACGGCATCGGTCTCGAGGACGTGCGCGCCGGAATTGCCGCGGCCAACGCGAACAGCCCCAAAGGCGCTATCGAAGATGTTTCGCGGCACTACCAGATCTATACGAACGACCAGGCCCGCACCGCGGAGGACTATCGCTCCCTGATCATCGCCTATCGGAACGGCGCCGCCGTCAGGCTCTCGGACGTGGCCGAAGTTCTCAATTCCGTGGAAGACGTCCGAAACCGCGGATTGTCCAACGGCAAGCCGGCCGTCCTGGTCATCATCAGCCGCCAGCCCGGTGCGAACATCATCGAGACGGTCGACAATGTCCTGGCGCTTCTTCCGGAAATCCATGCGAGCTTGCCCCACGCGATCAACATCGAAGTCGCCAATGATCGGACGACCACAATCCGCGCCTCGCTGCATGACGTGCAGTGGACGCTCGTTGGCTCCGTTTTCCTCGTGATCCTGGTCGTGTTTCTTTTCCTGCGCAGCGGACGCGCCGCTCTCATTCCGAGCTGTGCGGTCGTCGTCTCACTCATCGGGACGTTCGGCGTCATGCTGCTTCTGGGCTACAGCCTCGACAATCTGTCGCTGATGGCCCTGACGGTCGCCACCGGATTTGTTGTGGATGACGCCATCGTCGTGCTCGAGAACGTAACCCGCCACATCGAAGCCGGCGAGCCGCGCCTCACAGCGGCTTTCAAGGGCGCGCGCGAGGTCGCCTTCACCGTCGTGTCGATGAGCCTGTCGCTCATCGCCGTGTTCATCCCCATCCTTCTCATGGGCGGCCTTGTCGGCCGTCTCTTTCATGAATTCGCGATGGTTCTTTCGATCGCCATCCTCGTCTCCCTGGTCGTCTCGCTCACGACGACACCGATGATGTGCGCCTACATCACCGTGCCGCCGGGTCAAAACCGGAGCATGGTTCTGCGTGCCAGCGAGCGGGTCTTCAATCACGCACTCGACTCGTATAAGGCCTCGCTGCATTGGGCGCTCGCGCGGCCACGCCTCATTCTCGTCATCCTCGTCCTGACGATCGTGGCGAACGTTGTCTTGTTGGTGGTCATCCCGAAAGGCTTCTTCCCTCAACAAGACACGGGCCGCCTCACGGGGGGCATTCGCGCCGACCAAAGCACCTCATTTCAGGCCATGGTCAAGAAGCAGGCGCAGTTCTTCGATGTCCTGCAAAAAGACCCTGCCGTCGCCAACGTGGTGGGATTCACCGGCGGCCAACAGACGAATTCCGCGAATGTCTTCATCGCGCTTAAGCCGCTCTCCGAGCGTCATATCTCGACCGACGAAGTCATTGCACGGCTGCGTCGCCCGCTCGCCAAAATCCCCGGCGCGACACTCTTCCTGCAGCCGGTGCAGGATTTGCGTGTCGGAGGGCGGCAGAGCAACTCGCAATATCAATACACGCTTCAGGGCGACTCTCTCAGCGAGCTCAACACCTGGATACCGCGCATCACGCAGGCCCTGCAGAACGATCCGGATATCGTTGACGCCAATTCCGATCAGCAGCAAAAAGGCCTGGAAACCGAGCTGACGATCGACCGCGCGACGGCGAGCCGTCTCGGGCTTACGGCAAGCCAAATCGACAACACGCTGTATGACGCTTTCGGGCAGCGGCAGGTCTCGACCATCTACAACGCCCTCAACCAGTATCACGTCGTTATGGAGCTCGCGCCGCGCTATTGGCAAAGCCCGGAGGCCCTCAAAGATATCTATGTCAGCACTTCAGGTGGCGCGCTCAGCGGAACCGCAGCGACCAACACCATCGCCGGCGCACCGACGACAGGATCGACCGCTGTGCAGAACCAAGCCACAAATCAGATTGCGAACAGCGGGCGCGGCGGGACGTCGACCGGACAGGCCGTCAGCACGGCCGCTTCGCAATCCGTTCCGCTGTCGACCTTCAGCTCCTTCGCGCCGGGAAACACGCCGCTCGCCGTCAATCACCAGGGCCCGTTCGCGGCCGTCACCATGTCCTTCAATCTGCCGCCCGGCAAAGCTCTTGGCGATGCCGTCGCCGCGATCAACCGCACCATGGCGCAAATTGGTGTGCCCAGCTCCATTCACGGGAGCTTCCAAGGAACGGCCAAGGTCTTCATTCAATCTCTGGCCAACGAGCCTCTGCTCATTCTCGCCGCGCTCATTGCCGTCTACATGGTGCTGGGAATTCTCTATGAGAGTTACATCCATCCCCTGACTATTCTGTCGACGATCCCCTCTGCAGGTGTGGGTGCGGTCCTTGCGCTCTGGCTCTGCAAGCTGGAGTTCAGCCTGATCGCGCTTATCGGCGTTCTCCTTCTGATCGGCATCGTTAAAAAGAACGCCATCATGATGATCGATTTCGCGCTCGATGCGGAGCGCCGGCGCAACCTGGATTCGATGTCCGCCATCTCGGAAGCCTGCGCGATGCGCTTCAGGCCGATCATGATGACGACCTTCGCCGCGATCCTGGGCGCGCTGCCCATGGCGCTGGGCTTTGGCACGGGCGCTGAGCTGCGGCAGCCCTTGGGCATCACGATCGTCGGCGGCTTGATTCTGAGCCAGGTGCTCACGCTCTACACGACGCCGGTCATCTACCTCTATCTCGACCGCTTCCGCCTCCGAAGAGCAGAAAGCCGGACCCATCATGTCTCTGGAGGCGCATCCTATCCGCTACCGGATTTTCCCTCATGACCACCACGCCTCGCCATCTCATTGTTCTCAGCCTCGCCGTTCTTCTCGCCGGCTGCGCGATGGGGCCGCGCTACAAGCGGCCAGCGGTCGAGACACCGCCGCAATACAAGGAGATTTCCGTCTGGAAGCGCGCCGAGCCCGGCGCTGTCGACAATCAAGGTCTGTCCTGGTCGCTCTACAAGGATCCGCTGCTCGATGATCTTGAAGCGCAGGTCATCGTTTCCAACGAGAACCTCAAAGCGGCGGAAGCCGCTTACCGCCAGGCGCGTGCGACACTCGCAGAAACCCGCGCAAGCCTCTTCCCCACCCTTTCGGCCGGACTGAGCGGCGAACGCACGTCCGGCAACAGCCGCTCCAACGTGTCGTTGACGGGAAACCCGACTGCCACCTCCGGCGCACGCAATCAGTTCGATCTGTCCGGCGAAGCGAGCTGGGAGGTTGACGTCTGGGGACGGATTCGCCGCTCGATCGAGGCGAGCCGCGCTCAGGTGAATGCCAGTGCCGCGGACTTGGCTGAGGCCCGGCTCTCCACGCAAGCCGCACTGGCGTCCGCCTATATGAGCCTGCGCATGGCCGACGACCAGGACCGTGTCTTGAAGACACTTGTCGAGGCTCAAGCCCGCGCCCTGCAAATCGCGAAGAACCGATATGGAGTGGGCGTCGCCGGAGAGGCCGACATTCTTTCCGCCAAGACACAGCTCGAAGGCACTCAGGCACAGGAGGTCAGCGTCGGCGCGACACGCGCAAGTCTCGAACATGCCATTGCGGTTCTCGTCGGCAAGCCGCCGGCTTCGTTCTCGGTTGATCCTGCAGTGCTTGCGCTCACGGTGCCTGAGATTCCGGTCGGAATTCCCTCGGAGCTTCTGGAGCGCCGGCCGGACATCAGCGCTGCCGAGCGACGCATGGCCGCAGCGAATGCGAATATCGGTGTTGCGGAGGCGGCGTTCTTTCCGAGCCTCACATTGACCGGGTCGGGCGACTACATTTCCCAATCCTTCGGCACGCTGCTTTCCGCCGCCAACCCCGCCTGGGGCATTGGCGCCTCGGCGGCCGAGACGGTCTTAAATGGCGGAGCGCGTCTCGCTGAGCTGCACGGCGCCCGCGCATCCTACGACGAAGCCGTCGCCACCTATCGTCAGACCGTGCTGACAGCGTTTCAGCAGGTCGAAGACAATCTTTCGAGCGGACGGACATTGGCCCGGCAAGCCGAAATCGAGGACGCACGGGTCGGCGATGCGCGCAACGCCGAGCGCATCGTCTTGAACGAATACAAGGCCGGCACCGCGGACTTCACCGCGGTGATCACTGCGCAAGGCCAACGTCTCAATGCGGAGATCGAACGTCTTTCCGTCACGCAATCTCGCCTGACCACCAGCGTGAGCCTGATCCAAGCGCTTGGAGGCGGTTGGACCGCCCCCGCAAACCCCAACACCCTCGCTTCGAACCGACTTTGAAGCACAGCCTCAAAGGGTTGCGGGCGAGTGCTGCTCGAATGTCGCGCTTGTGCACCGGCGCGGCTTACCCCCGGTTTGAAATTTCCACTGGCGGCTGGGTGAATTAGGCTCAGGGCGGTAATCCTTGGGGACGCCAGAGCCAAAAAACGGTGACAACAATGCCGCACACATTACCACGTCGATCGCCAGCAGAATTCGTGTCCATCGCCTCCGAGTTGGCTGAAAAGATCGGCGCGCGCGCGGAAGCAACCGACAAGGCTCGCGATGTTCCAGTGTCCAGCATCGATGAGCTTCGAAAAGCAGGTTTGCTGCGTCTGCTCCAGCCCGCGCGATGGGGTGGATATGAGGTTGAGCCCAGCGTGTTCTTCGACGTGCAGAACGTGATCGCGGAGAAATGTGGATCGACGGGTTGGGTTTACGGCGTTCTGTGCGTGGAAACCTTTATGGTCGCGCTTTTCGATGAACGTGCCCAATCCGATGTCTGGGCGGAAGACGGCGATGCGCTCATAAGCTCGTCGTTTCCTCCTATGGGCAAGGTCGAGGAGGTCGATGGTGGCTATCGTCTTTCTGGCCGGTGGTCCTTTTCGAGCGGTTCCACGCATGCAAAGTGGGTTTTGCTGGGCGCCAAAGACAAGGATGCTCCCGGCTTCGGGCTGCGCCTCAATCTTCTTCCGCGTACAGATTATTCAATAGACAATGTCTGGAACAGTTACGGGCTTGGCGGTACGGGCAGCAACGACATCGTTGTCGAAAACGCGTTCGTACCTGCCTATCGGAGCTTGGTGCTGCCGCTCGGATTGACCAACGTGCTTGAGCGAAATGCTCCCGGCCCGGAGCTCTTCCGTATGCCCTGGCTGCATTTGTTCTCTGCCTCAGTCGCTAACATCTCGGTTGGCATCGCCCGAGGCGCGCTCAAGGCTTTCCTGAAATATGCGAAAGGGCGCGTGTCTCCGCTTTCCGGCAAGGCCGCAAAGGACGATCCGACAATTCACCCGATCGTCGCGCAACTCGACGCCGACATCGAAATGACCGAGCTGATTTTCAAGAGAAATTTCGGAATTTTGCTCGACTACATACGCCGCGATCAAGAGATTCCGCTGCACGAAGCCTTGCGGCTCCGCGTTCAATTGACCTCGGCCACCCGCAGGCTGGCTGCCGGCGTCGATCAGCTAATGCTAAAGACCGGGGCCAGCGGGCTTGATCGCGATTCTCCGGTGAATCGAGCGTGGCTGGACATCAACGCGATGAGAGTACACCCTGGAAACGACCCAGCCATGACATATTCGATGTATGGCGCATCGTTGATCGATCGCGCCTAGTCTCTGATTGCGAAGAGGTGTTCAGGGATGCTGTTGACCGACAAGCAGTATCTGCAGCTGGTGGCTGATGCGTTGGCGAAGGAAATCCTTCCCGAGCTGGTCAATCCCGGTCCGAGAAGCGCTGCCGAATATTCGATCAGCGCGCTGCTCGAGCTCATCAAGCGAGCCGACCATTTGCCCGCGCAGATCAATGAGCGCAGCGGGGCCGGTCTGGTGTTGGCCGATCGATTGGTTCGGTTCGGCGTTTCGGACGCGTCTGACGTAGCCGCCCTGCGCGATCGTTTCGCGCGCGAGGCGCAACATCCGGAAAGTGCCTTCTCGGCTCTGCTCACGCTGCTGGATGACGGCGGAAAAGCCTTGTTGGCAAACCACAGCACCGACCTCGCGGCAACCTCCTGGCTCCGCGACGCAGCTGACTGGGAATGCGCATACTACACAACGTTTGCCGCCACACCGATGCCGGAGATCGGCGTCGATGCAGCGGCGAAGCCTCTGACTCCGGCGAAGCTGCAGCGCCATCTTCGTGCGCGCCTCGACCAGCCGACTTTGGAGGTCACAGATTTCGTCGGCATTCCCGGCGGCATGTGCAACGAGACATTTTTCTGCACGCTGCGGTCCCCCGGCGAGGCGGACCGCCGGGTGGTTGTTCGAAAGAACACGCCAGACCCTCTGTTCGATTTCGGCGCTCATCGCGTGACGGAGGAGTTCGAGACACTGAGCTGTCTCTCCGATCAAGGTCTGCGTGTCGCAAAGCCGCTCTGGATGTTTCGCGACCTGCCCGATGTCGACGGAAATTTCTACCTGACCACCTTTGGGGCGGGCCGCAAGGTGGGCGGACTGGATGGAGCGACAGAAGAGCTTCCCGAGCGGCTGCTGCTCTCAGTGGCTGAATTCATGGCGGAGCTCCATTCGATCCCGCCCGAGCGCTTCGCCCCCTATTATCCGTCATCGGACAGTCCGCTCCATCTCGGAGATACGGCGGAGCAGGCAGTGCAGCGATATGTCGATCAGTTTTACAAGGTGTGGAGTTCAACCGATCGCTTCCCATCACCCGCCGAAGCCTTTGCAATCGATTGGCTGCGGCGCAACGTCCCCAAAAACAAGAACCCGGCAGTGATGCTACACACCGATTGCTTCGTGCATAATTTTCTGGTGGACGACAATAACGAGATCGCCACCGTTCTCGATTGGGAATGCTCCCATTTCGGCGATCCCGCCGAAGACCTCGCCTATATCAAGGAGCATATCTCTGCCCGGATGGATTGGGACCGGTTCATCGATCACTATCTCGCGTCGGGTGGGCAACCGATCAATCGAGACAGCATGGGCTATTACAACGCGCTGCTCTATTTCCGCAATTTCTGGGGCTGCAACAAGGGCGTGGCGCGCGTCTCGGCAGGATTGTCGGATGTGAAAATGATCACCCTCGGATCGGCGCACCGCACACGCTACATGAAACTGTGCATCGACGATGCCGTTGTCTGAGCGTAGCGTGGGCAAGGATGGACATTCATCGGACACGTGAGATCGGACATTCGGGCGTCGCCGCCACACCGCTGGCGTTGGGTGGAACCGGTCTCGGCAACATGTTCAAGGCCGTCAGCGACGAAGAAGCCCGAAGCGCTGTCGTGACCTCTTTCAACGCAGGTGCGCGCGTCTTCGACATCGCGCCCGTTTATGGGTATGGCTTGGGCGAGAAACGCCTGGGCGCCGCGCTAAAAGGCCTCGCGCGCGATGAGTTTGTCATCTGCACCAAAGTGGGCTACCGCATGGTCCCTCTGCCCGAAGGTCAAGCGCCTTCGCAGGTGTGGGTCGAGTGTCCGCAGGTGACCACCGAATTCGACTTTTCCTATGACTTTGCGATGCGATCGGTTGAGGAAAGCCTGAAGCGGCTTGGCGTCGACCGCGTCGATCTCGTCGCTATTCACGACCCCGACGAAGCCGAGGGTTTCCAGCCGCCGTCGGGCCGCACCCCCGAAGAGAAGTTCAAACGCGCGATGGATGGCACCTATCGCGCCTTGGATGCGCTGCGGGCGCAAGGAACGATCCGGGGCGTCGGAATCGGAACCAATCAATGGAAAATCCTCCCGGACTACGCGCGCGCAGGTGATTTCGACTATTTCATGCTGGCCGGCCACTACACGCTGCTCGAGCACGAGACGCTCGATACGCTGCTGCCCGTCTGCACGGAAAAGGGCGTCAGCCTGCTTGCTGGCGGTCCGTTCAACTCCGGAATTCTTTCGGTCGGCGCCGCTGCAGGTGCCACTTATCATTATGTGCCGGCACCGCCCGAGATCCTGGCGAAGGTCGCGAAGATGGAGAGGCTGTGCGCGGATTTCGGCATTTCGCTGCGCGCGGCGGCGCTCCAATTTCCGCTGCGCCATCCAGCGGTCGCCTCGAGCGTGCCCGGTGCACGCAACAGCGCACAAGCGCGAGCCAATATCGACGCGATCCGCGAGACCATTCCGGAGGACTTCTGGAGCGCTTTGAAGCAGGATCATTTGATCGACCCCCGCTGCCCCTAGCCCCGCGCCGCTGTAGCGGCCATTACCGACTCGGGAGGACCTCATGTCACAGCTCAAGGACGGTGGATTTTTCGTCCAGAAATTCGACGAGAAATTCGGAACCTATTCGCTGGACGCCGAATACCCGCGCAAAGAGACGCAGATCGAGAAGCCGCACTATTCACTCACCGAGACTCAGTATTTCGGCTTCTTCGTTCCCGAAGAGCGCATTCAGTGCTTCATGTGGACCTGGTACCACCCGAACATGAACGTCGTGTCCGGCGGCGTCATGGGCTGGCAGGGATTCAAGAAATTCAATGTCGGCTGCGAGATCCTCGACTACCGCGCCTTCATGAACGGCGAGCTGGTCGAAGACTTCACCAACTACACGCTCGATTCGGGCATCACCCTTGCCATGACGAAGCCGGGCCAACAGTTCCGGCTTACCTATGACGACCCCGAACACGGCAATAGCTTCGACGTCATTCAGGACGCGGTCAGCGAGCCGCTGATGTGGCCGAGCAATCACCATTTCGAGCAGATCATGCGGTGCAGCGGCACCATCACGATGCGCGGCAAGACCCATGAGGTGAAGTGCTTTTCGGTGCGCGATCGCTCCTATGGCGAGTATCGAAAAGAGCTCTCGATTGCGATCCCGCCCAACAACTGGATGGCGGCGACCTTCGACGAGAACAATGCGTTCTGCGTTGTCGGCCTGGACGACCCCAAGCGCGAACCGCTGTGGAAGGGCCGCTTTGACATCGCGCCGGACGCGCTACTGCGGTTCGGCTGGATGGTCATCGACGGCGAGCGCGTGGTCATCACGCGCGTGAGCATGAAAACAGACTTCGACAGCGAGCTGCTCCCCCGGCGCATTACGCTCAGGGTCACCGACAGCAATGGCCGCGAGCATGACCTCGTCGGCGAGGCCTATGCATCGTTGCCCTTCGCGCCTTGGCCGAACGCACGCATGCCGATCTGCGCGATGCGCTGGACGTGGAACGGCCGCGTCGGTCTCGGCGAATTCCAGTCGCTTCAATACAATGACTTCGCCAGGCTTCACGGCAGCTATACCTAAGGCAAAAAGCACCGTCGGCGGCACGACCAGCAAAGGAAAAAGAGATGACGGATCGATATCTTAAGCCGGCCTATGACAGCGCCTTTCTGACCGGGGGAGGAAGCGGCATCGGCCGCGCGGTGGCCCTGGCCATGGCCGAGCGCGGCGTCCATGTCTGGATCACCGGCCGCCGCGAGGAGAAGCTGCACGAAACTGCTGAGATGGGAAAAGGCCTCGCCGGCCGCATCGATTTCGTTACGTGTGATATCCGTGACGTGGAGACTGTCGAAGCTGCCTTCGACATCGCGAGCAAGAACGGCACGCCGCAGGCGCTGGTCCATGCGGCTGCGGAAGTCTATCCCTGCCTTGCAGAACGGCTCACGCCCAAGATTTTCGCCGAAGCAACGCAATCTCAGCTGGTGGGCTCCTATCATGTGTTTCAGGCTTGGGCCCGACGCCTGATCCGGCAGAAAAAAGACGGTGTGCTCTTGGCCTACACCACCTGTGTGTCGAGCCGCGAGACGCCGGGCCTGTCCCACTCAAGCGCGACGAAAGCCGGCGTCGAAGGACTGATCCGCACCTGGGCGGTCGAGCTCGGGATGTACGGGATCCGCTGCAACGCAATCGGCCCCGGCCTTTTTCCGATGCAGGACACGCTACATATGCGCGACGACTTCTGGGATTTGGACTTCTATCGCAGCAACGTGCCGCTCGGCCGCTTCGGCGAGCCGGACGAGATCGTCGGCCCTTCCCTGTTCATGCTGAGCAAGAGTGCGGGCTATGTGACGGGCGAGATCTTCCATATCGATGGCGGGCTGCGGCTCAGACCCAACTACTTCTACAAGAGAGACGGCATGGCCCGCTTCGGAGAGCCGGTGTAAAGCCTCACTTCAATCTTCAATGCGATAGGCACGGAGAGCGTCCCATTCACCGGCCACCTCCAGACCGGCGGTGCTTTACACAGACCAACTCGGTCAGCGCCCGGTGGGAGACCTTGACGTTTCCTCGCACACGCGCATGATCATCGAATTGATCACCTTCGCCCGTTGACCATAGTCGCCATAGGATTTGGGGTTCCAACCGGAGCTCTTTGCGGCGGAGTTCCGCGCGCCGTTTAAATCGCTGCGCCCGACTTAAGCGATTTATCGGGAGGGTCTCATGAAGATCAATCGCATCGCGGCGGTTGTATTGCTCATCTTCACCGCCGGCTTGGCTTCTCAAGTTGCTTCAGCGCAAGCGCCTGGCCTGACCCGGACCGATCTCCAGCGCCACGACCTCAGCATCCCAGGGCGCGAAGTGATCCAGGTGGTCGTGGGGATCGACCCTGGAGTTGTAGCGCCGAGGCACCAGCACCCCGGCGAAGAGATCGTCTACGTCCTCGAGGGCGTGCTCGAGTATCAACTCGACGGAAAGCCGCCGGTGACGCTGAAAGCCGGCGAGGTGCTCTTCATTCCCAACGGCGCGATCCACGCGGTGAAGAATGTCGGAAACGGCACGGCGCGAGAGCTTGCCACCTACATTGTCGAGAAGGGCAAGCCCCTTCTCACATTGGCGAAGTGAGGTGAGGCCGTGAGCACCAACGCATTTGATCAGCGGCGGCGCCGCTTTCTTGGCGCCGCCGCCCTCACCGTCGCAGTCGCTGAGCTCGGATTGAGCCGTGCCGCATCCGCGGAAAAGCCAGGAGCGGCCATGTCACCCTTTCCGGCGCTGAAGCAAATCGACGCGGGTGTTTTGAATGTCGGCTATGCCGAAGCGGGGCCGGCCGACGGCCCTGTTGTCCTTCTTCTCCATGGCTGGCCTTATGACATCCACACCTACGCCGAGGTGGCACCTCTGCTCGCTGCGGCCGGCCATCGCGTAATCGTGCCTTATCTGCGCGGATATGGAAGCACGCGCTTCCTCTCCAAAGATACGGCGCGAAACGGCCAGCAATCGGTGGTCGCAAGCGACATCGTCGCGCTCATGGATGCGCTCAGGATCGAGAAGGCCGTTATCGGCGGCTGCGACTGGGGCGCGCGGACCGCGAACATCATCGCAGCGCTATGGCCGGAACGCTGCAAAGCCATGGTTTCGGTGAGCGGCTATCTCATCGGAAATCAGAAGGCCGGCAAAGAGCCGTTGCCACCGAAGGCCGAGCTGCAATGGTGGTATCAGTACTATTTCGCCACCGAGCGCGGCCGCGCCGGTTACGACAAATACCGCCGTGAATTTGCGAAGCTCATCTGGCAGCTCGCCTCACCGAAATGGGCCTTTGACGACGCCACCTTCGACAGGACCGCTACTGCATTCGACAATCCCGATCATATCGCGATCGTGATCCATAATTACCGCTGGAGGCTTGGCCTGGCCGAGGGCGAGGCGAAATATGACGAACTGGAACAGCGGCTCGCGCTCGCGCCGGCGATCACGGTGCCGACCATTACTCTTGAAGGCGATGCCAACGGTGCGCCGCATCCGGAGCCGGCGACGTATGCCGCGAAGTTCACAGGCAAATATGCGCACCGGCTTATCAAGGGCGGCGTGGGACACAACCTGCCTCAGGAAGCGCCACGCGCGTTTGCTGACGCCGTCATCGATTTAGTGAGGCGTTGACGAAGACAGCTACAGGAGCGAGCGATGACCCACCATCAAGCGACGGCACCACAAAGCGGAAAGGTTATCTACACGGCCAAGACCCACACGACGGGCGGACGGGAGAACGGCGAGTCCCGCAGCTCCGATGGCCGCCTGGAGGTCAAGCTTTCGGTGCCCGGCACACCGCGCGTCGGCACCAACCCCGAGCAGCTCTTCGCCGCCGGCTGGTCGGCATGTTTCGAGAGCGCTCTCGCGCTGACAGCTCACAAGAAGAAGGTTGCGCTTCCCTCAGGTGCGATCATCGATGCGGAGGTCGATTTGCACATGGGCGAGCAGAGCGGTTATTTCCTGAGTGCCCGGCTCAATGTCAGCCTGCCCGGCGTCGCGCGCGATGTCGCTCAATCCCTCGTGGAGGAAGCCCACCAGATCTGCCCCTATTCCAAGGCGACGCGCGGAAACATCGACGTCTCCATCAACCTGGTCTGACGCGCAAGCGCCCTAGCCGGCGGCCGCTTCCCGAGAGGGAGCGGCCGACCCCTCGGCCAGCACCCCGAGCGCCGCTCGCGCCGCACGACGGCCCGAGAAGACGCAGTCCTGAAGCGACACGCCGCTGCTGAAATAGCCGTTCGAGCACACACCGGCCGCCGTTCGTCCGGCGGCGAAAAGGCCCTTGATCGGCTGCCCTTGGCCGTTGAGCACCGCGCCGCTGTCCTCATCGACCTGAAGCCCGCCAAGAGTAAAGAACGGCGGGAAGGTGGTGGCGTTGCTGACATCGTTGTTCAAAGCGCGATAGGGGCCGGCGCCGAACCTGTGCATATAGTCCGGGCCCTTGCCTGCGGGATCGGGCTTTCCAGCGTCGACCGCCGCGTTGGCGGCATCGATCGTCGCCCTGAGGTTCGCGGGCGGCATGCCGCATTTGCTCGCCAGCTCTTCGATCGTGTTCGCCGTCTTCGTCCCGCCGAAGTAGATATTGATCAATGTCGGCAGGGCATAATATTTGAAGACCGTGAAGCCCTTTTTATTGGGCAGCGAGGCGCGGACCATCTCCCAAAACAGCTTGTTGTCGACGATCAGCCACGCACTCGCGCCGGGCTGCTCGACGATCGCGCCGCCGAGACGCGCGAGATAGGTGTCCTCGTTGATGAAGCGCTCGCCGTTGCGATTGACCATTACGCCTTTGACGGCCGCCACGGGCGGGGAAATCTGACGGGCGACGAGATTCTTGGTCATCAGCTTCGTCGCACCGCCGACCGATTCACCCAATTGGATTCCGCTACCGTCGCATCCGAGCGAGGCGTTGGGCATCAGCGTATGGAACGTCTCTGCGATCACCGGCATATATTTCTTCAGCATCGGAATGTTGTAACTGAAGCCGCCGTTGCACAGGACGACCCCTTTTCGGGCGCGGATCGAGCGGCGCACGCTGTTGGTCTCTTCGAGATCGCGCGCTCGCTTGGTTGCCTTGACGACCTGCTTGGCCTTGAAGGGTTTCCAGGGGTGAACGATCTTGTATTGCTCCTGGTGTTCCTCGCGCACCTTCTCGCCGAGCGTCATCACCTCGACCCCGATCACGATCCCGGACGAGTCGGTCAACAGCCGGATGGCGCGCGAATGGGTCGCGACGCGCACGCCCTTGCGATAAGTGGACGCTTCCAGCGCCGCAAACAGCGCGTAGCCGGTGAAACCTTCCGCCTTTGTCCGATGACCGCGCGGTGCCGGCTTTGCGACGGCCGCATTGGCGGGCACGGTTTCGCTGCCCGAATAGTAAAGATACTTGTCGGCGTCCGGGTATGTGGTCTTGCCGTAATGGACGGAGCCTTCGAAGGGGACGCCCTGCTCAGCCAGCCAATCGAGGTTCGCCGCACTTTGTTCGCAGTAGCGGCGCAGCGTCTCGGGCCGAACCGCATCTTCCACTTCGAGCGAGAGATACTTGTACATCTCCTCCGCCGTGTCGCTGATGCCGGCGTCTTTTTGATAGCGGGTGTTCGCGGCATAGACGACACCGCCGCTATAGGCCGCGGAGCCGCCGCCGTTGAACCGCTCGACAATCAGAACGTCCGCACCCTGCTCCCGCGCCTGAAGCGCTGTGGACGACCCCGAAGCGCCAAATCCGATCACGACCAGGTCGGCGGTATCGTCCCAGGCGTACGCATCCGGATTGGCGATCACCTTGGGCGGCTCCACAACCCGATCCGCTTCGCTGTCGGCGTTCTTGTTATCCATATGTCTCTCCTGACGGATCTGCTCTTGTCGGCAAATCGGGTCTGCGCTTCCTCCAAAGCAAGGCGGCGGCAAGCTTGGCCTTATCGAAAAGGGGTCGGCAGGATCGACGTCGCCCTGTGGGATAGTAGCCGGCGGAGCACCGGCTCATGCCGCAATTGTGCATCCGACATGACGCTGCTGCGAACTCGATGAAATCGAGCGCTTTCTTATGACATCAAGTTATTGATCTAAGGCGCGAATTCCTCGCGGATAGACGGCGGGTGGAACCACGGGCACGGCCGTTTCAACGGATTTCCCGTGAACCGCTACCGATACAGGACCGGAAACTCCTTGAGCACGCCATCCGGCGCGTTCGGATCGACACGGCCCATTGTCTCGACGCGTAGACCGGTCTGTCCAGCGTCGTAATATGTCCAAGCAGCCCCATGTTCAACGGCCTTGCCGTTCCAGGGCGTATCAAGGGGCTGAAGAAAGAAGTACCTGCCGACCGCGATGATTTTCGTGGAATCCGAGCCTGCTTTGCAATTTACGATCGGCACAATGAACACACGCCGGTCCTCGCCGGTGTTCATGGGCGCGGCCCCCTGGCTGGAGCAGTTCGGCGCGGACGTCTCTTCGGTGGTTGGATAGTTTTGCGTCGTGATCGGCTGAGTTGCGAGCTCGTAGGCATAGACCTGATAGCGGGTCATGTTGCCATAGTTGAAGGGCTGTGCCACGCCGGGATGATTGGTCGCCCAATAGGTGGTGCGATCCCAATCGCCGGCCCCATGCTTCAATCCGGTCGAATAGGTCGGACACGAGCCACCGCCGGCCGCCCAGCAGGAATCGTCCGGAAGCGGAATGGTCTTCGTCGATGTCGCAGCGTTCTTGCTGGAGCTGGCGCATTGCTTGTTGGCGGGGCTGGGCAGACTGGGTAAGCCCTTAATGACATTCTTCGCCGGTGCAAATTCGACGTTCGCGCCTTCCTTGTTCGACTTGAACGGAGAGTCATAGATATCGAACCGGGTGTTGAGGCCCACCTGGACCGGCCCTGTTGTCACGCCCGGCTTGCCGGGCAGATAATCCGACACACACTGGAAATTCGGATTGCGCTCGCCCAACATATCCCGGCAGTCGTTTCCGTTCGGGCAGAGGACGCCATAGCCGAAACTTGAGCTGTCCGGATTTTCAGACAGGATGAGCTCTTCGCCCGGCGTCGGGTTGTAGTCGCCGGGCTCATAGGGATTGCACATGGCGATCGGCGCGTTATTGCAGAGTGCGCGCCTGAAGCCCGCCATGGCCTGCAGCGAGATAGCCTGGGTGCTCGGCATCGTCACAGGCAGAATGGCGCTCGCCAACGGCAACATAATATAGGTCAGCGTCATAGGCGCGGCAGTGACCCGAACATATTTCGCGCGAATGTTCGCGGTGGTCATGGTTAAACCGGCCGCAAGCGCTATCGACCCGTTTTGATACGTCGCGACGAGTGTGTCGCCCCCGGCCGCGATCGCAGGTGGCGTTGGATCGGCGGCAATCGCCGAAAAGAACTCGATCTTCTGTGTGCTGAATGCTGTCGCCCCTGCGGTAAGGCTGCCCTTGCCGGAAACGAGCGGGCCGCCCGCCACACCGCCGACATTGCCGACGACCGCGCTCGTCGCCCTGTTCAACGCCCCGGTATTTCCGTCGAGCTCCGCGGCCGCGGCAAGCGCTCCACTGTCGACATAGGACTGCATCTGCGTGTGCAAATTGTAGAGCCGGCCCAAGTCGATAAGGAGGCCCGCCACGCACAGGATCATCACGAAAAAAATGATCGCGAGGATGGTGACCACCCCCTGATCCTCGGCGCCCCAGCGCCTCAGAAACTGGCGAAATCCCCTGAACACGATACGGCGCCCCGCGCTCGGCGTTCTGAGAGCAATTCTCAGAGTATTTCCATTAATGAATATTTATATTCTTAAATAAACTGGGTGGTTTACCCGCATTTATATCCAATTTTTTCTTGTGGCACGGTTGTTGTTACAAAACTGTTATCGAACCCAGAGCTTCTCCGTTTGGCACAGAATCGGGTAGGGCCGCCGCGGAGAGGAACAGGCAGATGCCCCCCGAAGAAAGAAGACATCCGATGTCGATCGGACGCATGGGGAACGCGCTTCGCGGTTTTGCGCGCAGAGACCAGGGCAGCATGACGGTGGAATGGATTGCCATCGCCGCCGCCGTGATCATCGGCGCTGTCGCGGTTACTTACACGGTCTTGGGAGGCCTCAAAACGCCTGCCCAAAAAATTTCGACACAGCTTTGCGGAACGTCTTGCTCGTAAGCGAGCGAGGGCGAAGGACCGTCACTAGAGCATAACGGGAATTCTACGGACCATTTATCCGTAGGCAGACGAATACAGGAAATACAATCAGAGAAGCCGCCAGAAAAGCGGACAGGGAATCCTATTGTCGAAAGTTAGCTGTTCAAACAGGAGAAATGAGAATGCGTAAATTGATGGGCTTCGCCACGAAAGAAGACGGCATGGTGACCGTCGAGTGGCTTGCGCTCGCAGCCGCCGTCACGATCGGCGCCGTTGGTGTGTCTTGGACCATTTACACTCAGATCAAGACTGCCGCGCCGGGCACTGCAATTGCCACAAACATCAATACGGTCGCTGGTCAAACGACCTCCGTGGCGGCGCCATAAGGCAACCGTACGCCAACTACACAATATTCCGTACACAGACAAATGACGGAACTGAAATCAGAGAAGCCGCCTGAAAAGCGGACGAGGAATATTTT
>Ga0081455_10002378_pt1 | contig 22480 bp, 20 predicted proteins | sample TabmetS3T2R1_FD_70207 | JGI IMG/M metagenome (GOLD analysis project Ga0081455, IMG submission 70207) | Tabebuia heterophylla rhizosphere microbial communities from the University of Puerto Rico - S3T2R1 | ecosystem: Host-associated > Plants > Roots > Rhizosphere ...
CAGGGTTCAGATGGGGGTCGGACCGGGCCGACTCGGTGAGGGGGTACCAGCGGCGGTAGTGAGCGCGCAGACCGTCCCGCAGCCGCCGATAGCGCGCCGTACAGCCGAACTGCTCGATCCAGGGGTGCTCGTCCGGCGGCACCGCTTGGGAGGTCAACTGGCCGCCGAGCCAGTCGCTCTCCTCGGCCAGAACCACCGTCAGCCCGGCGTCCGCCGCCGCCAGTGCCGCCGCGACCCCTCCCAGTCCGCCGCCCACAACGACCACATCGGCACGAATCTCGGTCACCATCGGCCGGCGAGCGTACTGCCCCTGCACGGTTTTGCGCACTTGTTGTCGGTGAAGTGCCCGTCAAACCCACAACAAGTGCGCAAAACCGAGGTCGACGAGCCATCTACACCCTGCGCGCCAGCGTCCACTAGGTTGGGCGAGATGGTTGCCCGCATTCCGATCCTCGACGTCGCGCCGGTCATCGAGGCCGGGCGCTATCCGGCGAAGGCCGCCGTCGACGAGCCGTTCACCGTGTCGGCCACCGTGATCCGGGACGGTCACGACCGGCTCGGTGCCGGAGTCGTGCTGTTCGACCCCGACGGCACCGCCCGGCAACGGGTCGCGATGCACTCGACCGGAGAGACCGACCGCTACGCCGCCAGTGTTCACGCCGACCGCGAAGGCGCCTGGGCGTTCCGCATCGAGTCCTGGAGCGACCCGTACGCGACCTGGGTGCATGACGCCGAGATCAAGATCGCGGCCGACGTCGATGTCGAGCTGATGCTCACCGAGGGCGCGCTGCTGCTGGCCCGGGCGTCGCGAAAGTTCCGGCGGGCCGAGCCGTTGGACAAGGCGATCCTCCGCGACGCGGTCACCGCCCTGCGCGACACATCTCGTCCGGTGCCGGCCCGACTGGCCGCGGGCACCTCCGACGAGGTGCGCGGCGTATTCGAGCGGCATCCGGTACGCGACCTGCTCAGCCGCTCGGCCAGATACCCCTTCTTCGTCGATCGCACACGGGCGTTGTACGGCTCGTGGTACGAGTTCTTCCCCCGCTCCGAAGGCGCCACCGTCGACGACGCGGGTGTCGTCCACGGCGGCAACCTCCGGACGGCCGCCAAGCGGCTCGACGCGATCGCCGAGATGGGTTTCGACGTCGTCTACCTGCCGCCGATCCATCCGATCGGCAAGATCAACCGCAAGGGACCGAACAACACGCTCGTCGCCGGCCCGAACGACCCCGGATCACCCTGGGCGATCGGCTCGGCCGAAGGCGGGCATGACGCCGTCCACCCCGACCTCGGCACGATCGCCGACTTCGACGCCTTCGTGGCGCGGGCGGAGTCGCTGGATCTCGAGGTCGCGATCGACCTGGCCCTGCAGTGCGCCCCGGACCATCCGTGGGCGGCCGAGCATCCGGAGTGGTTCAACCGTCGCGCGGACGGCAGCATCGCGTACGCCGAGAACCCGCCCAAGAAGTACCAGGACATCTACCCGCTCAACTTCGACAACGACTTCGAAGGCCTCTACGCGGAGGTGCTCAGGGTCGTCCGCCACTGGATGGACCACGGCGTACGCGTCTTCCGGGTCGACAACCCGCACACCAAGCCGGTGATGTTCTGGGAGCAACTGCTCGCGGAGATCCAGACCACCGACCCGGACGTCGTCTTCTTGTCGGAGGCGTTCACGAGACCGGCGATGATGCGGGCGCTGGCCATGGTGGGCTTCCAGCAGAGCTACACGTACTTCACCTGGCGCAACACCCGATCGGAGCTGGAGCCCTACCTCTACGAGCTGGCCCACGAGACCAGCCACCTGCTCCGGCCCAATCTGTTCGTCAACACGCCGGACATCCTGACCGAGTATCTGCAGTACGGCGGGCCGGCCGCGTTCCGGATCCGCGCGACGATCGCGGCGACCGCCTCGCCGAGCTGGGGCGTCTACTCGGGCTTCGAGCTCTACGAGCACGTCGCGGTCCGTCCCGGGAGCGAGGAGTACCTCGACTCGGAGAAGTACCAGATCCGGATCCGTGACTGGGATCAGGCGGCCACCTGGTCGCTGGCGCCGCACCTCACCCGGCTCAACGAGATCCGGCGCGAGCATCCGGCCCTCCAGCATCTGCGCAACCTGTCCCTGCACGGCAGCGACAACGACCAGATCAGCTGCTGGTCGAAGCGCCATGTGGATCCGGACGGCCGCGAGGACCTGCTGATCATCGTCGTCAACCTCGATCCCCACAACGTCCACGAGTCGACCGTGCATCTGGACATGCCGGCGCTCGGCCTCGACTGGCACGAGGTCTTCCGCGTCCATGACCTCGTCACCGACCAGACGTGGCAGTGGGGACAGCACAACTACGTTCGACTCGACCCGGCTCACCAACCCGAGCACATCCTGACCGTCCGGAAAAACGCCCGATGACCGAGACCCCGTCATGACCGAATCCGAACATCAGATCAGGCCCGAGAGCGACGACCCCAACTGGTTCAAGCGGGCCGTCTTCTACGAGGTACTCATCCGCTCCTTCAAGGACTCCAGCGGCGACGGCGTCGGCGACTTACGCGGCCTGGCCGAGCGGCTCGACTATCTGGCCTGGCTCGGCGTCGACTGCCTGTGGCTGCCGCCGTTCTTCCCGTCACCGCTGCGCGACGGGGGCTACGACGTGTCGGACTACACCGACGTCGCCGAGGACATCGGCACCATCGACGACTTCAAGATGTTCCTCGACGCCGCTCACAGTCGCGGCATCCGGGTGATCATCGACTTCGTCATGAACCACACGTCGGACCAACATCCGTGGTTCCAGTCGTCGCGGTCCGACCCGGACGGTCCGTACGGCGACTTCTACGTCTGGTCCGACACCGACGACCTCTATCAGGACGCTCGCATCATCTTCGTCGACACCGAGGCGTCCAACTGGACCTGGGATCCGGTGCGTGGCCAGTACTTCTGGCATCGCTTCTACAGCCATCAGCCGGACCTCAACTTCGACAACCCGGCCGTCCATCAGGCGATGCTCGACGCCCTCGCGTTCTGGCTCGACCTCGGCGTCGACGGCTTCCGGCTGGACGCCGTGCCGTACCTCTACGAGCGTGAGGGCACCAACGGCGAGAACCTGCCCGAGACCCACACCTTCCTGAGGAAGGTACGCACGTTCGTCGACGACGGCTGGCCCGGCCGGGTGCTGCTGGCCGAGGCCAACCAGTGGCCCACCGACGTCGTCGACTACTTCGGCGACTTCAACACCGGTGGCGACGAGTGCCACATGTGCTTCCACTTCCCGGTCATGCCGCGCATCTTCATGGCGGTGCGCCGGGAGTCGCGCTACCCGATCTCGGAGATCCTCAGCCAGACGCCGGACATCCCGAAGAACTGCCACTGGGGCATCTTCCTGCGCAACCATGACGAGCTGACGCTCGAGATGGTGACCGACGAGGACCGCGACTACATGTGGGCCGAGTACGCCAAGGACCCGCGGATGAAGGCCAACATCGGGATCCGCCGTCGGTTGGCACCGCTGCTCGACAACGACATCGACCAGATGGAGCTGTTCACGGCACTTCTGCTGTCGCTTCCGGGATCGCCGGTGCTCTACTACGGCGACGAGATCGGGATGGGCGACAACATCTGGCTGGGTGACCGTGACGGCGTGCGGACGCCGATGCAGTGGACGCCGGACCGCAACGCCGGCTTCTCCAGCGCGACGCCCGGACGACTGACCCTGCCGGTGATCATGGACCCGGTCTTCGGCTACCAGGCGGTCAACGTCGAGGCCGATCTTGCGAACACGTCCTCGCTGCTGCACTGGACCCGGCGCATGATCCAGATCCGGCAGCAGCATCCCGCACTCGGCCTCGGCAGCTTCACCGACATCGGCGGCTCCAACCCGGCGGTGCTCTCGTTCCTTCGAGAGTTCGGCGACGACGCGATGCTCTGCGTCAACAACCTGTCCCGCTTCGCCCAGCCGGTCGAGCTCGACCTGCGTCCCTTCGAGGGAGTACGTCCGATCGAGACCCTCGGCGGTGTGGAGTTCCCGGCGATCGGTGAGTTGCCGTACCTGCTGACACTCGGCGGCTACGGCTTCTACTGGTTCCGACTACCGAAGAACCAGGAGGCGAGTCGACCGTGACGGCCGATTTCCACGCCCAGCTCCTCCACTACATGAACGACCAACGGTGGTTCGCGGGCAAGGGCGGCGTGTCGTCGATCGACGAGGTCGTTCGGCTGCCCTGGCTCGACACCAAGGACGTCGAGCCGCTGGTTCGCGTCGAGCTGGTCACGGTGCTGACCGACGGCGCGCCGCAGATCTACCACGTTCCGATGGCCTACTACGAGTCCGAGCCGGAACGCATGGCGCATGCCCTCATCGGCACCTACGACGACCCCGACCACGGGCGCCTGGTCGCCTACGACGCACTGCACGACCGGGCGGCGATCGGCGCGTACGTCCTGGGGTTCGTCGATCGCGACGACTCGGGCGGCGTGACGCACACCGTCCTCGGACCCGTCGACATCGACACCGAGACGCCGTCGGTCATGCTGACCGGCGAACAGAGCAACACCTCGCTCGTGCTGGGTGAGAATCTGCTGCTCAAGGTCTTCCGCAAGGTCGTCGCGGGACGCAACCCCGACATCGAGATCCACGACGCGCTCACCCGCGCCGGATCGACCGCGATCGCTCCGCTGCGCGGCTGGATGGCGACCGAGCCGAGGGACGGGCGCCAGGGCTACGACCTCACGATGCTGCAGGACTTCCTCCGCAGCGGCACCGACGGATGGGAGTACGCCCGCGCCAGCGTTCGCGACCTCATGATGGAGGCCGATCTCCATGCCGACGAGGTGGGCGGCGACTTCGCGGCCGAGGCCGAGCGACTGGGCGGCACGGTCGCCCGACTCCACGGCGACCTCGCCGAGGCGTTGCAGACCGACACCTGGGGAGTCGCGGAGGTCAAGCAGCTGGCCGATCGGCTTCGGAAGCGGCTTGCCGAAGCGGTGGCGACCGCGCCCGAGCTCAAGCCATACGCGGCGACGCTCGGCTCGGCCTACGACGCCCTTGCGACCCTGGAGACGTCGGTGCCCGTCCAGCGGGTCCACGGCGACCTGCATCTCGGACAGACGCTGCGCACCATCGGCGGCTGGGTGATCATCGACTTCGAGGGCGAGCCGGCCAAGCCACTGGCGGAGCGGAACGCGCTCGATTCGCCGATCCGGGACGTCGCCGGGATGCTCAGGTCCTTCGACTACGCGGCGTACTCGATGGTGCTGCCGTCCGAGATGACCTCACAGGAGCGCCACCGGGTCGACGAGTGGGCCGAGCGCAATCGGACGGCCTTCCTCGACGGCTACTCCGCCGCCCGCGGCGAGGACCCGCGCGCCCAGGAGGTGCTGCTGCGGGCCTACGAGATCGACAAGGCCGCCTACGAGGTCGTCTACGAAAAGCACAATCGACCCAGCTGGGTCAACATCCCGCTGTCCGCGATCGAGCGTCTCGCGACCGCCTGAAAGTCATGTGAACCGATCGACTAAGGTCGGCGGGTGGTCGATACGGCGTTGCTGGCTCTGGCGGTCGGCTTCGTCCTCGCACTGCTGACGGCGCCGGTCGGCGTCTCCGGGGCGGTCTTCCTCCTTCCGATCCAGGTGAGCCTGCTCGACGTGCCGAGCCCGGCGGTCACGCCGACCAATCTCCTCTACAACGTCGTGTCCGGACCGGGCTCGCTGTACCGCTACGGCCTGAGTCGGCAGCTGGTACGCCCGCTCACCGGCGCCCTGCTCGCCGGAACCGTGCCCGGCGTCACGATCGGCGCCGTGGTTCGGGTGTACACCGTGCCGGGCGAATCAGCGTTCCGCTTGGTAGCCGCTGGCCTCCTGCTCCCGCTCGGACTGTGGCTGTGTGTGCGCGGCATCGGCTGGGAACGCCGGACGTCCCAGGAGGAGATCCCGGCCCTGCCGCGGCTGGCCGCCCTCGGACTCGTCGTCGGGTTCGCCGGCGGGATCTACGGCATTGGTGGTGGCTCGCTGATCGGACCGGCCCTCGTCGTATGGGGACTGCCGATCGCGGTCGTCGCTCCGGCGGCTCTCACGTCGACCCTGGTGACGTCGACCCTCGGTCTCGCCGCGTACCTGCTGCTCGGCCTTTCGACGACGACCGCCGTCGAACCGGACTGGACGATCGGCGTCTGTGCGGGCCTTGGGGGCTTGTTCGGTGGCTACGTAGGAGCCTGGCAGCAACCGTTGCTGCCGCAGCGCGCCCTGACGCTCCTGCTCGGCGCCCTGGCGGCTGCCATCGGGCTCGCGTACGTGGCTCAGTCGGTCTGACTGACTAGGGCGTGTCTCCCTATCCCGCAGCCTGCTGCGCGGTCCCTGGCGGGCGCCTCGCTGCGTTGTCGTCACTCGACGCACAAACCCAGTGCGCCTTCGCTCCTCCGCCTTGCGAGGCATCCCGCCAGAAACCGCTCGCGACGGCCGGGGATAGGGAGACACGCCCTACGGCCGCCCACCTATGATCGCCTGGTGCCTGGCTTCGACGTCTCTGACGGAACACGCCTCGCCTATCACGAGATCGGCGAGGGACCGCCGTTGATCTGCCTTCCGGGCGGGCCGATGCAGGCCTCGGCCTACCTCGGTGACCTCGGCGGGCTGTCGGCACATCGCAGGCTTGTGCTCCTCGATCTGCGTGGCACCGGCGAGTCGGCGACGCCGGCCGATTCAGCGACCTATCGATGCGATCGGCAGGTCGACGACGTCGAGGCGTTGCGGGCGCATCTGGGGCTGGACCGGATCGACCTGGCCGGTCACTCCGCCGGCGGTTCACTCGCCGTGCAGTACGCCGCCCGATTCCCCGATCGCATCGGCCGGCTCGTACTCGTCAATCCCAGCCCGCGAGCGGTGGGCGTGGAGATCGCCGACGCCGATCGTGGGGAGCTGGCCGAGCTGCGTCGCGGCGAGCCGTGGTTCTCGGCCGCCATGGCTGCGCTCGAACGGATCTGGTCGGGCGAGGCCACCGAGGCCGACTGGGCGGCGATCGCGCCGTTCTCCTACCGCCGTTGGGATGCGGCCAGCCAGGCCAACGAGGCTCGATCGGAGCGCGACACCAACCCGAAAGCGGCGGTGACCTTCTACTCGGACGACGCCGTCGACCCGCCCGCGACCCGGTCGGCACTGCGCAGCCTCGAGGCGCCGGTGCTCCTGATCGCCGGTGAGTACGACGTCGGCCTGCCGCCGAAGCGGGCGACCGAGTACGTCGGTTTGTTCCCTCGGGCCGAGTTGGCCGTCCAGCCACGCGGCGGGCACTACCCCTGGATCGACGACTCGGAGTGGTTCGTCGAGACCGTGTCGGAGTTCCTACGCTGACGCCTCAACCGGTGGCGCTCGATTGCAGCCGCCGCCGCAGGGACTCCAGGACGAAGGCGACACTGCGAGCCTGCACGATGTCCCGGTCGCCGACGATGTAGGTCTGCTCGCGATAGCGGCTCTCGTCAGGTCCGACGATCGCCCAGGCCACCGTGCCGGGCTCGACGTCCGATGCGGGATCGCCCGGTGCGGTGCCGGTGACGGCGAGGCCGATGTCGGCGTCGAACCGCTCCCGTACAGCGGCCGCCAGCTCGGTCGTCGACGCCGAACCGTCCGCGTCGACCGGTCCGAGCCCGAGTGCACCGACGCCGGCGCCACCGGCCACCAGGTCGCCGCGCAGGATGTCGGAGGCGCCCGATCGCGTCGAGAGTGCCGCGCAGATGCGACCGGCGCTGACGGTCTCGACGACCGCGACGGTGTGACCGCGAGTCCGCAGCAGTTCGGCGACGACCTCCTCGAGTCGTTGTTCGTCGACACCGGTCACCGCGTCGCCGAGCCGCTCGGACGCCTCCTCGAGCACGGCGGTCGCGCGATCCCGGGCCGCTGTCGGGGTCGCACCGGTGGCAGTGATCCGTACCTGAACCTCCTCCGGCCGCGCGAGGAATCCGAGCTCCGCGTCGTCGGCCCTTGCCAGCCGATCGGTCAGGTCCCGCAGCGCGTTGTCGATCCACGACTCGCCGGCGCCGGCGACGTGCAGCACCCGGGTCACGCGGGCGACACCGTCGGCCCGGCCTACCAGGTCGGGCAGGACGTCGCGCTCGGCGATGCCTTGGTACTCCCACGGCACCCCGGGCAGCACATGAACGCGTACCGGTCGGCCGGACCGGCGCGTGTCGACGACGAAACCGGCCGCCGAACCCAGCGGAGCGTGGACATCCGCTCCGACCGGGATGTCGGCCTGGGCGAGGGCATCGGCCGGCATCTGCCGGTCGAGCCGGTCGTAGACGTCGGTCAGATGCGCGACCAGCTCGTCGCGGCGCTCCAGATCGGCATCGGCGAAGTCGGCGACCGCATAGCGCGTGAGGTCGTCCGATGTCGGCCCGAGGCCGCCGCCGACCAGGATCACGTCGGACCGATCGGCCAGCCACTCCAGCGCGCGTACGATCTCGGCGCGATCGTCGCCCACGACGAGCAGAGCGCTCATCCGGCCGCCGGTCTCGAGCACGCGGTGGGCCATCCAGGCGGCGTTGGTGTCGACGATCTCGCCGGAGAGCAGCTCGGCGCCGACCGAGCAGATCGCGACTCTCACAGGCCCAGCCCAGCCGTCAGCTCCGCCGGATCGACCGGCAGCTTCACCGGCTCGCCGGTCTTGGCCGACAGGTCGATGGCCATGGTGAGCATCAGGTTGCGGTGGCCGTCGTGCGCCGTCGCATGCTGGGTGGCGCGGCCGGAGAGGAGTCGGCTGTACCAGCTGTCGGTCTCCTCCCGCATCGGACCCCACAGGCCGTACTCACCGTAGTCGCCGGGTGGGTAGCTGCCGATGAAGTCGACATGTCGCGGCTGCCCGGCCGCGAACCCCTTCGGCCGATAGCCGGGTCCCTGTGGATGCTCCGACGCCACGATCACGTCACGATGGGTGTCTTCGATGTCGAGTACGCCGGTCTCGCCGACGACACCGATCTCGAGGCCGTACACGGCACCGGGCCAGACGATCGGCAGTGCCCAGCTGATCACCAGGTTCCAGAGCGTGCCGTCGGCCAGGGTGAAGATCGCGAGGGTGGTGTCCTTGGTGCCGAGGTCGCCGAGCACTCGATCGCCGGACCGGGCGTAGACCTCGACGGGTTCCTTGTCCTCGATGCCTTCGAGCATCCATAGGCATACGTCGAGACTGTGCGTGCCGGATACGACCATCGGCGTCAGGGTGGCCCGCTTGTCAGTACGCGCGAGCGTCGCCAGCGGCACCATCCGGTTCATGAACGCGCGCGCCACCACGGTCGTGACGTCGCCGATCGCACCGTCGCGAATGCGCTGCCGCGCGGTGATGAAGCGACGCCGGAACCGTTGCGTGTAGCCCACAACCGCATCGATGCCGTTGTCGTCGATGGCCGCGAGCACGGTGGCGGACTCGATCGGATCGGTCGCCAGCGGCTTCTCGATGAACAGCCGATGGCCGTGCTCGACACTGGCGAGGATCGGCTCGACATGCCAGTTCTCGTCGGTCGCGACGACGACGGCGTCGACCTCCGGCCGCGCCACCAGGCTGCCGAAGTCGGCGTCGGTGCAGTCCGCCTCGGTGTCGGCGGCGAGCTTCGCCATGACGTCGGCGTCGCGGTCGCACAGTCCCAGCCAGCCGATCGACAGATGCTCGCGAGCCAGCTCGGCACGCACCCGGCCGATCGTGCCGCAGCCGATCACGGCCAATCCGATCTTGTCGTCCACGTCCCTCACTCCTCAGTCACCGATGCTGAGCTTCTCGACCTGGTCCGGATCGACCGTCACGCCGAGTCCGGGTCCGTCGACCGCGTCCAGATCGACCTGGCCGTCCGTGACGGTGAGCGGCTTCGCGACCAGGTCGGCTCGGCTGAAGTGCGGCGTGATGGCGGTGCCCATCGGGAGTTCGTCGGCCGCGGCCGCGACGTGCAGCAGCGCCGCCGAGCCGATGCTGGTGTCGCCACACATGCCGGCGACGAAGGGCGCGACCCGACTGAGCCCGGCGAGCGTCAAGAGCTCCTGCACGCCGTCGATCCCGCCGGCCTTCAGCAGCTTGACGACCACCCCGCCGGGCCGCCGTCCGGCCGTCAGGGCCGACAGCAGTTGGTGAGCGTCGAAGACACTCTCGTCGGCCGCCACGACGACGCCTGGGGTCGCACTGAGCTCGGCGAGCCCGGCGAGATCCCCTTTCGACAGCGGTTGCTCGACCAGGTCGACGCCGAGCTCGTGAGCCCGATGCGTGAACGCCGCCGCCTGGGCGAATCCCCATGCCTGGTTGGCATCTACGTAGAGCCGGGCCGGGGCGGCGGCGTTGCGTACTCGCTCGACGGCGTGCAGGTCATCCGTGACGTCTGGCCGACCGACCTTGAGCTTGAGGATGCCGAAGCCCTGCTCGACAGCGGCCCGGGCGTCCGCGGCGTCGTGCTCCTCGTCGAAGTGGCCGAGGTGGTACGCGACCGGCACCTGCCGCCGTCGGGCGCCGCCGAGCAGTTGGTAGAGCGGCACGTCCAGCAGCCGGCCACGAAGGTCCCACAGCGCCATCGACACCGCGCATCGGGCCGCGATCCGGCCGGCCAGCCGCCTGCCGAGCTCGGGAAGTGCCGCGGCGACCGCTTCGGAGTCGCGGCCGATCATGAGTTCGCTCGCCAGACCGTCGACGGCCGCCCGGGCCGAGGCCGGGGTCTCGTCGGTGAAGGTCGGGTTGAGCTGCGCCTCGCCCCATCCTTCGGCACCGTTGTCGGTCCGTACGTTGACCAGCAGCAGCCGAGCCGCGGTCGTGGTCTTGTTGGAGGTGCTGAACACGGTCGTCAGCGGGACCTCGACCGTCGCGGTCCGGACCTCGGTGATCGCGGGCATCGGTTACTCCGCCGGATCGGGTGAGCAGCAGTTCCTACATCGTATAGAATGCGATGTGCCCGTCAAGGCCGCCTCATCCGCCCCAAATGGCGGCGTCATCCGCCCCAAATGGCGGCGTCATCCGCCCCGGATGGCACTGTCATCCGCCTCAAATGGAGGAGCCATGCGCATGGGAGCCCGCTTGCGAGTGCGGTTGGGAGGCTACGCACCGTCTGACAGCACACACGGCCGGGCGCTCGATCGGATCGCCGCGGGCCTTCGACGCGGTCTCGGCGACCAGGTCGAGATCGGCATCGACTACAACATCCTCGATCGTGGCCTGCCGGCCAGCACGCTGCTCGACGAGGTCGAGTCCGGCGCGCTGACACTGTGCTTCTTCTCGAGCAGTTACCTCGCCGATCGGGTGCCGGAGCTCGCTGTCGTCGACCTGCCGTACGTGTTCGGCTCGTTGGAGCACGCCCACCGGTGCCTCGACGGCGCTCTCGGCGCGGCCCTCTCCGAGCGCACTCGGGCCGCCACTGGTCTGGTGCCACTGGGCTACTGGGACAACGGGTTCCGCCATCTCAGCAATCGCCGTCGGGAGGTGCGCACGCCGGAGGACTGCCGCGGCCTGCGGGTGCGGCTGCAGCCCAACTGGGCACATGAGCGGTTGTTTCGCGAACTCGGAGCCGAGCCGGTTGCCAACGACCTGCGCGCCGGCATCGCGATGCTGCAAAGCGGTGAGCTCGACGCGCAGGAGAATCCGTTCGCCAACTTCGTCGCGTATGGCATCCATGAGCTGCATCCGTACGTGACGCTGACCGGGCACGTCTACGGTGCGCGCGGCGTGTACGCCAGTGCCGTGCAGCTTCGCGACTGGAGCGACGACGACCTGGCGGTGTTGCGTACGGCCGTCGCCGCGGCGATCGACGAGCAACGGGGGTCCGCTGCCCGAGTCGAGGCGGAGCTGCAGGAGTGGCTCGCGGCCCGCGGCACCAAGATCCACACCCCGACGGACGATGAGACCGACGCCTTCCGCGAGGCGGCTGCTCCGGTCGTCGCGGCGGCTCTCCCGCAGGTCGGATCGGCTCTGCTCGCTGCGATCGAGGACTGACGGGGTGTCCGGGCAGCGCGTCGGCGCGATCGGCATCGGGCTGCTCGGCTCGGCTCTCACGGCGACCCTCCTTGAGCGCGGCTACGACGTCGTCGCCTACGATCCGGACTGGCGGCGGATCGAGGAGCACGAAGCGCGTGGCGGTCGCGGCGGAGGCTCGGTCGCGGCGGCCGTCGCCGACGTCGGGGTCGTCCTGCTGGCCTTGCCGACCAGCGAGATCGTGCGTGAGGTGTGCCTCGGCCCTGGTGGGATCACCAGCGCGGCTCGGCCCGGTGCGCTCGTCCTCGACGCGACGACGGCCCGTCCGACCGACACGATCGCGACCGGACGGGCTCTGGCCGAGCACGGCATCGGCTTCCTCGACACCAGTGTCAGCGGCTCGAGTGCGATGGCGTGGGAGCGCGACATCGTGATCATGGTGGGCGGGCCGGACGACGAGGTGGCGCGGGCGCGGCCCGTACTCGAAGCGCTGGCCCGGTCCGTGCGCCATGTCGGTCCGCTGGGCGCGGGCACCCGTACGAAGCTCGTCGTCAATCTGGTCCTGGGCGTACACCGGCTGGTCCTTGCCGAGGCGCTGGTGCTCGGCGAGCGGGCCGGCCTCGATCTCGAGGAGCTGCTCGAGGTGCTCAAGGACAGCGCGGCCTACAGCAAGGCGATGGACGGTTGGGGCGAGCGCATGGTGCACGGCGACCACGATCGGCCGCGGTCCCGGATCCGGCAGCATGCCAAGGACGTCGGCCTGATGCTTGACGAGGGCGCCGCCGTCGAGGCACCGATGCCGCTGACCACGGTCCTGGCGGAGGTGCTCGAGCAGGCCGACCGGCTTGGCCTCTCCGACGCCGACAACTCCGCCGTCATCGCCGTCCTCCGCAACGCTGCCGACTCCTAGGCGCGTCGGTTTCCCATGAGCTCATGGGAAAGTGCACGCCTCACGGGCTGCAACCCATGAGGAGTGACAGGATCCCATGAGGAGTGCGGCGCAACTCAGGGGCGGACGTCGAGCTCGCTCAGCACGGCGACCTGGATCGGTGAGGCGAGCAGCTCGGGGAGCTTGGCGCGGTACGCCTTGTAGTGGTCGGTCGCCCGATGCGCCTCCAACGCGTGCCCGTCGGCATAGCGCTCGAAGAGGTGGAACCGGGTGCCGTCGTCGTCGGACTCGTACAGGTCGTAGACCTCGCAGCCGGGCTCCCGCCTGGTGTGCTCGACCATCACGTCAAGGGTGGCCCGAAGCTGCGGGACTCGCTCCGGACGGGGTGTGAAGCTGGCGAAGACAATCGCGGGCGAAGACGGCATCTGTACCTCCATCGACAGATCCCATAGAATACATCAGACCAGATGTCACAAGCGTCTGGACGCCAACCCGAGGGCGAGGTCATGGCGAGCCGCTATCCGGTGCCGGAGCTGCGTGCCTTCATCACCACTGCCCTCGCGTCCTGCGGAGTGCCGTCGGGCGACGCCGAGACGACCGCCTCCAGGATGCTCGACGCCGATCTTCGCGGCATGGGCGGTCATGGCATCCTGCGACTGCCCGGCTACGTCAACCGCGTACGCGCCGGCGGCTACAACCTGCATCCGGACATCCGAACCGTACGAGAGACGGCATCCTCCGCCCTGGTCGGCGGCGACAACGGACTCGGCCAGGTCGTGATGACCCGGGTCGCGGAAACAGCGATCGACAAGGCGACCACGAGCGGACTCGCCTGGGTCGGAGTGCGCGGCTCCAACCACGCCGGCGCCGGCGGCGTGTACGCGGCGATGGCCAGCGAACACGACCTGATCGGGATCTACCTCGCCATCGGCAACGCCAACCACATGCCGCCATGGGGCGGGCTCGACATGCTCCTGAGCACGAACCCGATCGCGGTCGCGATTCCGGCCGACGAGGAGCCTCCACTCGTGCTCGACATGGCCACGACCCAGGTGTCGTACGGCCGGGTCAAGGTCGCTGCCGACCGCCACGAGACGATGCCCGAAGGCTGGATGGTCGATCGCCGGGGCAGCCCCCTCACCGATCCCACCAGGTCCAACGAAGGCTTCTTGGTTCCGATCGGGGGCTACAAGGGCTACGGGCTCAACCTCGTCATCGGTGCCCTCGCGGGACTGCTCAACGGGGCGGCGCTCGGTAGTGCCGTCGTCGACTTCAACAAGGACTTCGAGACGCCGACCAATACGGGGCACACGATGATCGCCGTGCGTCCGGACCTGTTCCAGCCACTCGAGGAGTTCAAGGCCGCCATGGACCGACACATCCGCGAGCTCAAGTCGTCCACGCCGATGCCGGGGCAGCCACCCATCCGGGTGCCCGGTGACCAGACGCTGCAACGGATCGCCGACATGCGCGAGCACGGCATCCCGTTGGCCGACGGTACGGTCCGCCGCCTCGCTGACCTGGCCGACGAGCTCAGCGTCGCCGACCACCCCTTCGCAGCATGAGCGGCGACAGCGCCGGCATCGAGCCCGGTCGGCGACCCGGTACCCGCGCGGGACTCGCGTCGTTCGGCCGGGTCCTGGTGATCCGGCTCGGACCCGGCGAGGACGTCCTGCCCGCGATGGAGCGGCTGCTGCTCGACGCCGATCTGACCAGCGGCGCGATCGTGAGTGGAGTCGCCAGCCTGCAGCACGCGTCGGTACGCAACATCGTGCGGTTCCCCGACGCGTGGCCGATCCAGACCGGCGATCGGACCAGGACGACGGTCGCCGGACCGCTCGAGATCCTCGCCCTGCAAGGCAACATCGCGCCGAAGCCCGACGGCGGTCTGTTCATCCACTGCCATGCGGAGTTCTCGGTCGGGTCGCCCGCGGCGGTGACGTACGGCGGCCATCTGATCGAGAACACCATCGTCGGTACGACGTGCGAGATCTACATCGCCGAGATCGGCGGACTGGACGTACGCCGGATCGACGACCCGGACACGAAGACGCTCGAACTCGACATGTACCCGCCCCTGACGAGGAGGTAGCCAGATGCCGACCGTAGACGTGCTCATCGACGGCCACCCACTTCGGACCGGCGAGGGGGTGGTGGGTTTCTGCTCGGCGGTGCTCATCGAAGGCGAGCGGCGGATCCTCGTCGATGTCGGTCACGTCGGTCGCCGGCTAGCCTTGCAGGCTGGGCTTGAACGCCGCGGCCTGACTCCCGAGGACATCGACGTCACCGTCATGACCCATGCCCACTGGGACCACGCGCAGAACTTCGACCTGTTCGATCACGCGCCGATGCTCATCCACACGGCCGAGCGGGCCTACGCGCAGAAGCCGCACCGCAACGACTGGGCGACGCCGCAGTGGACCGGCGCGATGATCGAGACGCAGTCCAGGATCGTCGAAGTCGACGAGGGCTACGAGATCGAGCCCGGCGTACGGATCCTGCATACGCCGGGACACTCACCGGGCTGCGTCTCCGTACTCGTCGAGACGCCGGACGGGATCGCCGCCGTCACGGGCGACGTACTGCATTTCGCGCAGGTGGCGCTGACTAAGCGCAATCCGCTGATCTTCTGGGACGAGGACGCGGCGCGTACGAGCATCGAGCGAATCCTCGCCGAAGCCGACGTGATCTACCCCGGACACGACCGGCCGTTCCGGCTCGTAGGCGAGCAGATCGAGTATCAGCGTCCGATGCAGATGGTGCTGCAGGGGCTCGACCCGGACGACCCCGGACTCACCTGGGACCGCTCGCCGCGTGAGCAGTGGGTGATGCCGGGCATCGAGGAGCAGCGGCTGACGGTGACGTGAGAATCGACATCGTGGTGGTGATGACCCCCACGATGCCGATTCTCGGATCCGCGATCCGCTAGTTCCGTCGGGCCCGGCTGTCGTCGCGTCTGGCCTCGCTCAGCGGCTGCGCTGACGCCGTCGGTGCGACCCCAGTCGGCGCGGCGCCACCGGGTGTGACCGCGGCTTCGGCCGCCGCGGCGGCGGCGTCGGCCTGTCTGGCCTGGACGCCGGACAGCTCACGCAGCGGCAGGTCGGGCAGGAAGGACACCACGAGTACGCCCAGCAAGAGCACCAACGCACCGAGTACGAACACCAGGTCCATCGACTCGGAGAAGCCGACCTTGAACGGATGAGCGATCTCCGGCGCGAGCTGGTTGATGAACGACGAGTCCTGCAGCGCGTTGCTGTTCTGCAGCGCCTGGATCTGCTCGGGATGCGCCTGCGCCGCCGCCTGGAACGCCGCCGTGCCGCGAGCCTCGGTCAGTGCGTCCGCGATGTTGTTGCCCACCGTGCTGAACAGCACCGCGAGGAACACCGCCGTGCCGAGGGTGCCGCCCATCTGACGGAAGAACGTCACCGACGACGTCGCGACACCGATCTCGCGGGGGCTCACCGCGTTCTGCACGGCTTGGATGATCGGCTGCATGTTGAGACCGAGGCCGACGCCGAAGACCGGCATGATCAGCATGGTCTGCCACAGCGGTGTGTCCGCGCCGACGTAGTGGAACAGCAACAGGCCCACGACCATCAGCGAGGAGCCGAGAACCGGCCACTGCTTGTAGCGGCCCGTCCGCGAGATCGCGAATCCGGAGGACAACGAGCCGGTCAGGATTCCGACCACCAACGGGATGGTCTGTAGCCCGGCCTCGGTCGGCGTGGATCCCTTGACCACTTGAAGATAAAGCGGGAGCACGATCAAGGCGCCGAACATGCCAGCGCCGACGATCAGACTGCTGGCGCTGGAGATCCCGAAGGAGCGGTTCTTGAACAGCCGCAGCGGCAGGATCGCCTCGTCCTTGTACGCGCGTTCGATGAGCAGGAATGCGGTGAGGCCGATCGCGCCGATGACGAAGCAGGCGATCGACCGGCCCGAAGACCAGCCCCAGTCGCGTCCCTGTTCGGCGACGGTCAGCAGCGGCCCGAGTGTGAGGAGCAGCGACAGCGCGCCGGGCCAGTCGATCCGATGGGGCAGCCGGGTGTGCGGCAGGTGCAGCACCTTGGCGACGACGATGAACGCCGCGATGCCCACCGGCACGTTGATGTAGAAGATCCAGCGCCAGCCCGAGATGCCGAACAGCTGGTCGGTGCCGGCGAAGAAGCCGCCGACCAGTGGACCGAGCACGCTCGAGGTGGCGAAGACGCCCATGAAGATGGCTTGGTAGCGCGACCGTTGACGCGGCGGCACGATGTCGCCGATGATCGCGAGCGCGAGCGACATGAGTCCGCCGGCGCCGAGGCCTTGTATGGCCCGGAACGCGGCCAGCTCGTACATCGAGCTCGCCATGCCACACAGAATCGAACCGCCGACGAAGATCGCGATCGCGACCAGGTAGAACGGGCGGCGCCCGTAGATGTCGGACAGCTTGCCGTACAACGGTGTCGAGATCGTCGACGTGATCAGGAACGCGGTCGTCGCCCACACCTGCAGTTCGAAGCCCTGCAGCTCGTCGGCGATGGTCCGGATCGCGACGCTCACGACGGTCATGTCCAAGGCCGCGAGGAACATGCCGAGCATCAGGCCGGACAGGATGGTGAGGATCTGGCGATGGGTGAAGCCGCCATCGGCACCAGCGGGCGCGCGAGAGTCGTTGGCTGCTTCTGACATCATGTGGCCACCTTTCGTGGGTCGAGGACCTCGGACCGTACGGAGGGGCGATCCGCCTCGGCGTCGAGGGCGTCGGTGAGCCGGCCCATGAGCTCGGCCAGCCGGCGTACGTCGTCGTCGTTCCACTCGGCCAGCGCCGACGTGAAGAACTCTTCGCGTTGCTTGATCAGGTCCTGGACGGTCTGCTCGCCCTCCTCGGTCAGGGCGAGCAGTGAGGCCCGGCCGTCGGTAGGATCCGGCTCCCGGCCGAGCAGGCCCTGCGTCACCAGTTCGGCGGTCTGCCGGCTGGCGGTCGACGCGTCGATGTAGCAGGCGGCGGCGAGGTCGGCCAGCCGGAGCGGGCCGCGATGCCGAACGGCGAACAGGAGCCAATTGGACGACCGCGGCCGGGGCGCGTCCTGTGGCCGCTGGCCGAGTCGATGGATCAGTCGCTTGAGCCGCACCATCTCGTTGATGACGCGCTCGATGTCGGGTTTCGCGGTCGCCATGGTTCCCATTCACGTGTAGAACACAACTACATGTAGTCTACAACTATCTGTCGCTCACCCACGTCCCGGGTGGGATCTTTTCCGTCGGATCGGCCGCCGAGCCGTAGGAACGGCGCGCATGGCGGTGCGGAACTGAAAGGATGGGCGGGTGGCCACGACCGTCGTTCCGACGTCGGTACACCTGCGTGAACAGAACGCCGGTGAGTGGGAGAGCGCCTTCGAGCATCCGCTGATCGCCGGCAGCGCCGACGGCACCATCGACGACGCCGTGTTCGAGCGCTGGGTCGTCATGAACATGGAGTTCATGCGGACGTACCGCCGCTTCTTCATCGTGATGGGCACGTTGGCGCCGGACACCCGCTCCAGCACCGTGATGGTCAAGGGCCTCCAGTCGACCGACTACGAGATCGACGAGTCCGAGCAGTACATCGAGCAGCGCGGCCTGACTCCGACGCTGGAGCCCTCGGCGCAATCCATGGACTACACATCGTTCGTCATGGCGTCCGCGGCGCAGGGGTGGGCCCGCGGCCTCGTGGCGGCGTACGGGATCGAGCAGCTCTACTACGACGCGTGGGCCTTCGTACGCCGCCAGGTCACGTCGGAGCATCGGTTCTGGCGGTTCATCGACCTGTGGAGCAACGAGTTCCAGCGTCGCTACTCACTGGACCTTGCTGGCCTGGTCGACGCGGTCCCCGTCACGACCGAGATCGACCGCATCTTCCGCAGCGTCACGCGCCTGGAGCGACTCAGCTGGGACGAGGCCTGCGGCATCGACGGCAGCGCCGAGTAGCCAGCAGTCGGACCGCTCTGGAAGGCAGTTGCGGCGCCCCGCAGAATGGAGGCATGTCGTTTCTTCTCCGCGTGGAGCTGCCGGACGTGCCGGGTTCGCTCGGCGCATTGGCGACCGCGATCGGCTCGGCCGGGGGTGACATCGAGGCGATCGAGATCGTCGAGCGCAGTGGCGACGGCATCGCGCTGGACGACGTACTCCTCGAGCTGCCTCCGTCGACCCTGCCCGACAAGATCGTGTCCGCGTGTCAGCGGCTCGACGGCGTACGGGTCAAGTGGATCTCGCGGTACGCCGCCGGCGCCAATCTGCATATGGACCTTGAGGCCGTCGAGGCACTGACGGCCAATCCCAAGCGCGCCTACGAGGAGCTTGTCGACGTCGTACCCGCGACGTTCCGCGGTGATTGGGCGATGGGGCTGCGTCAGGGAGACGAGGGGCCGGTGCTGGTGCGCGCGACCGAGGCTGCGCCGGACTTGCCCGACCAGTCCGATCGCTGGCTCGGCATCGAGCGGGCGCAGCGACTCGAGGCGGTGCCCGGATGGAACAGCACGGTGCTCGCCGCCGCGCCGCTGGAGGGCTCGGGCGAGATCGTCGTGTTCGGTCGCCGTGGCGGACCCGAGGTGCTCGACTCCGAGCTGGCTCGACTCGGCCACCTCGCCGTCCTGGCCGCCTCCGTCCGCAACACCTGACGGTCCGCCACGCACCTCTCATCCAGCGACGATCCGCCACTGCGACAGCGACCATCCGTCACTGCGACAGCGACCGTCCGCCACTCGGACAGCGACCATCCGTCACTTAGACAGTGACCGTCCGCCACTCGCGGACGAGGACGATCAGGTCCTCGGTCGTCGCGGCATCCGCGATCGCGTTGGTTGGCATGAAATGCTCAGACCCAATAGAGCGCTCGGGCTCGGACGTTGTCCGGCTTGGCGTCGAGCCAAACCCGGTGCGCGCCGGCCGCATACGCCCGGCTGGTCATCGTCCGCAGCAATGACCGGCCGAGGCCGCGGCTGCGATGCGCCGGATCGATGACCATCCGGCGCAGCTCGACCACACCTTCGACCGTGCGTAGGCCGGCGGTGACGCCGAAGCCGACGACGGTGTCGTCGAGTACTGCGACGAGATGCGCTTGGTCCGGGTCGCTCCGGGACCGCTCGTGCCAAGCCCGGCCGGTCTCGCCCAGCCAATCCGTAGCGTCCACGGCCGACTCGATCGCCAGCACCCGACCCAGGTCCTCGTCGGTCGTCCGGCGGAGCGTCAGCACTCGGCGAGGCTAGCGACGCACGACGATCCGCCACTCAGACAGCAACCATCCGTCACTCGGACCGCAACCATCCGTCACTCAGGTCTGGCCAGGTGTCTGTCTAGGTGGCGGATCGTCGCTGTCGGAGTGGCGGATGGTCACTGTCGGAGTGGCGGATGGTCACTGTCGGAGTGGCGGATCGTCGAACTGCCGTGGGAGCGGCCGAGGGCGGCGGCGTCTTGCTCCATGCGTGGCACCATCTCGGCGAGCCGACGGCGCATGACACGCTCGGCGATGCCGGAGCCGGTCAGCGGCCGGGCGAGCATCGCCGCGACGACCGACTTGGGCACGTAGATGCGGCGGGCCCGCTTGGCGATGCCGTCGGCGATCATCGTGGCGCAGTCCTCGACCGACGTGGTGGTGTTGGCCGGCCACGGGAGCTTCCGCCGGGTGGCTTCGAAGGTCGGCAGGTCGGCCTCGGCGTCGCGTACGAGGTCGGTGTCGACCCACGACGGATGGCAGATGCCGACGTCGACGCCGAGATGCATCAAATCCTGCCGCATCGCCAGGGCGAACGCCTCGGCGCCCGCCTTCGAGGCGTCGTAGGCCGCCATGCCGGCCAGCGGACTGAACGCGGCGAGGGAGGCGATGACCAGGACGTACCCGCGGCGCTCGATGACATGCGGCAGCGCCGCGTGCGCCGTACGGAACATGCCGGTGAGGTTGACGTCGACGACCCGCTGGAACGCGGCCGGATCGATCTGGCGAACCGTGCCGTAGGACGCGATCCCGGCGTTGGCCACGACGATGTCGATGCCACCGAGCTGCTCGGCGACCTCGGCGACGACGCGGTCGGTCGTGGCCTGGTCGGTGACGTCGAGCTCGTGCCAGACGTGCTGTGGGCCGAGCTCCTTGGCCAGCGCGGCCAGGTTGTCCGGCTCGAGTCCGGCCAGGGCGAGCGCCGCACCGCGATCGGCGAGTACGCGAGCGGTCTGGGCACCGATGCCGCGAGCGGCGCCGGTGACGAGCACGACCTTGCCGTCGACATCGTACGAACGACTCATATACCGACGGTATCCGAAATCTGATAGCGGTGTCACCACGAGGCTCATATGCCCGCTAGTACGGAATTCATCAGCGCAATCTCTAGACCGATACGTCCCGTACTCCCTACTGTGACCTCGGCACGCCGCTGAGCCCCGCGGTGTCGGCCGAACCAGCATCGATATCGATGCGCCCGCATCAGTCCAAGGAGGGACTACGTTGCGACTACTCAAACCACTCGCGTGTTTAGCGTTATTGGGCGGCGGCCTGACGGCGTTGACGGCCACCGGCTCGGCCGGGGCCAACCCAGATGATGGCGCCCGAGATCGGCCCTTGCTGCAGCAGCTGAGGGCCGATGCCGAGGGATCGGTGACGGTCACCGGCGAAGACGCGACGCATCGCTTGGGCTTTATCCGAGCGGGACGCAACGGCGATCTGCTGTCGACCAGCGACGCGAGCCCGGTCGCCAAGGCCGAGGCGTTCCTCGACGACTATGCGCCCCTGCTCGGCGCTCCGGCCGACGAGCTCGTACGCCAGTCGGTGCAGCGCGACCGCTACGGCTCGACAGTGACGTACACGCAGCACTACAAGGGCCTGCCCGTCTTCGGCTCGACGGTGCTCGCACACCTCGACAAGACAGGCGACCTGACCAGCGTCAATGGCGACGCGGTCCCCAACCTGTCCCTGTCGACCGACCCGACGTTCGGCAAGGGTGCGGCGTCGCATCGCGCGGTCCAGACCGTACGCGCGGACCCACCCGGTGAGGACGGCGCGGAGGCCGACACCGCCGGCATCAAGGCCGCGTCCGCTCGTCTGGTCGTCTACCGCGAGGGCCTGATCCGCGGCGTGCCCGGCGACAGTGAGCTGGTGTGGCAGGTCGAGGTGACCAACCGCAAGAACGTCCGCGACATGGTGTTCATCTCCGCCGCGACTGGCAAGCCGGTCAACCGCTACACCCTGATCGACAACGCCCTGCACCGGATCGTTTACGAGCGGGTGCACACCCCGGCCGCCAAGGTCTGGGAAGAGGGCGACCCGTTCCCGGGTGCTCTCAACGTGGACCAGCAGAACATCGTCCACGGCAGTGGTGAGGCGTACTGGTTCTTCTCCAACGTGTTCGGCCGCGACTCCTACGACGGGGCCGGTCACATCATGGAGACGGTCAACAACGACCCACGGATCCTGTGCCCGAACGCGAACTGGAACGGCATCACGACCAACTACTGCAACGGCGTGACGGCCGACGACGTGGTCGCCCACGAGTGGGGTCACGCCTATACCGAGTTCACCCACGGCCTGATCTACCAGTGGCAGCCGGGTGCGCTCAACGAGTCGTACTCCGACATCTGGGGTGAGACGGTCGACCTGATCAACGGCCGGATGGACGAGGACGAGGGCGATATCTCCGCCAAGCGTGCCGACCGCGCATGCTCG
>Ga0081455_10002379_pt1 | contig 22469 bp, 28 predicted proteins | sample TabmetS3T2R1_FD_70207 | JGI IMG/M metagenome (GOLD analysis project Ga0081455, IMG submission 70207) | Tabebuia heterophylla rhizosphere microbial communities from the University of Puerto Rico - S3T2R1 | ecosystem: Host-associated > Plants > Roots > Rhizosphere ...
CAACACCAAGTTCTAGAACAGAGAACATAGTTCTAATTTCCTCTGAATTTTTTGTTGTTGTGTATATTTTTGTTCCCGTCTTCTGAAGCTTGGCTATCAGATTCTCCAAAGGAATAATCTTCCAATCAATAGCCTCAACAATTACAAAATCTGCGCCGTATTTGGAGGCAAGCACAATTTCTTCTAAATCTTCATTATTTGATATCTTCTTCAAATAACCTACACTCTTGTGAAGAATTTTCTTGTTTTCCTTCAATGAATCCAATGTTTTGCATACAACAAAATCCGCATTATCAGAATCAAATATTGTTCTGAAATTTTTGTTAGTGATTATTGAAGGGTCGCCGTATATTAATGATACATTCGATACTTTGGATAAAAAATACTCAAGCTTCTCTCTTGGGACAAGTGGCTTTACTATTAGTTCTTTATTTTTTTGAGCTGACAATATTCCTTAACGCCTCGTTTGGTTTTTCGCTATTAAAAATTATTCTTGATAATGCATTGAGTATCTGTGGCGGATTCTTATGTTGGAATATGTTACGTCCAAAGGTAACACCAATAGCTCCAGCTTGCATTGCACCATCACACATTTCCACTATGTCCTCATCGGTAGTAGCTTTTGGCCCTCCAGCAATAACCACAGGAACAGGACATGTTTTAACAACATTTTTAAAAGAATCCCTATCTCCGGTGTAAACTGTTTTAACAATATCTGCTCCCGCCTCCGCTCCAATCCTGGCTACATGAGACACTACATCTTCATTATATGGATCCCTAATGTTTTCACCTCTAGGGTACATCATTGCAATTAATGGAACATTCCACTCATTACATTTGTCTGAAATCATCCCTAACTTTTGAAGCATGTCGGGTTCCTCCTTAGCGCCAATATTTATGTGAACTGAAATGCCATCGGCGCCGAGCCTTATTGCGTCCTCTACACCACCCATCTGTACTTTCTTATTTGGCGAAAATCCCAGCGAAGTACTAGCGGATAAATGTGCGATTAATCCCACAGTTGGGGGCCGTGGCAATGATTTGATAATCCCTTTGTTTATTATAAAACTTGTAACTCCAGATTTCTCGCATTTGTAAATTAGGCCATAAACATCTTCCAATCCGGGTATTGGACCATTTGTTATTCCATGGTCCATAGGGATACATAGCATTTTACCATTCTTTAGAATCCTTGAGAGTCTTATCTGTCTGCCAATAGCCATTAATAATAAATAATTTCGTTATCTGACTTAAAAGTGATATGTTTCTTTTATTTTCCGATTTGAACTGCATCAAATACTGTTTATGAAGTTAAAAAAAGCAATTTGAAAATGAAAATAATTTAGATAGAATAAGTCTAACTAAACAGCATACAATGGAAAAATTAATAACCAGAAAATTTTTTATTTTAGAGCCTCATTTCCCCTTTTTTGCGTCCCTATGTCTATTGCTTCGGCAACTGTCGAGATAAAAATTTTTCCATCTCCGGGAGAACCGGTACTTGCAGCATCCAAAATGGTCTTTACTACCTTATCAACTTCTGAATCATCAACAACCGTAGATAGATTTACCCTAGCAGAAAATTCTGAAGTATATTTTCCAGTGCCACGTCCAGTTTGTACTACAGGTTTTTCACCTTTACCCCTGCCCTTTCCGTCTGTTATTGTACATCCTTTAAGTCCTATCTCCTTCAGCTTTTCGTTTACATCGTACATTTTGTCACTATGCACTATCGCTTCAATACGCTTCATATTTTCACATAAATATATAAAGAATATAAGGTTTTCAAATATCTTTAAACAAATTAAAAATATAACATAAGATTGCACGATCACATTACTATCATAGTACTTCATTTTTAAATTACTATATCTTTAAAATCCTGATCTAAAAATAAAAGGTAACGAAATGAAAATACGTATGAAATTGGCATTTTTAGAAAAAAGGATGAAGAGCATATTGAAATAGTATTTAATTTTGTATTTAGGCAATACTAGTCCGATTGATTTTTGTAATCTCATAGTACTGATACTGTGTACAATAACGTTTTATTAAATAATACAGCCTGGTATCTTTATGATTCAATCGATAATATTAAAGTAGATAGAAGTTGGAGAAGATAAAGTTAGAATCTATTTGAATAGATCGATATCTAGAATATTTTTCATCTTGTAAACAAAATCATCAAATGTATTTTGATTCCCTAGTTTGGAAAAACTATTATTATCGAAACTCTGTGCAATAGTTGAATTATACATGGATTTCTGAAATGATTGTTTTATTTCACCTACAGGATCTGAAGTACTTTTATTATTTGCGATAATTTGTCTAGTGGTGTTTGATGTATTATTGCTGGAGTTTCCTTGTATTCTTTTTTCAGTAGGACTATCTTCAGCTATAGAATTATTGTTTTTGCCTAGGGTAAGACTTGAAGGCAATTCGTTCTTAAAACTACTTTTAGCAGAATCCTTACCCATATTCGCGGTGTCACTAGTTAACATATTTACAGTTTCTCCAATCATTCCATCTATCGAACCGGATAATACTTGATTTACGGTCTCAGTTATCGATAATGAGGTATCTTTGGTAGCTGCGTTAGGCTGTGCATTAGGGGCACTTGCGTTAGGCTGTGCATTAGGGGCACTTGCGTTAGGCTGTGCAATTTGTGATAAGTTATATGGGGTAGATATGTTTGGTTGCGCGTTAGTTAATCCATAGTTAACAAAAAATACAAAGCCTATGAGAGTTATGATATATGGATAATATAATTTGAAATTTCTTGACACTTGAACAGGTCAAGAAAATTACTAATAAATTATCAGGTTCACATGTTATGTCTTCAGGGTAAATAATTGTGATCCTGAGGTTCGAAAAATGAATCGGACTCACTCGTGCGCATCATTTTCATATTTTTGACATGGGTTCCATAATCAAAAAATTATTCATATGTGCAAATAAAGAATTCATATATTCGTTTTAGTTGATGTGTTTAACCTCCTGGAGACAATAACAAATGCAACCGGCCAATTAGAGTTCACCAAACGTAGTTAATTTATTCCAAAAGGTGTCAGTAATAATAATGAGAACTAATTTCTTGACTGCCTGTGAACTGATAATATTGATAAATACGTTACTAATTATAAAGATTGTTTCTCCAATGAAAAGTATTGATACTTATGAAGAAAATAGAGTTGTCATTCCATTAAATGCCTAACATCTCCTTCCAGAATCCCGGATTCGTTGTGGAGTCTATCAATGTGCTTTGAAAGACCTTCTTTGGTATCAAATGGGGAGCCACAATACGCACAGCTGAACTTTGCCTTGCTAGAATCCTTCACATATTCTATAGCCTTGGTATCGATAATACATACTGGTGTTCCATGAAGAACCTCATCTATCGATGAAAGAGCAATTTGCTCCATTTTCCTGGAAATATCTTCGCGTGAAATTATCCCAAGAACTGCAGAATATGCATGAACCATTAACTGCCTTACATTACGTTTATTCATGATTGTAAGGGCGTCTTTTATAGTGTTTTGCGGATTCACCGCAAGGACAGGAGATGTCATAATTTCCCTGAGTTTAATCTTAGAAGGATTCTTGCCCTCAGACGTTACCTTATAAAGTATATCTGTTTTGCTAACCATTCCTACTACCTCGCCTAAGTGGGATGCAAGCACGCTGCGCTGATTTTTTTCCTTCATTCTCTTTATTGCCTCATCTAGGGTCCTATCTGCCTCTAGTATAATTGCATCATTATTCATTATATTCCCAACAGGCCATGAAAGGAGCGATGAAATGCTTTCTGAAACTAAGGAACTTGTCATGAATATATTATTGGTAGGATATATTTATATATATCCACATCAGCTAGATCATTTTTGACAATCTTAGAATCTATTTATAGAATGTAAAAAATTAGTTCAATCCAAACAAATTTAAGATTTTTGTTTGGTGCTTTTTCTGACTCTTTTTTGTTTTGCCTTGCGAACTGGCTTTGGAATTTCCTTATCTAAAAAAGCCTTGAGTCGTTCTATATTTTCCTTATGGGCGGTTTTTCGAAAAGGATCAATGGGTATCTTTTCTTTTCGTGCGACGCGGATATCTGTTACTTCTGATTGAACTAGTTCGCTCTTAGAATAGCCTCTTCCATTTCTGGTATTTAGAATTCCGTTGTTTACTGTCATGACTATTCCACGCTTTATAGCATCCTTCATAATCTACAAATTTAGGGCTCTAAATTAAAAGGTTTCTTGTCCATTAAGTAGGCATTCTATTAACTTGATTAAATTTTTGGATAAGATGGATTTCATAAAGATTCAACTTGAAATCAAAGATAATCTATAGTTTGAATAAAATATATTATGTTCAAAAAATCATTTGGGTCAGGGAGCTGAGCGCCGGGGTAGCTCAGCTTGGTCAGAGCGTTCGACTCATAATCGAAAGGCCGCGGGCTCAAGTCCCGCCTCCGGCATGTAAAGTTTGACATCAAAACGCCATTGCTCAAAAATAAAGAGATATTTATGCCATCCATTTTCTAACAACTCATTGTCAATCACATTTGAAATTTTAAAACCAGTTATAGATTTTGTCATATCATTCATATCCAGCCTTGGATACCCGGGAATATTTTTATTGATGATTTTAGAGAGCGCGCTTATTCCTATACCAAGCGAAATCATTATGCCATTCTCTGGCTTTCTCGTTAGTAAGGGGACATTTGAGCCAATAAGTGTGGTACTTGCTGGTACCTTTGGCAATCTTGTTGGTTCAATCTTAACATATTACCTTGGATTAAAAGCAGGAAGGGCTTTCATATTAAAATATGGAAAATACATATTATTTAAAAAAAGCCATCTTGAACTTACTGAAGAGTTGTTTCAAAAATATGGTGATAAAATTTCATTCTTTTGTAGATTGTTACCCGCAATACGAACTTACATCTCTCTTCCATGTGGGGTGGGAAAAGCTAACTTTATCAAGTTTACAATTTATACATTTTTAGGATCCCTTGTTTGGAATTCAATGTTAACTTACGTAGGTATCTTATTAGGAAATAACTGGAATAATATCGACAAATATGCAATATATCTCGACATAGTATCAGCTTGCGTAATAGCCGTATTTGTAATTTGGTTTGTTGCCAAAATTCGAAGGCGAAATAAAACGAATCAAAAAAGTGAAGTTTCATATGATGATTAATGAGAAATACAATGAGTCAAGAACCGTTTCGATACATTTTCGATAGATTAATTTATTGGCATTTGAGTAATTAACGATAGCAGTATAATTAATGAATATAGGCATAATTTCTGATACCCATGATGACTTGTCTAATTTAAAAAACGCAGTTAGGACATTTAATGAAAGAAAAGTGAGTCATGTTATACATGCAGGAGACTATGTTTTCCCTGGCGTAGTAAAGGAATTTAAAAACTTTAACGGTAAACTGGTAGGAGTACTTGGAAACAACGATGGTGAAAAATTTGGCTTGCTAAAAAATTTTCAAGAAATTGGTGGAGAGCTGTACGGAGAATTTGGGGACTTCGAATTAGATGGTCTCAGAATTGCCATATATCATGGAACAAATAATAAATTGACTGACGCTATTATTGCAAGTCGACTATACGATTTGGTCATTTGTGGACATACTCATCACAAACGTGATGATAAAATAGGCAATACTTTGGTATTAAACCCTGGTTGCGCACACAAGAACTTTCCAAATCTAGATGGAATGATTGAGACAGAGCCGTCAGTCATAATATTCAATACTTCTAATAAATCCTACCAATTTGTCAGATTGTAAAAAATCGTTTTATGATAAGCATGTTGGTAAAGATTTCATAAATGTCCCCGTAGTTAGGTCTAGCTTTTTATTCTAATTATTTTTACCCTTTCAAGAACTTTCCAATATTCAACTTCTGCTCCTTGAACAATTTTATCCCTTATTTCGTCTAGCGCTGATGAAGTTTCAAACATTTCAAATGTTTCAAGATCCATTACCTGAAAAGTTTCCCCAGAAATGGAAATTATCTGACCGTTTCTCTTATCGATAAGGGGAACATCTACACTGGCAGAAACAGGGGAGACCAAGCTATGTTTCGACCCATTGAAAACAGAGATTGCAGAGACTCTCGCTTTTGCTGAACCATGTTTTCCAGGCTTACTGTGATCATATGATACTATTCTGCAAGGTTCGTTGTCTATAATAATATAGGAGCCTACCTTTAGACTCCCCAAATCCATTGGTTTGCTCAATATTGGTCGAAAAAATAGAAAATTGTTTCATATTTAACGGTTCTGATCAGAACCAGATTAACTTAGTTTTTCTAAAATAGAAAAGCTGACAAGATTAAGTAGAGCTATCCCTTTCCTTGCAACATCCCTTCTTGTTTTTTCACAATAGTTCTGATCAGTTTGATGACTCTTTTTACCTTCGACTTCCAAAATTATGATATTGTCGGCGTGTGGAAAAATAAAAGGTAATTTCTTATTATTAATAAATTTTAAATTTCCCAAATTAGCACTAACTACCATATCTCTTCTTGAGAGAATTCCTGCTATGTCTCTTAATTCATGATTATCGTGCGCATATGTTGTATAATATATAGAAACATAGCTTACTTTTTCGTGATATTTTTCGAATAATTCGGCTTCATTATTAAAGAGAAACAGCGAACTGTTAGGACTCTGATATTTTGAAATCCCTTCAACTATTTTACGCAGGCCAACATATTTGACAAGAATATAATGATTTGAATTATTTGGGAAATACGGCCTACTTTCAAAAGCAAATGTAGCCGTAGCAAAATACAAATCTTTAACAACATCAGAGTTCTTCCAATACTCAATTAGGTTTTGAGCATTGTTGTCCCTTGGATAGCATACATATCCACAAGGAGCATTTAAATTATCACTCAATTCTAGCTTCCTAATTGGAAGGGAATATTTATCATTTTTTATTTTGTCATTTAGATTAATCTTTTGAAATCAAATTTTTAGAAATTCTAATTACACGACAAGGAATTATTTTGTACTTCGAGCAGTATGCCATAATGCACTGTCTAAGTTTTTAACTGTCGCCATATAGAACGGGATCATGATATAGCACAAGCAAGTAGAAATTGCCCCATTGGGGTTTCTCATTGCTACACGGATAAACTCTACGATAGCCGTTTTCAGAGTAAGCTGATTCTTAATCCCGTAACCAAGCTTTTTCATCTGACTGTGACCTTTTGTTGCCCGAATTACCTGTGAACAAAAATCTACAAATGACTTTGCTGGTTGGAACTGGACAATAGCCTTGGGGTTAAAGACGACATCGTAACCCATTTCCATCACTTTACCTTGTAGGTATAGGTCTATAGATATCAGAGTTTCAGGAATAGTTATTTTTTTAGCTATATCCGATCTAATTGACAATCCCCTTCCCATTACAGTGTACTCAGTAAGCTGTCTTTTCCTTACTGATTCTAACCAATCACCAACAAAAATCGTACCCTGTGCTGGAATTCCTTTACTTGGAACTGCTCTTGGGTTAGATGCACATATACCTACGTTATTGTTGATTTTGTTAATTAATTCCAATGTGCAATCAGGATTTGGCTTCACATCAGCATCATATAGCACAATTATTTCACCAGTTGCATTTCGTACTATGTCATTCCAGGCATTCCCTGCTCCTCTCCTTTTGTCATTATGGAGAAAAATTATTTTTTTGGAATTATTTTTCATAAATTGGTTTACAATATTTGGGGTATTGTCGGTTGAATCATCTGAGATGATAATTTCAGAAAGATTAATAGAATGTAAATTTGAATGAAGTACACTCTCTAAAATCGTCTTTATGTTTGATTCTTCATTGTAAGATGGAATTCCAATAGAGACCGTGGTCAAACTCCTCTAATTTACAAAGTTACATATTTTACTCTTCAGATACTTTGATGAATAATCTATTAGAACATCTATACTTTTGAATTAATCAAATATGAATATATTTACAAAAAATGTATAGTTTAGAATTGACCTTTCAAAGTACCTGTCGTACACCTTTATTGAAAACAAGTAATCTGATTACTCCTATTATAATAGGAAAAAAGTCAGCTTCTAATAGTAGTGGACTTCATGTTATATCTGATAGGAACCTATTAGATAAACTGGAAAAAATTCTAGCATTACATTTGGACAAGATAATTATTTTTGGGGTGCCTGAATTGCATGATTCATCTGGATCACAAGCATGGAATAATAAAGGAATTGTTCAAAATTCCCTGAGAATTATAAAAGAAAGCTTTGGTAACAAGATCCAAATTATTGCAGATGTCTGTGTTTGTCAGTATAATTTATCAGGACATTGTGGCGTAGTAAATCAAAATAACTATGTAGACAATGATAAGACTTTGAAACTCATGTCAAAGATTTCTCTGAGTTACGCTGAATCTGGGGCTGACATGGTTGCACCTTCTTCTATGATGGATGGATTGGTAATGTCTATTAGGAACAAACTTAACGATAATGGATTTAGAGATACTAAAATAATGTCATTTTCAAAACAGTTTTCTGGTCTTTATTCACCGTTTCGCCTCACTACATTTAAAAAATTTTCAAAAATGGACAAGTCCACTTATCAAATTGGCTACTCTAATTCGAGGGAGATTATGAGAAAAATAGAAATGGATTTACATGAAGGAGCGGATATAATAACAATAAAACCTTCTTTTGGTAATATCGATTTGATAAGTAGACTCTTTGACATGGCCAATTGTAAAATAGCCGTTCAACAAGTTTCCGGTGAATATGCAATGGTAAAAGCTGCTTCGCGCAATAGACTAATCGATGAAAACGAATGGATTATTGGATATTTTACTTCTATGATAAGATCAGGCGTAGATTTTATAATATCATATGGGTCTGAGGAGATAGCTGCCTTGCTTTAGGAATTTAGTAATGATTATGATCGTTCTTTCGTACTTTCAAAATACTAGTTTGTAATGACTGGATTCAAGATAACAAAGCCCCTCTTTTAAGTCATTTTTATTTTTTTAACTGGATTGCATTGATTAGAGCTACTTGACCTGGTCTTGATACTACTTTGGCCAGCCCTAATTCAGTTTCTATAACGGTACCTTTAGTAATTACTCCTCTTCTTTCGTAGTCTTTGTTAGCTGCATTTTTGATAACTCTCAATATTTTTGACTTCGTAGTTTTGTTTTCCTCAGGATTTGAAATGTTTGCAAATTCAACAGTTTTTAGAGCCGTTTTGTTGTTATTTCCACGCACTCTTCTTGTCACTTTTAGATTGCCTCCAATTACGGCTTCATTCGGATATCTATCTATCTCAAATTTGCGTCTACTGCGCATGGCAATTTTTCTACCGCCAGTGTACTTCCGCCCGCATAGATTCTCTATGGATTTTTTCATCTTTGCATAGATGAAATTGATCCATATTAAGAGGTTTTCTATCCAGTTAAAATAATCATCACTTTACAATCATTTTGCTTTTGAGTACGTTGAGATCATTTATTCCAAAATATTCTTGGAATTTTCTGCTTGTTCTATATATTTTCATTCGTCCTAAACGTTCTGATTCAATAAATGAATGAGCTCTTAGCTCCTTGAGATGCGTATAGACCTGGCTTCCACGGATCTGAACCAACCTTTTTGACGTAATTGGTTGCTCATAAGCAATAAATGATAAAGTTTTCAGGGCGCCCACCGGGATCAGGGGCTGTTGAGCAAATCGTCGAATTAGGGGCATGTATGCAGGTTTGACTTGAAATACAAATTTCTCGTCATCGAGTTGTGCTATTTCCAGAGCAGTCAAAACTTTTTGCATTCTCTTAACCAATTCATTCAATAATTTGACTACTTTTTCCTTTGAATTTATTCCCGCTGCCCTCATTAGGTCATTAATGGATAAAGGCCTACCAGCAGCATACAGAGCTGCTTCAATTCTAGCACTGATTTCACCGTCAGGAAGTGACTGAGGCACCTGAGTCTAATTAATTAAGCTTTGTTAATCAATGTTTTCGTTTAATGAAATCAATATTTCTTCATCTTTTTGCTCAAGAAATATTTTTCTCTTCATGGCAAGATATAGAAGAGCAATAAAGCATCTCACTATTTCTACTTGGTTCATTTTTAATGTAAGATTCTTAAATTCAACAGATTTGTCTGCAGTTACTATATCAAAAATCATATCCTCATAAGATTGTAAAATCTTCTCAAACTTCATTAAATACTCATCAAAGTTGAATGTCTCTACAGATTCTAGATTGAGTTGATTTCTCCTAGGTCTTGGATTTGCCAAGGCATTGATCATGTTTTCAAGTACATGCAATAATTCTTCTAAAGTCACCGGATAAGTAGGTTCTATTCTAAAAGGAATTTCAATTGGCTTTAAATTTGGAATAGGTTTGATATCAACAACCTCGATCCCCTTTTTGGTTTTGGAGATTTTTTCGAGTTGTAAGATGCTCTCTACCTTTAAGCGATAGATTAGCGAAGAAGATAATGCAGCTATCCCACACATCCGAAGGTCTTTTTCTCCACTATTATTGATTAATTTTAACAACATTTCTAATAGTAATGAAATATCTATTTCCCAAACATCTTTCTTTGACAATACTGAAGGATTAAAAAGTAAATCAAGCGGTGGTTGTGAAATGCTTTTCTTTGTTGTTATGTCCGCTTCCGACATGTATGATTAGAATTGAATTTTGATAATATTAATTTGTATTGTCTAATAAAATTTAGATTTACTATAAAATTATGTCAGTAAGAATGTAAAAACATTCAAAAGTCACTGTATTGTAAGGTAAAAAAGTGGAGAGTGTTATGTCAATGGCTTCAAAGAAAGAGATAAGGAACAAAGAGAATCAAGAGCGGCTTGCAAATGCGATTAGCACTTTGGACAGCATAGCTAGAAATAATAATATTCAAAAAAACATACGAAATATTGTAAGAGAGATCTTGACTGGAATAAAAGATGAAAAAAATGGATCTATTTCTGTCAGGGCAGCAAATACTATAAGTATGCTAGACAATGTGACTCAGAATCCACAGATGCAATCTCACATACGAACGCTACTGTGGCAGGTAGTTTCAACACTTGAAAGTATAAGAGAATAGGAATAGGAATCCCATCACAGAAATCAAGAAGAGTCAATATTCTTGGCTTGCTTTAATTGAGGTGGCAGTTTCTCAAGTTTATGGGTAGGATTGGCGAGATAATGTCTAGATGCTCCCTCCCCGCTGAGTACAATATTACAATTAATACATTTGTATCTTATAGCCAATTACAGTTATAATTATACCCACATATCTAAAAAGATACTGAACAAATCAAGCATTTTTGCTCGTTCTGGCCTGTCCTTCTCATCATCGCTAGTTAACTCGGAGAATTTATTCCCTATGGTTACATCATTTAAATGCTAATGTACATTAGTCATGTTATATTATTAAAATATCCAATGCTATTTCTCCGAATATTGTACGTAGAGTCAAATCTGAATCAAGTATTCGTGTGCAAACTTTACTAGTCTTTTTCCTAAGACCAGCAAGGTCAATTTATTTACTAGTATTTATTGACAATCTATTTCAATCCAATATTTCACGTCTCAACTATGTCTATCTCAATTTAATAATTTCACGATTATCCGGAACAATAGATCTTATCTTGAATCTGGAGAAAATAGTACTTGCTACGTTTTCTGATTTAGATCTTTCCCCATGATTAACCAATACTTTTTTTGGCTTTATTCTTGCTGTAAAATTCATTATTTGGTTAAAATCACTATGGCCACTAAATCCATCAATTTTTTGACTTGCGCATTTAATTGGAATGACTTTAACTTTACCTTTTTCGTCAAGCATGCTAATCTCCATCAAACCTCCGTCTATAACCCGCCTTCCCAAGGTTCCATTAATTTGGTAGGAAACAAATATTATACTGTTTTTCTTATCTGGTGCAATTTTCTTGAAGTATTCGACGGATGGTCCTCCCTCCAACATTCCAGAGGTGGCCATTATTACACATGGGTTCTCGTCATTGAATACCTCTTCTCTTCTTTCATACCCATTAACAACGGTAAAATATTCTGATTGAAATGGATTTACTCCATTGGACACCGATTTTCTGACATCAAATCCAAGGTAGTGTGCATAGGACATGTGTATTGCACTTGCCTCTGATATCATCCCTTCAATAAATACAGGAGCTTCCATTAGACGTCCTTCTCTCATTTCTTTATCAAGAACCAACATTATTTCTTGGGCCCTTCCAACAGCAGGAACAGGAATCAAGACTTTTCCCCCAACAGACAAAGTCCTATTGATAGCATCCGTAAAAGTTTTGTATACTGCAGATTGATCTGGCATTATGTCGGTTGTATTGCCATATGTACTTTCAGTTATCAATGTCTCTACTCTAGGATAAACAGAAACAGCACTATCCAACAACTGGGTTCTGGCATATTTATAATCACCTGAATAAAGAATATTATGAGTCCCAAATACATTAATGTGTACAGTAGCACTTCCCATTATATGTCCAGCATTGTTGAATGTTATAGTGATATCTGGGGAAATATCTGTAGGTTTTCCATAAGGTAACGTTATACAATGTTTAATAACTTCGTTGACATCTCTTGTTTCGTATGGTAAAAACGTTCCATTACTTTTAGAAATCTTTACGGAATCGTATTGAAGCAGTGTCATTAAAGGAAGAGTAGGTTCAGTGCAATAAACTGGACCCTTATAACCATATTTGAATAGTGTTGGTAAAAATCCTTGATGATCTATATGTGCATGACTTATGACGACGGCATCTATTTCACCCAGATCAAAGTTAAACCAGTCTAATCGTGGATATGCTGAAATTCCTAATGGTTCACCAGGATTAATGCCGCAATCTAGCATTATTTTGCTTTCTGAAGTCACGACAATGAAACATGATCTCCCAACTTGTTTAACCCCGCCCAGACAGAAAATAACTATTTCCTCCTTATTTCTAATCTTAGACTTAAGTTCAGTAATTTCTGAATTTTTTTCACTTGATTGATTGATGAGATTTAAATTCAAATCGTTGCCTTCCAAAACAAGTGGCTGTCTAAAAACTCTCTTGCCTAAGGATTGTAAAAAGAAACTTCTCTCCTTTGCAGAACCCTTCTGTGTGGAGTGAATCATGTTCATACTACTCGACTGAATATGCGGAGAACGTAATGTATGAGCTATCCAACCAGTTGCTTGGGCAATATCGATTACCATATCGGCGTCTATTGATTCAGGACGATTTACCTCAAGAACTACTTCGCCTGTGGCATCATCACAAAATACAGCAGATATTGTAACCTCATTTGGTAACATCTTTAGTACCGTTGATCTTGTTTCCTCTTCAGATAATCTAATTGAGGGATCAGTTCTTACGACAAACCTTTTTTTAACATTTTTTGAAAGAGACGAAAGATAATAGGTCAATTCAGTTAACGAAAATTTTGGATTTAAAGTATAAAGAGCAACATATGGACCTTCAAATCTTATGTTTGTAATCTGTGACTCTTTTGGAATTGATTTCAGTACTATATCTTTAAAGAAGTCTTCGTCTATTTTCTTCGTATGCTGAATTTGATTAGCAGATAAAGAATCAGTATGTTGTTTAACTTTGTCACTGTTCTCTAGTGCAGAAATACTCTCATCTACAGAATTATTACTTAGGTTTTCATTACTCACTTTAACATTCTTCTAGATACTCGGTCTGATTTTTTACAATCCTTACTTCCAAGAGTGATAATCAATTACTATCACAACGCGATAGCAAGGTCATTAAGCTCCTTTCCGGCTTGTATCCACAATGAAAATGAACGTCTCTATTAATATATATTTTGGAATGTACCTGCTTTTTACCACTCTTTATTTCAGAAAGGCAGATACGGTAGAAATATCGCTAAGGCCACAATTATTATTGTTATTGTAGATACTGCTGATGAGATATTCTTAAGACGATTCTTATCAATTTTGGATCTGCTCTCTATTAGCGATCCGTACAATTGACCTCCGTCCAAAAAGGCAATAGGAAGAGCATTAAATATTCCGAGATTAAAATTGATAAACCATAGCCAGAAGAGTGTATTTGCAACTATTGGAAATGATGAGCCGAAAATGTTTGATTCATATTTTGGTGCCATAAAATCTGAAAAAGGTACAAGTTGTTCGGCTAGTGTCGGCGGCGGAAGTATAGGTACTAGATGATTTATATCAAACGTGAAATATTTCTTGTATAATTCAAGAGCCAACTTGGGATCTAAAGATACCATCGCCGTTCTAACACCAAGAATGGGTTTGGTAGGGTCAGTATCGGCAGGAATTGATAAATCACTTGTTTTTTTATTACTTTCTCTGTCCTGCCATACAATTGAAAGTTGTTTACCAATATTTGATCTTAGAGATTGCAATAAGTCTTCTTGACTACGTATTTCAGTTTGCCCAATTGACAGGATGCTCGACCCTTGTGTGAGACCAATTTTTTCTGCTAGAGATCCCTCTGTGACGCTGACTATTTCAAGCCCACTCTTCGGGACTGCAGTAGGGACTGGTGTCAAAGTGGATAATAACACAAATAACAAGACCAGCGAGATTGTAGCAAGAATCATATTGTTTAGCGGACCAGCCGTAAGAACTGCACTTTTCTCCTTTAGTGTTGCTTTGGATAATCCATCTTTATCAAGGTTAACAAAAGCTCCAACAGGAATAAAGAGTACAAAAGCAATACCGGTTGATTCCACCTTTATTCCATAAACCCTAGCAACGATACCATGCCCTGCCTCATGTATGAAGACACTTATTATGAGAGCCATCAAAGTGTAAGTAAGCGGTAGAATTGGATTTATTATAGGGATAAGAAGGTTGCCTCTAAGTCCTATAACTTTGGCATTCTCTCTCACAGAAACATTTGAAACAATATTTGTTATTCCACTAATTATTAATAATATCGCAATAGCCGTTATGGCAGGCATTATGTAAGTATTAGCTCTAGCGTATGCTTTTGCAATTCTGGTCTTTGCTACGTAATCAAAGAATTTTAGACCATAAGGAGTGTGGACTAAAATCAGCGGGAATGGGTGAAATATATCGGCGTGAATACCTTTTTGTTTTTGTTTTTCCAGACCAATAAGTACAATAATTTACATATTTAAATTAACTCATCGGTGTTGAACTATTAAAAAGTATCAATGGAAATTACACGATTTTGATTGAGAAGATAAAATATCACATTAAATCAATATATATAATAAAATAGCGTAAATCGTTACTAGTGTCAATCTTTTTTCCACTGGTCTACAACAGATCTTTTTGATTTTGGCAATTCCACATTATTAATTTTTAGTTGCTTTTCCAACTTTTTTTTCCTTGCAGTATGATCAGATTCCTTGATGTGGTTTTCTAATGATAATGCTTCAATTGACCTCTGACATATATTGCAGTAAAATTCTTCCAACTATGACTCAGTCGCTATGAGCCAAATTTAATTCATGATATTAATGGTATTGTAAAAATTTAACCAAAATATTGCAAACTGAATCCTACAAACAATTTATTAAGTTACTACAATCGTATAAGAACAGATAGGTATTAGACTTGGAAGAGTTTTTCCTTTTTCCTTTTTTTGCATTAATAGGGTTGATTGCGGGCATTTTGGGGTCCATGATAGGGGTAGGGGGAGGAATTATAATCTCTCCTGTTCTGACATTCCTTGGTCTGCCACCACCACAGGTAGCAGGTACAAGTCTCTTTGCAGTTTCTTCTACTAGCATCTCTTCGACTATAGCATATGCTAAATCAAAAAAGATCCAATACATGCTTGGGATTAAAATGGCGCTATTATCAATTCCTGGTGCGATAATAGGTTCGTATTTTTCAACTGAAATCGACCCAGGTTATTTCAAGATAATTCTTGCAATAATACTAGCTGGAACAGGAATTTATCTGATGTATAAAAAAGCAACAACAAATGGAAATTCCTTGTCATTTAATTCAACATGGGTAAAAATTCTTTTTTATTCCAGTACTTTTGTTGCTGGGATTATCTCAAGTTTATTCGGAGTAGGAGGAGGAGTCATATTTGTTCCTCTTATGATAATGATTATCGGATTATCGATGCATTTGGCTGCGCCCACATCGCAATTCGTTTTAATGATTACATCTTTAATCGGATTATCAACACATATAATATTAGGAAATCCTCAATATCTCCCTGCGGTATTACTGTCAATAGGTGCGTTTACAGGTGCTCAGATAGGATCAAGATTAACATCCAAGTTGAGTGAACAAAAATTAAGATTAATTCTTGGTATTACTTTTGTTGGTATTGCAGCTAAATTAATGTTTGATTTTTATCAAGTTACGTATTCAACAAATATGACTTGAGATATTTGTTTCCAAACCAAAGAAAAGTTGAGATAGGCTTAACTCAGTTTAGACCTAAATGAGGAAATAATAATAAATACGAACAGGCTATGGTATCACAAAAGTCCTAATTTATCATAAAAGTAATAAAGTGGACCTAGAAATATCTATCTGACTCCAGATCATTGGCCCTTCAAATTCCAGTGAAAAACATTCGTGTTGATGGAAACAAGATTCGTTATCTTGATTATAATAATTTTAGTAAGAAAAAAGAGACGATAGTTTTACTGCATGGAATAGGTGCTTCTGCAGAAAGGTGGTCTAAAGTGATCCCATTTTTTTACGAACATTTTAGGATGATTGTCCCAGACATAATTGGATTTGGTTATAGTGATAAACCAACGGTGGAATATAATATGCCATTCTTTGTAAAATTCTTGAAAGATTTCCTAAATAGTTTAGGAGTGAAAAAAACAAGCATAGTAGGATCTTCATTAGGGGGATTGGTTGCAGCGGAATTCGCAATTAAAGATAATAATATGGTAAGCAAATTAATTTTAGTTTCTCCTGCTGGGACCATGAAGATTTCTACAAAGACGCTTGAAGAATATATCTTGGCATCGTTGTATCCAACACATGAAAATGTCTGGAGAGCCTTCATTAACATGGCGTTTGATCCACGTACTGTTTCAGAACAAACAATAGAAGGGTTTATCGATAGAATGAAACTTCCGAATGCAAAGTATGCGTTCATGTCTACCATGCTTGCAATAAGAAATACTACAAATTTGGCTTCACGATTGGACAAAATATTATCACCCACGATAATTGTTTGGGGTGAACAAGACGAAATGATTCCCGTGAAATATGCAGAAGATTATAGGAATATACCTAATTCTAATTTGCAAGTAATCCCAAGATGTGGTCATACACCATTTACTGAAAAACCACAGGTATTCTCTAAAATAGCAATTGATTTCTTGAAAGGAATCAATAGTATTAAATAAACGTATTTTCAAAATGAATGTATGGGCGATAAGCCAGAACTTAATGAAGATATGGAATCATATAAGAAGGCAATAGATAGCACTAGTCAGGCACAGCAAGATTTTTTCAAAAAATTTTCTAATCTTCAAATGGACGCAATGCAAAATTTCTTTTCACTGTTGCAAGGTCTTACTTTTTATCATGCCATGTTCAAGACAACGGTTCAAAGTGGTGGTAGAATATCAATTCCAGAAGCTGAAAGACAAGCTTTGAAAATTGATGATGGAGACCTTGTTCAAGTAATAGTAATTCCGATTGAGAGAAAACACAAGAATAGCACTAACAAATGACTCGATCTTGTAATCTTTTGAATCACAAGCCATTAATGTATAAGTTAAATTAATTGCAAGTTAATTTGAACGTGTTTTAAGCCATTGTCCTACTTTTGGTAAGACATTATTTTGCGAATAACTGCTTGCGATCAATCCTACATGTCCAGTATGGAATCGTATTAGTCGTCTGTCTTCACTAGATACTACTTCATTCAGGGGAACGCTACACTCTGGGGAAACAAGGTGATCCTCCTCCGCAACGATATTCAGAAGTGGAACACTAATTTCCTTAAGATCTACTTTAGCCTTCCCTAATTTTAACTGGTTCTTAAATAAGAGATTTTTTTTGTAGATATCATTTATCCATTGCTTTATCGTCTCACCCGCTATTGGAGGAGTATCATACAACCATTTTTCAATACGTAAGAAGTTCTGTACAAATGATTCATTATCAATATTTTCAATTAGATTGAAATATTTGTTAACCCCCTGCTTAAAAGGTTTTAATATGGAGTAAACTTCATATAGTTTTTCGGGTGGCAGGTAACCAATTGAGGATACTAATTTATCAATATCCATCTGACGTGAAATGTTTGCTATAACAGTTGTATCTTTACTTGTATCAATTACAGGCGCAATTGTAACTAAATTCTTAATTTTTTCTTGATGTAATGCGGTATACATGGCCGACATAGACGATCCCATACAATACCCATGAAGAGTAATTTTGTCTGCAGAATTATTATTTTGAACTATTTCGACACAATCATCAATATAGGAATTAACATAGTCGTCAAATGATACATACTTGTCCACTCTAGTTGGAGATTTCCAATCAAGTAAGTAGACATCAAAACCTTGTGTCAAGAGATGACGGATCCAACTTTTATTTGATTGCAGATCAAGCACATATGATCTATTTACTAATGCATATACCACTAATATCGGCGTATGAGAAACCCTATTTACTAGGCTGTGATAATGTAAGAGTCGATATAATTTTGTTTCACACACAATATCATTTGGAGTATCACCAACAGAAATATGATTGCCTTTAGAAAGTAGCTCGATAGTCCTGGCTACCTTTGAGAAATCAACTGGATTACGATTTTGGGTATTCTTATCTTGTATTGCCATTTTTATACCATACCAATAATTTATTTTCTATCACGTTTTTCATATCGGCTTTTCATAATTCTCAAACTCTTTTTGATCTCTTGTAGATCCATCAGAACCTCATCTAATTCTGACCTAGTTGGTACATTTAATAATTTGAGATTTTTTTCAACTATCCTATTAATATGGTTTACAATATCAAGTTGCTTTGAGTATACCTCATTGTACGCTATAGCAAATTCTTTAGAGGAAAAAAGAGAACTATAAGCTTCTTCAAAGGCATCAATTACAAGAAGTCTAAATTTTTCAGAATTGGCCTCCTTCAAGTCGGGATCGCACTTAGATTTCAGAATAATGTTTCCTACGGCCCTGAAATTGGCTTTTGACATTTGCAACCAGTATGTTGACAGATTCTTCTGCAGATCCACTAGAATTCTATTCAACGATAGTAGATCCTCCAGGTATTCATTGTAATCCTTAGTTAGGGCATTAAAGATCCCTAATGTGGGAAAATTTTGTAAATTTTTCCAATTTTCAAAAAGATCATATTTAGTTGTACTGCTCAATACATTATTTTCATCTTTCAATGCCTTATTACCTATTTAATATCTTGTTAATTTAGTATATTTACTTTAAATAAAAATCACACTTAATATCCTCTTTATTTATATGATGGTCGCATGAATCGAAAAAATCGATATTTATCTATAGATTATTTGATTAAATCAACGTTCTGATTTTGGACTTACTACAAATACAGCCATGTTCATTTTCCAGAATTCAATAATTAATCATGTAGGTTAATAAGGTCTTTCAATGCAATTAATCTATATGGGATTTACGGACATATTTAGAAAATGGAGACCAAAAGGAAAAATGTACAGCCTTAGATGTAATCAATGTGGAAAAGGCTTTCTATCCAGCTTCGCACTCGAGGCTCCTGTATGTGGTAATTGTATGCAAAAAATAAAATCTTCTGACTCAACAATTGATTATGATAAGAAATGTGACACCTGCGGTAACATGGGAGTTATATATGCAAAAACACAATGCTATTCATGTTATTTCAAACTTCAAAAGTAACAATATTCAAATGATAGTTGCGACAAATCGGACATAATCATAATTATGTACTTTTAATGCACTTAACTAATTCATTAGATTATGCCTTAGCCCTAATATCCAGAATATTATTCAGACTAACTACTAATATGTGACTGAGGAGCTAGCTTCATTCTCCTTCCAAACCAAAGATGGGAGATTCCCTTGAAGGACTTCATCTGTAACAGCTTCATTCCTGTAATTTTTTCTATTTTTGTTAATCCAGTCAAGTCAATGCAATAATCCTTTGCTTCAATAACAATAAATTCTAGATCTTCTTCCCTTACCGTAACGTGATTATATTTTAGTAAATCACTTGATACAACAGTATGTAGTATCCAATAAACGCATTCGTCTATTTCTATCTGCATTAATTAATCTAATATGATAGAATGATTTCTTTTAAGAAATTAGAAGATATCATTTAGAAAAAATATTAGTAAAAATTTCTTGAAAAAAACTATCTAATATTTTGTATGATGAAATAGTAAATTTTCAGTAAGCATAACATAATAAGTATCAAATAGTTCTATCACTCGTTGGTAGGCCATGAGAATGACCATAGACGATTGCCTGCTATTTCCAGGTATCAAATAATGTCATTACCTTTTGGATCTAGTTCTAGTTTTATTTAGTTTTAATATTATTATACCTGCTATCGCCCATAGGAATGCAGAGCTGAGATAATGATTAAAAAGCCAGGTTATGCCACCTCCTATAGCAAAGCATGCACCCAAAATTCCAAGTATCTGTTTTCGTTTTACCATAAGTGTTTACCCTCTCAAGTTCGTTGTTCCGTATTGATTAAACTATCTTCTAATTAAAGAATTGTATAAAAAATATTTCATTGCGATTCTCACTACTAATTTTATCGATTCTTAATTATATCTAAAGCTTGTTAAGAGAGTGTAAGATTTTCCCACCTTGCTGTTGTCTTTGTCTTTACTTTAGGTGTTACTCTACCATTTCTAATTTCTATCAATCAACCCATTAGCTATGCAAACTCTCCGGCGCAGATATGTATCAACGGCGACTATAAAATGAGGGTACTGAGGCTATCGTAGTCAAATAACACTTAATAATGATTAATGCAATGTAGATTTGCTAGGTTCTAATACGACTGATAAAGTAAAGTAAATTTTACATAATAGACTTGATGAATTAGTCAATTCCAAACAAGGCTATTGTAGAAGTTGAAGGTACTAACTGATCTTGTTACAAGATGCTGAGATTTCGTGTTCCTTTGCATTCTTATCGCATTTTTCCTTATCCACACTACAAATTTTAATGCTAATTCCATCTTTAGCTTCACCCTTTGCGCAATACCGAAGCTCTGAGGTATCATCTGCATAAACTAACACCATGTCCAAGCAGCTGATTGTTATTATAATGAATGCAAAGATCGTGATTATCGTTAGAACACTACTCATTAGGGTTATTTAGGTACTAGGATATTTAAGCCAAACTCTACATTTATAATTTTTCCTACTTGCGCCCCGTCTAATTATGATAATTACTTCTGTGATGTACAAATGATATATGAAAATGTTACCAATCTTATCGAAATAAGTTGGTTAGATCTATTGGAATTAGTAACTAGATCAATTGAGTGAGAATTCACCCCTTTGACCTCGGAGTGCGGAGTCTTCAAGTGATGTGACACCAATCAATCACTAACTTCAAGATATATTGTCAATCACGAGCCTGAGTTTCTTTTAAAAACATTCCTACCTCAAATAGTAAAAATTGTGAATGGTATCTCAAAAGTGAAAGGCATGATGCAACATGCTTGCACTACCCCAAATAACCTGAAGATAACAGTAGTGTCACTTTTTGTAAATGTGGAAGAAAATCATCCACATAATTGTGCTATTTATTTCATGAATTATGTCAAAATTTAATTCTCTTGGCACATTTGATAATTCATTATTGGCGCTTCATTTCTTAGAGTATAAATCTGATGAGATTACAGTACTCATATAATAATCAAATCGGTGCTGCTAGAGTGGAAACATAGGGGTTCTAATATTTAGTAAGATTCTTACATAAGAATCGTTCTTTTTTGTTATATTGGCTTGTTAATTTTAATTTTAATGTGAGTATCTACTCACTATGAGGGATCCCCAGGATATAGATCATGGTGCTATCTGCATGTACCGCATCTGGTCTAGCTAGGCGATCTTGTATCAACAGATGTTACTACGCCTGCAATGCAGCCAATAACTATTGTTACGACAAATATTACTGTTACAACACAAACTCCAGATGAAATCCCAATACTTGAGGGCTAAAAGATGTTATTTGGTTATTTTAAATAAGACAACTGATTATTTACGAGTTTCAATGACTCCTGGAGTATGATTTGACTAAGTTACATGGAAGTCACTGTGTTAAATGGAAGTGGGAAATGAATTCGAGAATAAAAGGCATGATACTACCTGATGTTGATAATACTGCCAATATAAGCGGTCTTGAGTTTGTGATGAGCGGTGGATCCATTTAATATCATTCCCTATCGACATCGGATTT
>Ga0081455_10002380_pt1 | contig 22454 bp, 30 predicted proteins | sample TabmetS3T2R1_FD_70207 | JGI IMG/M metagenome (GOLD analysis project Ga0081455, IMG submission 70207) | Tabebuia heterophylla rhizosphere microbial communities from the University of Puerto Rico - S3T2R1 | ecosystem: Host-associated > Plants > Roots > Rhizosphere ...
AGTCCTGCCCTTCAAAAACCTCTTACTGGGACTGTTTTTTGTCTCGGTGGGACTGACAGTCGATCTCAGCGTACTGAGCGGACATCTGGCAAGAATTCTGCTGCACGTCCTTGCGATCGTCGTGTTCAAGATTGTCGTGCTGTATCTGGCTGCCCGAGCGATGAGCATGCCACACGGTGCAGCGGCGCGAATGTCCTTTCTCCTCGCCCAATGCAGTGAATTCGCTTTCGTTGCACTTGGCGAGTTGTTGGCACTGGGCACAGAAACGCAGGTGCAATTCTCCACCGGCATCATCGTCGTCGCGGCCACGATGATCATGACGCCATGGCTGAATGCTATTGGAGTTCTATGGAGTCGTTGGGATTCACCGTTGGTTCTAAAAAGAGAGAGTCGCCAAGTTAAGGGCTGAACACTCATCCGGCTTTCTCGACCGGAATGACATCAATGGCCAGTTTGTCACCACGCCGGATTACCGTGACAGGCACGATCACACCAATCCGTTCCCACGTGAGGGCACGATACAGGTCATCCACTCCCGCCACCGGCTGGCTCCCAAATTCGACAATAACATCGCCTTCTCGCAAGCCGGCGCGCGCCGCCGGACTATCCGGTTCTGCTGAGCCAATCCGCACGGCCGTTTCCTTCGTCAACCCGAAGTGCACGACGAAGCGGCGAGGAAGCGCAATCGTCTGTCCGCTAATCCCGATGTAGCTGCGGCGCACCCGACCATCCTTCATGAGTTGCATCGCGACATCCCGTGCTGTATTGGAACCAATTGCGAAGCACAGTCCTTGCGCCGACCGAATAATGGCGGTATTGACCCCAACGACCTCGCCTGAAGATGTCACCAGTGGCCCACCTGAATTTCCGGGATTCAGCGCCGCGTCTGTCTGAATGACGTTTTCGATCAGGCGGCCCGATTGGGAACGAAGTGATCGTCCAAGTGCGCTGACGACTCCAGCAGTCACCGTGGTTTGGAAACCATACGGATGACCGACGGCGACGACGAGCTGCCCTACGCGAATCTGCTGTGAGTTCCCAAGCGAGCCGGCTGCGAGACCCATGGCTGGAATTCGGATCACGGCCAGATCCGTATCCGGGTCATTGCCCACCAACTGCCCCTCGAACTCGCGTCCATCCGTCAGCATGACGCGCAGCTCCACAGCTCCATGCACCACGTGGTTGTTCGTCAGGATGAACCCGTCCGGCGTATAGACGAACCCTGACCCGCTGCCTTCGGGGACTCGTTCGCCTTTCGATCCGCCGACTCGCTGCCGCACTTCCACGTGCACGACCGCAGGGCTGATGGTCTCGGCGGCCCCAGTGACCGCTCGCGAATAGGCATCCAACAGGTCCCGGTCGGCCTGAGCCGAGGTGGGAACCTGTCTCGTCTCATCAGGCTCATGGTCCACGAAACTCAGGTATTCCAAGTGTGTTTGCATCTGTTCCTTTCAATCAGACGTCTTAGCCAACAGGGCTCTGATACATCTTGCCATACCCTGTCTTAACCTGGTCGGGGTTACAGGAATAAGGCCGGGCATGACAAAAGCAAGAAGGTCTCTGCCTGATCCACCCCCCGCTACAATTCTCGCAAAAACTAGCAAGTTTCAATTCTTTTGCTATCCTTTTCTAAAGGATCACTTAAATGATCCAGCATTCGCAGTCGAGCCGTGAACGACCTGCAATAAGGGTGAAACCAATGAAGAATGATAGACGATGGAGAAGGGTCCCTTGGTTTGGCCTGACGATCGCCGGACTCCTGGTGTTCCCGCGGGGAGTCGTCAATGCCGATACGATCACGGATCAAGCGTTACTAGTTGTTGCACAGATTGGGAAGGTGGAGGCCGTGAACCGTTTGATAGCCGAAGGGGCAAATATAGAAACGACCGACCAACACGGCAGGACGGTCCTTGATGTGGCTACCGCGTTCGGTCAAACAGATGTAGTGAAAATATTAGTGGCGGTTGGGGCCAAAGTGAATGCGGGAACCGGCAATCGAAAGACGGCTTTGCACATCGCCGCCGCATCCGGCAAGACCGACATCGTGAAAGCGTTACTCGATGCCGGTGCACGAGTCGATGTTGCCGATCTAGATGGCAACGAACCCCTTCACATTGCTGTGGCCAACCCAACGCACGGACAAATTGTGAGAGATCTGCTGAAGGCTGGAGCAAGGGTGGATGCGGTAAACAACGATGGTATGCAGCCTATACACCTGGCGGCACGATCGGCAGGCGCTGGCACCGTTCAGGCACTCCTCGCCTCCGGAGCAAAGTCGGACGCAGCCGATTCTCATGGCCTGCGGCCCCTGCATCTGGTAGCACAAGGAGGCGCGCAGAAAATCAACGCCTCTCGCGTGGCTAATGGGGCACACAATCTCACGAAGTTGCTCTACGGATGGGAATATACGATGGTCGTGAATGTGTTGCTCTCGAACGGTGCCAGCCTCGACGTGGAGGACAAAACCGGCAAACGCCCCATCGATTATGCTACCGAAGGTGGCTTTTCTGAAATGGTTGACCTCTTGCTGGCCGCAGGCGCCAAGCCACCACGGTAATCTGAATCCGGTTGTCCATTAACGGCTAGTTCCTCTCCTTCCTATTCCATTCTCTCGATGTCCGGCAACACCCACGCCTTCTGGAAAAGTGGTTTTTCTGGACCATAGAACCGGAAGAGAACTTCAAAGCCTCCGTCGGCGCTCGTCGGCACCCAGTTTGAGTCCTTTCCATCTGGCGGCGTTGAGCTGAAATACAGGTCGACCGAGCCGTCCGCGTTCTTCTGGAGTCCAGGTGCGTTCGATGAGCGGCTGAACCAGCGCGTATTGCGGATCAGCGTGTGCGTGGCGCTGTCGTACACCGTCGCTGACCAGTAGAGGCTGACAGGGACGTCGGGAGGCACGGTGAGTCGATAGGCATTAGCCCCGTCGAGGCGACGGCCAGACTTGTCCTTGATGGTCATGAGATAGAATTGCCCAACACCGAGGTGCTTCGCACTGAAGTAACCCATGGCATACATCACCGCGCGCCCATCTGTAGGGTAACTGTTTCGGTTCGAGAAAAAGCTGGGCATGCCTTCTAGGACTTCCGGCGATGCAGGCAAGGCCCAGTGATTGCCTTCATTGAATGGCGATGCGAAGCTCTTCTCATATTGCATCTCGATCAAGGTGCGGGCTTCCTGCGCACAGGCTTCGAGGATGACCTTGCTGGGTATGTCAGGATGAAACGGCTTGCCCTTCTCGATGCCAACCGACTTCAGCATGTCGATCATCGCCTTGTCGCGGATGAGCCACGGCTCGGCTTGTACAAAACGGCTAAGCGACTCGAAAAAACGCACATCATACGGAATGCTCGCGTCGAAAATGCGGCTAAATGCGTCAACGAACTTGGTTTGTTGACCGCCCTTTTTCCCACCCTCCGTCAGCGGATAAAACTTCACGCGCTTGCCGTACGCGACAGCTTTGGCGATGTCGGCCTCGCTGCCGGTCTTCAGGTTTGACCGAAGGAGCGCATATCCTTGATAGGTATCGGAGTGAATTGGCAGGTAGCCGCTGGGAACTTTTCCCTTATGCTCCGGCGGGAGAATTAAGTACTTGCCGCCCTTTCCTTTATCCACGCCGGCAGGGCCGACATCTTCCAGCGCGTTTTGCCATCCATCATCGATGCTCCCGGTAATCGAACCCTCGTCGGCGGGTGGAATCTCGAGCACGACAGGGCCATCCTTCGTGTTGTAGAAGGGCATGAAATATATGGTGTCTGGGTTGGGCGTGAGGGTTTGGTTCTTCCAGTCCACTGGCCGCGACCAGTAGGCGATCTGGTTCGGTCCACCCTTGACGCCAACGAATGCCTGATACATCAGCTCGAAGTTGACCGCTGGCATACCCCAGATGACGGCCTCGACGGCTCTGCGCTTGAGTGTGCGGCGGGCAAGCTCCTCAGCTGAATAGTCTTGGGCCTGCCCCATAAGCGTGACTGTCATCACTAGAATCAAAGCCACGGCAACGAGCCAACGCGCCGGGTTTCTAGATCGCCAACAGTTCGCATGCTCCTTCATAAACGTTGATCTTCTCCTCTGGCGAAGGCTGGCTTCGTGCGGATATCCTGAAAGTTCGGCGTATTTTAGCCACCTGTCTCCTGGCCAGAAACTGGTAGAACTAACAGGTTCCTGTTCGAGCAAGACCTTCTCACTACTGAGACCTCAATAAGAAAAGGAAACAGGCTACTTTTTTTTACCTCTTGTGACTTGCCGGTTGTCGAAGTGATGCTGTACAAAATGGAAGGACCCATGCGCGCATTCTGTAGCCTGCTGATCGGATTGTCCTCCCTGACGTTTGGTGCTTGTGCGGAAGAGCACGGGAAAAGCTATTGGCTGCGTCATGCCAGCATCACGCTCGCGCAAGCCGCACGAATCGGTGAGACGGAGGGATCTGGACGGGCCGTGGCGGCCGAGCTAAAGCAGTCGGGAACTCGCGTCTTTTATGAGATCGAGATCCTCGATAAGCTCAATAAGTCGCACCGGGTGCGCGTGGATGCAGAAACGGGCAAGATTATCAAAGGCCTGACCCTGCCCTAGCCTCAAGAAGGTGAACGCAGCATGCTCATGCGACAAGAAACAATAGCTGAAGCTGCCTAGATCATCGCGGAGTATCTGGGGCGATAACGCAAGGGAACATTCTGCAGTCGATCTGAGCAAAGCTCGATCGCGAGGAATCCGCGGATAGCATGAAAGCAGCAAGACACTACGCCGCGAGGGCAGTGTCTCCAAGGATAAGAATCGGTTGAATTGATGCGAGAGATCGCTGGACTGCGCTATACAATTCAGTCACTGCATTATCCTTCGCTAACACTTCGAATGCCCCCGCTCGTTGCATAGCATCTATCTGGTGAGTTTCTCGATGCACAGAGAGCCCTATCACCGCAATCTGCGGATGCTGTGCTTTGATGAGCCGCGTGGCCGTGATTCCGTCCATCTTCGACATGCTAATGTCCATCACAATGACTGAGGGAAGGAGCTTGGACGCAGCTGCTACCGCCTCCTCACCATTACTCGCCTCACCGACAACTTCAATGTTGGGATAGTCTTGCAACGCCCTGCGCAATGCTTGCCGAACCATCGCCTGGTCATCTGCCAATAAAACTCGAATATGAACGGCTTGTACCATAAGACACCTATTGATTAAGTATGGTGAAGAAAACTCATCTGAATTTTACATGACGCCTTGACGCAGTTTTCTCCAACTGGGTGTTCCCCTTGGAAGAGAAGGAAAAAGAACTGCGCGTCCACATGGAAGAGAAGACAATGGGATTTTGCGGGGACAAACACGCCGACTTTTCATCGGCGAATTCGCCCTAGCCTCTGCCGCGGCGCAGATTACCGAAAACGATAATTAACACTGCGGCAACGCCGTACCAAGGAATGATAGCCCACGGATTGGTCGTCTGAACGTAGCTGACGATCCAATGCCCGGTAAAGACAATCCCCAGCACGATCAAGGCGGCAACGATCAAGCTTCCTTTGCCAGGTGATTTCTCAGGGAGCATAAGTCAGTACTTTCCGCCTGCGATACTAAGGACCTTCGTTCACTGGTTTGAACACTTCGGATTTGCTTTGCAGCTTCTGAACCAAGTCTTCATACGATGAGGTCCGAATAATTTTCGTGAATTGCGCACGATAGTTGCTGACCATACTGATGCCATCGACCACGATGTCATAGACCTGCCATTCCCCTGACTTACTGAGGAGTCGATAGTTTATCGGAATTTCGCCTTTGCGAGAAATGAGTTTGGTCCGGACCTCCGCGTAGTCCCCTTCCTTATGCTCACTGAGGTACTGAAACCGTTCTCCCGAATAGCCTTCAATCGTTCCCGTATATGAGCGGGCGAGAAGCTGACGAAAGAGATCGACGAACTGCGCTCTCTGCGTTTCGTTCAAGTTATTCCACTGCGCACCCAGTGACCGCTTGGACATTTCCTCATAGCTGAATCGATCGTTGAAGATCTTTTGCAGTCGCTGGCGGCGCTCCGCGACCCGGTCTGCCTTCTTCAACTCTTTGTCCTCGAGCACACGTACCACTTCCTCGATCGAGCTCTTTACCGCCTCCGTAGCCGTGACGGCAGTGGCTGTCGACGGCGAGAAAGTTCCCCCAAGACAGAATGCGAGGCAGGTGACCATCACAGCACGTGGCCGACTCATTCCAGACTTCTTGGTTTCAAGGCATTGAGATTGGTACATTGCATCCTCCAGCCACTTTTGTCCGTGAGGTCGCAGTTGTTCCATGATTGGGTCTTTCTCTTTTAGCTCAGCTCTGGGTACTCCAACTTGACGCCGGCGAAGTGGAACCTTAGCGTACCCTATCGGAAAAAGAAACGGGTACCTCCTGGCTTTCACACCGCGTGGTACTCAGATACACTCGAGTATCCCACCGAGGTTGTGCGAATTTGAAACTTTGGCTAGAGTAGCAGGGATGAGAACTATTCAACTGCTATTTACCTTGTTCACTCTGGCGTCATGCATCCCTGCGCCCCGGTCAGAATTCACGGGACCGAACGGCAAGATGGTCCATGTCATCTCCTGTCAAACAATGAATGATTGCGCGGCAAACGCACGCGAATTATGTCCGGAAGGACACGATGTCGTTCCCTCCGCGTCCGGAGCCGATGACACAACGACAAGAGGAGGAATTGGCGGAGCGTCTCAAAAAAGGATGCTGATCGAGTGTAAAGGACCATCGCCCTGAAGCTGTCCTCGGACAATCGCCGCACGTCCCTCCTCTCTCACGCCTTTTGTTATGCTCTAACCTGAGCTCACCCTTAGAACGGAAAGCCAAATTGGGCCCTCACACCTGACAGGCCGTCCCCGAAGCGGTAGCTGACGCCAATCCGCGGGTTGTCGAAGATCCATAACTTGGTTGGCTTGGCGGAGCCAATATTGATCCCGAACTCAAACTGATTGGAGACCTCGAGCGGACTCTCACCAGGGAGCGAAAACTTGGCCGATGGGAAAAAGTAATAGTAAATAAAGGAGACCCCGACGTCTGGCACGAAGCCCTTCACATCCAAACCGAGAGGATGCCGAACTTCCAGACCGTTCTGGAGCGTCCCGTAGTTCGTGTTCGGGCTCTTGGACGGTCCTATGGTCGCATCCCCCGCCGCCGCCAGCCTGGAGCCGACGCTCAGGAGGAAGTTCTGCAACTGAAACTCGAAGAGATTGCTGATCCCAGCCGCGTATAGGAAGACAAAATCTTCTTCTACATGAAATTCCCCTCCTGGGGTGCCCTCGACGGCCGCCGATCCGTTGAACGTCCTGCCAAGACCGGCTGCCACATAAGGTTTGAGCGTCCACCACCGGCGTATGGGAATCTGCAGTTCCGCCTGAGGCAGCGCAAATACAAAGTCCTGCGACGCGGTCACCTTGGGGCCGAACACACTGCTCTCGAAGGAGAAGTGCCCATAGCCCAGGTAGGCGGTGAGCGCCAGTCTCCACGCGTCCTCCTTTGGCCCCAGCGCAAAGGTATGCTGCACCGGAACCCGGAAGACATTAACCGAAAGCCCGCCAACGTCGTAGGACCCGAAGCCGAACTGCACTGCGTAGGGCAGGTTGACCTGGACATCGAGCTGCTGGGCCGCCGCGTCATTGGCGACTCTAGCGACGGCGCCCAGCAGGACGAGAACAAGCCCAAGCCATTTACCGCGCGCCAGGTTGGATCTCTTTTCTTCATCCACTGTCATGGGCGACAATTTTACCCAACAGGGATGACGAAAAGGGAAAAAGGTGTGGCATCCCTTCGGTTAGTGAAAACTTACATCAACCGACAATGCTTCAAACTCGCTCTGTGTAGATGCTTGCGCAGATAGGAAATCATTTCACGTCGGGTGGCGGGTCGAGTGCGTGGATTAGCTTTGGGCTCAGGACTTGTTCAGAGTTACGGCGGCGCGAACGAGCGCCTTCAACGCCTTCTCGTCTATCTTCTCGCCCTCGTGGAAGTCGATGGCACGCCGTGTGTTCCCCTCAAGGCTGGAGTTGAAGAGGCCTGAAGGATCCTTCAGAGCCGCCCCTTTGGCAAAGGTCATCTTCACGACATTCTTGTACGTCTCGCCTGTGCAGATCAATCCGTCGTGCGACCACACCGGAACCCCTCTCCACTTCCATTCTTCGACGACTTCGGGATCGGCTTCCTTGACCAAGCTACGGAGCCGGCCGAGCATCTTGCCTCGCCAATCGCCTAGCTCCCTGATTCGCTCGTCGATCAGCTCAGAAGGTGACTTGCTTTTCTGCGAGCCGCTCTTCTTCATGCCTGTTCTCCACCTTAGTCGAGGCTTTGATAAATGGGGAGGATTAGGCAGCCATCTTTTTGGCAGGCATTTGCACGGGTTTCCGATGAAATTTGCGTCGTAGCCAATTCATACTCTTTCGAATCGTCTGTTTACAGAGGATCCACCGTTGGAGTTTAGCCTTTCCTGGTACATCCGCTAACACGACCCCCAACAGTATCGGAAACAGACCAGAGGCCGGAGTGAGGAACATGACGACGCCCACGATCACGAGGGCAATGGCCAGCAGATTTTTCAGAATCCGGATCGGTATGCGGATCATCGCTGGCTTTCGATCGAGCCAGTTGTAGCGTTGCGGATTGGAAAAGAAGTCTTCCGGCATCCGGACGATGAGCCAGGGCATGACAATCGCAAAGGCCAGAAGCCCAACGCCTGATATCGTCGATACCCAGAGCAGCGTTTCTTTCGATATCCATTGTTCCATACGATAAAGCTATCCTAGAGCCGGTACCCAAAGCCGACAACAAGGAAAAGGCCCAGGGCGTCCTGTACAGTGGCGAATTCACTCGGGAGCAGTCGTCGGCTTCAATCACGTCCAGTTTCTTCCTGTAGATCTTCCCGTCTCAGAAACGTAGAATGGCGTGTCTCTTGAGGGCATAGAGCCAAGCGCCTCATCTCGCTCCGGTGTAGCAACCCATGAATTTGCATCCTGCTCCTCTCACCACCAGCGTCGTTGTCTGGGTTGTCGCAACAGCAAAAACGTTCTTTGGAGAACACCGATGAGTAAACATTTTCTGACGGGCTGCCTGCTCGCCACCGTATGTATGGCAGCGGGTTGCGGAGGTGCTCGCCCCTACTCGCTGATGTATAAGTCGGCCTCGAGTGAATTGAGCGCCCCCGCCCAAGCCCGCGATCACCACCTGAAGGCCAATCTGCGCGCTGCCTTGATCAGCGAACAGGGGTTAAGCGGCTTGACCCTGTCGCCGGAGGTGCTCATGGAGCGTGGCTACGTGACCGGCCACGTGGAAACAGCCGAGCAGGCGGCGACCATCCAGCGTATCGCGCGCGGCGTGTCGGGTCTACGATCAGTCGAGGTCTTTCTTCCAATCTCAAAGTCACACCCCAACGCCGACTCGAGCACCACCGCCGACTCAAGCACGATATCGGATATGACGATTCATTCAGAAATTGCGGCCGCCCTCCGCCTGGCACCGGGCGTCGTAGCCAGCCGGATCAATGTGACCGTCTTGGATCGGCGGGCCGTGTTGCTTGGAGTGGTATCGGGCGATGAGGAGCGGCGTCATGCCGTCGAAGCCGCGTCCGGCGTCAAGGACGTGCAGGGGGTGACGAACTGGCTTGTATTGCCGGAACCCGACTACATGGCCGTGCGGCCGAAGTTGAGGTGAAAGCAAAGGAGCCACGTTGAAGGAGATTTTTATTGGAAGCAGCAAAGAAGGACTTGGGCAGGCCATGCAAGTGGCTGCCGCTCTCTCGGAAGTCAAGGACGTAAAACCTCTGCTGTGGACCGAAGTCTTCAAGCTCGGCGACATCACCTTCATGGGCATCGAAGACATTGCGAGTCGAGTCGCCGGGGCGGTTTTTCTTGCAACACCTGACGATGAATCTGTTATTCGCGAGAGGCGCGTCAGGACGCCCCGGGCGAACGTGTTGTTTGAGTATGGCTATCTCACCGCGATGCTGACTCGGAGGAGGGTTGCACTGTGCCTATACTCCGGTGTTGAACTCCCATCTGACTTCGCGGGTCTGACCTATGTTCCAATGGGTGCGTTTGAACCCACCAAGCCCCTCGATCATCAAGCGAGTGTGAAACTCAAGTCATGGGCGATTGAGCTTCCCGCTATCCAGGTTGGATTTTCGCCGACGTGTCAGATGCACGGGTATTCAGGGTTATGGCACACTGAGATCGTGTACCAAGTGTGGCGCCGAATCCAATTCAAAGAGCCAGACTACGCAGCGCTCAGTGGAAAGACGATTCTCCAGATTCCGCCCAATGGAGAGAGTGGTACCGGCTGCTTTTTCGGCAACTTCCAAGTCCAGATTGGTGGCTGCTACGCTGAATTTGAGATCAGCGACCGAGTTCTCGATGTCAAAGTATTGGGCGATGGAAGCATGAAAATCCGCAACGGATTGCAGAGTCGCCAGCGCATCAGATTGGAAGGGGACCCACCGCAGAGGGACGGATTCGAACCCGATTTGAGAGGCGCGCGAGAGATAGACGTGTTCATTCACTGTCCCCCCGACGAGCCTGGCGTCCTTCGTGGACACCTCTCAAGCGATGTCGGCGGCAACATTTACTCCAAGGCCACCGGAAAATGGTACAGGTAGTTCTCGAGCATGAATGTGCAGCCTAATACTCAGCCACAGCCAGCAGCCGCAACTCCTCTGCGTTCCACTCGCTAGTGCGACTCAAAGAACTCTCAGCCTGGCATCGATTTACGTACACGCAGCTGTATCCGGCTGTGCTGGGATCGATGCTCTATGATGTGCTGCATGTCACCGAGGGATGGGGACCGCTCCAGGCCGTTGAAATATCCATCACGCTTCTCTATTGCATCGACTTCTTTTATTTGCAGAGCGATCTCGGTTCCGACCAACTCCCCCAGGGCAATTGGCGGGATACGATGTTGGACGCGGGCATCGCTGTGGTCTTTGGTGCAGCCTATTGGCAGGCCTCGGATCAAAAGTTATTCACGTGTTATGCCTTGCTCGCGGTGGTCGGCGCCTTGATTGTCGCCTATCACTACACGCCCCACCGCCGAGTCTTGTGGGCAATCCTTCCGCATTTGGTACTGACGATTCTCTTCGTGAACCTGGCCTGGCTTGCTCGCGGGTTGGACCACGTGACATGGACGTTTGCCGTCGTTTCTTGGTTGCCGACGATCTGGTATGGCGCATACGTGTTCTGGTTGGCACACCGTGTGTTACCGAGCGGGAGATAACCGCTTGCAAATCGATCCATCGCGGAAGGCGCAGAGGCGACGATTCATCAGCCTTCCTCGCTGAGACCGGAAGGCAACATGCCTTTTCTGGAAGCCTGCATTCCCAAACCGACCAAATGGGTAGGTAAAAACGCCTTGACTGCGATGATGGTGGGTATCACAGCACTGGCAATGACGGCTGCCACCAGGAAGGAATACTGCTCTTCAGTCACCAAACCGTGGGACAGTCCAAACAGGGCGGAGATTGTCCCAAACGTCAAGCCCGTGGACATCAACAAGGTATAGAACCATCGTTCCTTTGGATGCTGATGAAACCAGCCCACAAAGGGATACAGACCCAAAATTTTCGTGGCTATCTTGCCGCCCAATAACATCAAAAACACGAAGGGTGCAGTCAGCAAGGCAGGAAGGGAGACCAACGTGCCAGCGCGCAGAAAATAGAAGGGCGTTAAAAATCCAACCGTGAGCGTACGAAGCCGGCGCATCCAATGCACATCTTTCGCCGCTCCTCCGGCCAAAACCATCCCGGCCAGATAGGCTGGTAAGACCGCCTCGCTGCCCGACCACAGGGCGAGCGCGCCAAGCCCGAATAAGATCAACATCACCCATTTTGTACGGATCGCTGCCGTACGGTGACCATAACGGGAGGTCAACCAATCGATACTGGCGGGCAGTCCTGCCAACACGATGGCCGTCACTCCGATGAAGACAATCGTTTTATAGGTAAATGGTGAGAATAACAGCCCGAGCGCAACAACGGTTCCGAGGTCGTTAATGAAACATGCTCCCAGTATGCCCTTGCCAAATTCTGTCTGATTCAACCCGCTTTCCAACATCACCGTATAGACGACCGCCATCGATGTCGTAGAAAGTGCAATGCCTGCCAGCCAACTGGCATCAGTATTCCAACCCAGTCCGTAATACGCCAGTGCAGCACATCCCAAAAATGGCGCAAAAAATCCAACGAAGCCGATGACGTTGACTTCTGCCAATTTCTTGCGCATGAGACGCGGATCCAGCTCGGCTCCGGCAAGGAAGGTCAACAGCACGGCACCAGCACTGGCTAAAAAGCGAAGCCATTCAGAGTTGGCAGCAATAAAATGAGTCCCGCCAAGGGCAGACAGCAATGCGGCGGCGGCGACACCGACACAAATCTCAACCAGCGCTATTGAAAGACGAAGGGCCGAAGCGAGGAGCGCGGATAGAACGGCGAGAAAGAGCCAACAGGCAGCGATGGCAAAGGGATGCTCCATTTAACGTCCTCCGGATGGATTTGTGAACATGCCGCTGTTCGCGTTGAACATACGCCCACGCAGACAGCTTCCTCTGTTGCGTAGGAGTCATCAGCCACGAAGTGGCGGTTTTCCGGGGGACTCCATCCCCTACGCGATGCACTATATAGTTATTTACCGGTGCTATCAATGCGATTGCGTGGAAAGGCGACCAATGAATCAGTCGAGTGTCTCAGTGAAGCAGTACGGCTCTCCTTAGTCGATGATTTCGACCTTCTTTCCCTTTGCTTTTGCACGTGCGAGGCAATCGGTATCAGTCGCTGAACAACGCAGAGTGTCGAGTTGATGTTCCTCGACAATCTCGACCTTCTTGCGTTGTGCCTTCGCCTGCTTCATACAACCGGTATCGGTAATCAGACATTTCATGGTGTCATTGGTGGCTGGTTTTTCCACCACCTCGACCTGTTTACCCTCCTCTTTCGCTTGTCTGAGGCACGCGCGGTCCGTTGCGACACATTTGACCGTGTCTTCGGTCTTGTTGATCGCCTTGTCGATGGATTGCTCGATGTTCTGATTGACTCGATCCTGAGCTTTGCGCTTAGCGCTTTCGGTGGCTCGATTCATGAGACCATCGACATATCCCTGAGCCTGTACGTCCGCAACATTGAACAGCATCAGCGCCACAATGCACCCGATGACACGTGTCATGATGAGTGGCCCTCCCTTCGGATGTCTAGAATAAGGATAGCAGATGGGGAGGGCCCTGCCGGCCTCCAGCCCTTACCTCAAAAGCCGCGGGTCGAAAGAGAACCCTCTACTGGTGTCCCAGCTGATTTTTGAGAAGTCCGGGTGAAGGGGGTTAAGCACGTAGTTCCATTCATGCTCGATAACGACTGATGGAACCTTTAAGACAGGACGCTTGCCTTGACTCGCCCAGGAGGTACCTAATTCCTGCAGGCTTACGGGTATGATGTTATCTTTCCAATTTCGTGGCAAGGTTAAGACATCGATGGTTTCTACCTGAAAACTGTCGGGAATTGTGGCTCTTATACTGACCAATCCGTCGGGAAGTATGTCGGAGTCGACATGGACGAGATATTCGAGAGCGGCAAGAGAAAGAGTGCCCGAGGTGTAGACGACTGGTGTTCCAGGTTTATTCCATCGTCCGCCATAACGTCTCGCGCCCTCTCCGTCAGGGGCGGCATGCTTCCTCAGCGTCAGTCGCCAAACAACCACTAGCCTATGACGCCGTGTTCGATGCGTCCTAACATCGTCTCAACCACTTGAGTGCCGAGGTCGGTATCGAGGAGTTCAATGGGAGCTGTTCCCTCAAGGATTCGGTGTGGCCGAGTGAGCCACGTGGAAGCTTTTTCTTCAGTACCAAAGACCTGGCTGGCGTATGTCAAAATTCTGGCCAAGCGTGCTAGGCGGTCCGATTCCGATGCGCTGAGACGTTGCTCGGCTTTCCGCCTCGCCATCGTACGAGGTGGCACGCTAAGGATTTTGCTCATTCGGGGGAGATCGAGATGAAATTTAGAGAGAACGAATTCCAGTGCTCGATAGGGAAAGCCTTTATGGATCATCGCACGAACATCTTCAGTCGATTGGACTTGTCTCTTAAAGACCGTGGATCCTCCCAATGTGTTGAAAAGTTCCTTAGCCTGAGGCATGATTTCCCCTACTTGTCATGTGGCTAAATAATAATGCCATTTGGCACACTTGTCAATATCGACGAGAAGGCTCCCTCCCACCAATTTCAAACCAATTCTCGCAGCGGTCCCTTCTCAGATACTTATGTCAGTTCACCGACAATCCCGCGAAACTCGTCTTCGGTAAAAGCCTTCACCGTCTGCGTTCGGAGGTTGCCTTGCGCACCAAGCCATAGGAGGTGTTTTGCAAGTATGGCATCACTGGGCACATCGACAATGGCCAACATATCGTATGATCCGGTGGTCAGATAAAATGCTTTGATCTCCCCACCCATCTCCTTCAGCTTCTTCTTCCCAAGGTCGAGACGTTTTGCTGATTCTTTGACGTTACGAATGCCCTGATCTGTCCACTGTGACTGGATGATATACGTAGGCATGTGTGACTCCTTTCAACTGAGTTGAAGAGGGCGGCGAGGATGATTGTAGCAGGGCGCTTGGGGGGCAAGAAAAGGGAAAAGGGGACACCGCAGGAGACAAATTGCACATGGCCATGGCAGAATGGCGGCCGCGCAATTGGCTTCATAGAAAATAGAAAGTGCCTACACGATGTTAGCGACAGCCCTTCAGGTGAACACCGCGTGCTATTCACAATGCATTGAAGCCTCAAAACACATCCGCTGGGACATCGACAAAGATGTCATTCGCGGACGGCAGTTTGATTTCTCAAAGAAATTCATGCCGGACAGCCTTTCGAATGTTCATCAACTGGACTTCCTGAGCGAAGATGAACGACGACTGATCAGCCAGATACAGGGGCGAACCTATGTCAACATGTTTGTCCTGGTGGAGAAATTCATCAATACCAAGATCCTCGAATTGAGCCGTGACCATCGACTGAGCGACCAAACCGTCCTGGAAGCCCTGCTGCGTTTCAGTGATGAGGAACTCAAACATCAAGAACTCTTCCGACGCATCGATCGGTTGATCGCCGATGGTATGCCTCCCGGTTACAGTTTTATAGCCCAGCCGAACGACGTGGCAACTTTTGTGCTGGGTAAATCGACCTGGGCGGTGCTTGCCCTGATCTGTCACATCGAGCTGTTTACGCTGGCCCATTATACACACAGTATCGAACCGAATGAGGCATCCCCTCTCTTCCAGGATGTCTTCCTCTACCACTGGAGAGAGGAATCTCAGCATGCGATTTTGGATGAGCTTGAATGGAGCCGTGAAAATAAGAATTTGACCGCCGAAGAGCGGGATCAGGCGGTGGATGATCTGATCGAGCTTGTGAGCGCCGTCGAACGAGTGTTGCGAGCTCAGGCCGAAGCGGACACCCAGTACTTTCTCACCATCTGTGGCCGTTCGTTCAGCCCCGAAGCAACCGACGCGATCAAAACCGTGGTCCTCAAAGCCTATCACGGGCAATACATCATTTCCGGGGTCGAACACCCGCGCTTTCAGAAACTACTGCATGGCATGATCACCGAGGCTCAGGGTCATCGCCTCACAGAAGCGCTGGCTCGGATGCTCTGACGCACATCCACCATTCCATGCATCCTTTCCTGTTCTGCCGCCCTTCCCTATCCATTTCGCATTCTCTAGGTCAAGCACCTCACACATGATAGACTTCCCATAGTCTCTTGTAGTTCCGATCGAGGCCCATCCATGAATGATGAACTGCTGCGGCTGGCGCAGCGAATGCCCAAAGCTGAGCTCCATCTGCATATCGAAGGCAGTCTGGAGCCGGAAATGGTGTTCAGTTTCGCCAAGCGCAATGGCGTACGGCTGAATTATCCCAACGTGAACTCGCTGCGTGCCGCGTACGCCTTCAATAATCTGCAGGAATTTCTGGATATCTACTACACCGGCATGTCGGTCCTGCTGAAGGAAGAGGATTTTTACGATCTGACGTGGGCATACCTGAAGCGAGTGCATCAGGACAACGTCGTGCATGCAGAGATTTTCTTTGATGCACAGGCCCATCTGCAGCGAGGCATTTCGCTAGACGTTCAGATCAGCGGCATTCGCCGGGCGCTCGAGGACGGCAAGCAGCGGCTGGGCATCAGTTCCAAGCTGATTCTGTCATTCCTACGTCACCTGCCTGAAGACCACGCCTTTCAAACCCTAAAGCTGGCGCAACCCTTTCTAGATCAGTTGGATGGCTTTGGGCTGGATTCCTCGGAAATCGGCCACCCGCCTGAAAAATTCGCACGCGTGTTCGCCAGGTGCAGGGAACTCGGTTTTAGAATCACCGCCCATGCCGGTGAGGAAGGCCCGCCAGACTATATCTATCAAGCACTGGATCTGCTGCAGGTGGATCGCATTGATCACGGCAACCATTCGCTGGATGATGCTGCGCTGGTGCAACGCCTCACTGAGGAGGGTAAAGCGCTCACCGTCTGCCCTCTCTCCAATCTCAAGCTCTGCGTGGTGAAGGGCATCGATCAGCACCCGATACTGACCATGCTCAAACGGGGCCTCAAAGCGACGATCAACTCAGATGACCCTGCCTATTTCGGCGGGTACATGAACGACAATTACCGCGCACTCATCGAACACCTGCCAGTCACGCGCCAAGACCTCTACCAACTGTCACGGAATTCCTTTGAAGGTGCCTGGCTCGATGAACATGAGAAAACCAAGCACCTGAACGACCTCAACCGGGTGTTTGCGTAGTCGCGCAGCTTCGTGCCTGTCTCGGCACGAAGCCGGTCGGACGTCGACCTGGCCAGGGCCTCGTCAGGTTCGATATCGCGGTATGTTGCTGTGAAGAATCACAGTCGGCACTGATCCTTCGAGGGAATGCAGCAGATCATCTGGACCGGGACACTGGAATCCGCCATAAAACAGTGCTGCTCGTTCGGAGCAATGTAGACCGAATCTCCTGGCTTGAACGGTGTCTCCTTCCCTTCTGTTCGCACGCGTCCCGTTCCTGACACAATATAGACTTCGTGCTCCCAAGCATGCGTATGGTAGGGTGTGGCGGCGCCTGCCGTCACGTCGAAGACTCGCATGGCGAAGGTTGGGGCACCGTCCTCTGCCGTGATCATCTCGCGGACTTGTACACCATCGGACAATCCCTGATACCTGCTCGGCGAGACATCTTTATAGGATTTGATGACCATACGTCCTCCCTCCTCTACCCGACCCAGTCATCAAATATCTTTGCCGTGCCTTTGTCAATCCTGCGTATTTCGCTGGGCGTGGCGGGACGAATAGAGAAGGGAACGAAGCGTCGTCGCGGCGGATGGCCGATCCAATTATGCTTCGTCGTTTGGCGACTGGAGGTTTTTACGCAGAGACGGTTGAATATTCCGGATGGCATCGACTGCGGTACCTTGGACCGCCCGATTCATGATCTGCGTCACATCCCTACCCGCCGGGGTCTCCAAGAATTCCGCATACTGTTTCAACTCTTCATCTGTCAACGTCCGGTAGGTGAAGAGTATTTCGAATATGCGTCCCTGGTGAAACATCCCCTTGAGGCTGCCACGCATGGATGTCAGAGATTCCTCAAGATTCTGTAGGTTATTGGTTCCGCATCCGCAATCGAGAGCCCGGGCAACGGAAGTAGCAATGGCTTCCCAGGCTTCTGTCGCCATTTCGCTTCCTTGGTTGATCTCCTCAATGCGGCGCGCAAGCTGCAGTCGTTCTGGAGCAGGGCGCTCGAGGCGTAACTGCAGAAGAAAGGTGGCAAGCTGCAGGGGTGTTTCCGCTGACCTGAGGTTCAGTTCGGCGGCGGTAATCTTTTTTCCTACATCCGATCGCAGCCAATTCACCGCCGCAACGGTCGTATCCTGAGAGAGACCGTCGAGAAGCCGCGACCGAATCTCCGATTCAAGGTACTCCGGCGCCAAGGCGTCCACGAAGCTCTGGCGAATGTGACGACGCACACTTTTGGGGACCGGATGGCGTTTCCGCTCTAGTCCCACCAGTAGTTGATCCACAATGCTCATGTACTCATTTGGCAGATGTGGGATCTGCTGCTTGAGGCCGGACAGCTCCATCAGTTCCCCGACGATCTGGTCCTCTGATGCTGAAACGGCTAAGACGGGATACCCAAAAACAAAAATAGCACCTATGATCAGCAGCCTGGAGAACGATGCTGGCAGGTTTTGTTTGTTGAATATCATCGGGTGTTGAAACGATAGGGATACGAGGGGGATTAGAACAATTCCCCAAAAGGGCTGAGGCAACAAAGACGCGCCCGCCAAAGGTCAAGCCAGCCCTCCCTCATTCGCCTCATCTTTGGGATACCCCCGCCATTCGCTAAGCGCCCGCTGACTCCAGTGGATGTCGCATTCAACGATTGACCCCTCCCCTGCTGGAGGAGTAGCGTTAAGGATAGAGTCATACGGATCGGCCGGAATCAATCGGACCGGCTTAAGGCTCCTACAGGCGCACAGCCGGTAGGAGCCTTGTGTTTTTTGAGACAACCCGGGAGGCATGTCATGAACGTTATAAGGGCGTGCCAATGCGTCATTTCATTGAGCCTTGTCGGCGCCGCCGTACCGACACACATCCAAGCCACGACAGCATCTGGATCAGATGCCGCGACTGCAGCTCCTAATACCCCTGAGGCAACGAAAGCGCCGACGCCAGGAACCGCGAACCCCAGCGGAACGACGCGAGGGGTCACACCGGCTGGCAAGCTGAGGCAAGGACCCATGCCCCCTGATCGGGCACGAGAAGTCGAGGAGCGGGTACGATCTGGGCAGATGGAACAACCGATCGCTCAAGGTGAAATCAGCGAGCGGTTGAACCAATTACAGAGCGGCTCGCCTCACCTAGCCGACGAAACAGCTACCGGAAGTTCGAGTCGATGAGTCTTCGGACATGCGGCGAAGCGGCACAGGTATCTCTTGGGAGAGTGTAGGGAGGTAGTGCAATGCCGATCTATGAATATAAGTGTCTCGAATGCGGGAAGGAGGCCCAAGTGAGCTTAAGCCTCAAAGACCATGATGCCGGCGCGGTAAGTTGCCCGTCCTGCAAGAGTCAGCGAATGGAGCAGATTATCAGCGTGGTGATGGCAAAGACCGGGCGGAAAAGCTGAATATGCAGCCGCCAGGTTGTACAGTAGATGAGGCAATTGGAGTCATCGGCGCTGGAAGCATGGGTGTGATCCTTGCGCGTCATCTGGTCAAGCTTGGACATCAGGTCTCGATTGCAAACTCGAGAGGACCAGAGAGTCTGACCGGGTTGGCGGCCGAGATCCGCGCGACACCTGTTTCAGTGGTCGACGCCGCCAAAGCCGGAACAATCGTCATCATCGCAATCCCAACGAAGGCCGTCCCCGATCTCCCGCAGGGGCTATTTGCAAACATACCAAGCAACGTCGTCGTCATCGATATTGGCAACTACCACCCGGAGCTTCGCGATGGCCGCATCGATGCGATCGACCGCGGCATGCTCGATAGCCAGTGGGTCGCGGAGCAGATCGGACGTCCCGTGATCAAGGCCTTCAACAACATCTTCGCTACAAGCCTTCTCAAAAAGGGCACTCCGAAGGGAACGAAGGGGCGGATTGCTCTCTCAGTTGCCGGCGATTCGATTGATGCCAAGGCAGCAGTGCTACGGCTCGTCGACCATCTTGGCTTCGACCCTGTTGATGGTGGCAGCCTGGACAACTCCTGGCGGCAGCAGCCTGGAACCCCGGCTTACTGCCAAGACCTCGAAGCCGCTGCACTCCGACGCGCGCTCAGCGAAGCTGATCGAAGTCGGATCGCGGAATACCGCGTGGAACAGGAGGCTCGTATCAGGAGGTCTATCACAGCTGAGACACCAAAAGGGTCTCAGAACACCATGGCGTGATCGACCAGCAACGTGCCATCCTTCTCGATGAGCAGCAGTTCCGCAACAAACTCACCTGGTGCCTTGGTGAACCACTGCTTCCAAATAACCGCCACTGCACCAGGACGTTTGAACACTGCAACTGGTTCCCGCCGAGAAAAATAGCCTTTCTCTCGCTGGTATTTCTCGCAGACATTCTGAAGATATTCTTTCGTCACGATCGCTTTCATTCTATCGCTGAAATCTCGAATGTGACGTTCGTGATCGATCATCGTCGATGCGTCCATCAGATTGTCCATAATGGGGTTGGCAATGCGGAGGATTTCCTCTTGAGACATGCTTTCGAGGGTCATCTATCTCTCCTGTAAGTGCCAGGACAATTGACCGGTCCCTTTAACCATTTTACCGGTCTACCGGACATACTGTCCCGGCCGGAAAATTTATACTCGCTCTTCGAAGTTGTATTGGCAAAACTTTCAACACGTTGTCGTCATGTCATTCACGGCATGAGCCTTGCGATTTTATAATCTCTTATTCTTGTGCCTTTCAATTGGAAGGAGTCAATTACGCATCAAGGGGGAAATATGAAAAACAAAGTCGTGTTATTCGAGATTCCAGCGTCGGATGTCAAAAAGGCCAAGGAGTTTTACGAGGCGGTATTCGACTGGAAGGTGGAATTGTGGGGCGATGAAGGTGCCATGGCGCTCACCACGCCCGCGGATAAAGACTACAATCCGACTGAGCCAGGTGGGATCAACGGCGGATTCTATAAGCGCAAATCCAAAGCCGATCAGCCGTCCTGTGGCGTGGAAACTGAATCCATCGACGAAACGCTCGAAGCGATTCAGAAAGCCGGCGGAAGGGTGGTGACACCGAAACATCCCATCGATGAGTGGGGCTTTATGGCTGACTTTGCCGATCCCGAAGGCAACGTCCTCGCGTTGTGGGAAAAGCCAAGAAAATGAGGACCTCATGACCCGCCCTTCCTATCCAAGCGGAGGGGCGGGGCAAGAAAGGAGAACACCGTCATGGCCCAATCCGCGGCACCCCAGAAGGAACTACGCACGTTTGTTCAGAGCGTTCATGGCGTTCGCTATCAGGTGAAGGACGTCGCGCGCGCCATTGCGTTCTACACAAATCACCTCGGTTTCAACCTCGAACGCCAGCAGCTGCCTGCCTTCGCGAATGTCTCGCTAGGTAATGTGCACATTCTCCTCAGCGGGCCAGGGGCATCCGGGTCACGGCCAATGCCCAATGGTGAGACCCAAGAGCCGGGCGGATGGAATCGCGTCGTGCTGAAAGTTGCCGACTTGCCAGCGTACATCACGGTGTTAAAAGAAGCTGGAATGCACTTCCGCAACGAGATGGAAACGGGACCGGCTGGGCGACAAATCCAGATCGAAGATCCCGATGGCAACCCGATTGAACTGTTCGAGCCATCTCGGTAGCTTAGTGAATCTGACTGATCGCCCATCACGGAACTGAGCCGAACTCACCTAGGTTTCTAATCCAAGCCGCGCATTCATCTTCTGGCTCGCGGTCCATTCCTTCGAGAGCGCCTCGTGTGTGAATCAGCGTTGATTTCGCATGCGCGGAGGGGTATTTTTCTACACTTGGATCGCGAGATTGAGAGGGGGAAAGGAAGACAGGGCGAATAGGTCACCTGGGGGAGCACACATGTACAAGACTCGCATCATTTGCACGATTGGCCCGGCTACGGAATCTTACGAGATGCTGGAAAAGATGTACGAGGCCGGCATGAATATTGTGCGACTGAACATGTCCCATGGCGACCATGAGTCCCACGCCAAGGTGATCCAGCACGTGAAGACTCTCAACAAGAAGGTGAAATTTCCCATCCCCATCCTTCTGGACACGCAAGGCCCGTCTATTCGCACGGGGGACCTTTCCAACGAACTCGACCTGCGGCAGGGTGCTGTCGTAACCGTCACCACTCGCGGGCCGATGGACGTTGAGGAGAGCTCTATCCATATCGACTATGCGGACTTGCTCGACGCAGTCAGCATCGGGGATAAGATCACCGTGGACAACGGGCTGATCAATTTCGAGGTTCTGGAGAAACACGAGCGCCATATGCGGTGCCGTGTTGTTGATGGTGGCCTTTTAAAGAGCAAGCGTCACGTCAATCTCCCGGGCATCCGCGTCAATCTGCCAGCGATCACGCAAAAGGACACCAAGGATATCCTGTTCGGCCTGGAACGGGATGTCGACTTTATCGCCCTTTCGTTCGTGCGCGAGGCCGAGGACATCCGGCAACTGAAGGCACTCATGGGCGACAAGGTCGGTAGAGTGAAGATCATCGCGAAGATCGAGGACCAGGAAGGCGTCAGGAACTTGGAAGAGATCATCAAAGAATCGGACGGCATCATGGTCGCGCGTGGCGACCTGGGTGTAGAGATCAACCTGGAAGATCTGCCGAATGTCCAGCGCACGATCGTGCAACTCTGCGCCGAGCACGGCAAACGCGTCATCGTGGCAACCCATCTGCTCGAATCTATGATCCACAGTCCACACCCCACGCGTGCCGAGGTC
>Ga0081455_10002381_pt1 | contig 22451 bp, 23 predicted proteins | sample TabmetS3T2R1_FD_70207 | JGI IMG/M metagenome (GOLD analysis project Ga0081455, IMG submission 70207) | Tabebuia heterophylla rhizosphere microbial communities from the University of Puerto Rico - S3T2R1 | ecosystem: Host-associated > Plants > Roots > Rhizosphere ...
GAGCGCACGAAAGAGCTCGAGCGCGGCCGCGAGCAGTACCGGCTCGTCGTCGAAGGCACGCAGGCGATTCCGTTCGCGCTCGACGTCGAGGACGGCCGCTTCGAATACATCGGACCGCAGGGGCCGCAGCGCCTGGGCTTCAGCGAAGAGCTCTGGAAGCAGATCGGCTTCCTCGACAAGCTGGTGCCGCGCGATCGCAACGCGAGCCTGCGCGAGCGCATCGACTTCAGCAAGACGGGCAGCTTCGAGCTCGAGGCCACCGTGCTCACGCAGGACGACAAGCGCGTCGACCTGCGCTGGGTCGCGAGCTGCGAACAGAGCGACGGCACGGGACAGCACAAGGTGCTGCGCGGCATGATGCTCGACGTCACCGACCAGCGCCGGCTCGAGAACGATCTCGCGCAGGCACAGAAGCTCGAGAGCGTGGGTCGTCTCGCCGCAGGCGTCGCGCACGAGATCAACACGCCCGTGCAATTCGTCTCCGACAGCGTGAGCTTCGTGCGCGAGGCCATGGACGATCTCTCGGATATCGTCGACAAGTATCGCGAGCTGCGCAACGCGACGCAGAGCGGCGACCTCGGCGCCGGTGTCGCCGCCGCGGCCAAGGCCGCGGAGGAGGCCGAAGACGACGTCGACCTCGATTACATCCTCGAGAACGCGCCCGTGGCGCTCGACCGCGCGCGCGAGGGTCTCGGCCGCGTCGCGGCGATCGTGCGCTCGATGAAGGAGTTCGCGCACCCGGATCGCAAGGAGATGTCGCAGTCCGACATCAACCAGGCGATCTCGAGCACGCTCGTGATCGCATCGAACGAATACAAGTACGTCGCAGATGTGGAGACCGCGCTCGGCGACATTCCGCCCGTGAACTGTTACGCGGGCGAGATCAACCAGGTCGTGCTCAACCTCATCGTCAACGCCGCGCACGCCATCGGCGACGTCGTGAGGGGCACGGATACCAAGGGCCGCATCCGCGTCGCGACACGCCTGCTCGACGACCAGGTGGAGATCTCGATCGCCGATACGGGCAAGGGCATCCCGGTCGAAGTGCGCTCGCGCATCTTCGATCCGTTCTTCACGACGAAGGAAGTGGGCAAGGGCACGGGCCAGGGTCTCGCGATCGCACGCTCCGTCGTCGTCGACAAGCACGGCGGCACGCTGCATTTCGAAACCGAGCTCGGGAAGGGCACGACGTTCTTCATCCGCCTGCCCGTCAATGGACCGACCTCCGCGTCGGCCGCCGCCTGAGGTCCGCATGAAACTCGCGAAAGTCTCCACGAGCCACATCCAGGCGGTCACCGGCACCACGTTCGTGTCGACGCTGTCGTCGCTGCTGTTCGGCTACTGCACGGCGGTGATCTCGGGTGTGGTCGGCGCCATCGACCACAACTTCATCGCGCCGCGCCACATGCACGAGTTCGCGGCGAACCTGCTGCTCGGCCTCACGGTGTGCGCCGCGCTCGGCGGCACGATCATCGGCTCGCTCTCCGCGCGCCGCGCCGCGGAGCTGCTGGGCCGCAAGCGCCCGATGATCCTCGCGGCCGTGCTGTTTCTCGTATCCGCGTTCGGCTCGGCGTTTCCCGAGCTCGGCTTCGCGCCGCTCGGCGGGCTCGGACCGGATGCGATCTGGCCATTCATCGTCTATCGCGTGATCGGCGGCATCGCGGTGGGCCTCGCGTCCGTGATCGCGCCGATGTACGTCGCGGAGTTCGCGCCGAGCGCAATGCGCGGGCAGCTCGGCGCGTATCAGCAGATCGCGATCGCGGGCGGCATCAGCGTCGTGCTGTTCGTCAACTGGAGCATCTCGCTGCAGGGCGACGACCTCTGGACGCTCGAGACCGGCTGGCGCTACATGATGCTCATGATGGCCGTGCCGGCCCTCGCATTCTTCTGGCTGTCGTTCTCCGTGCCCGAGTCTCCGAGCTGGCTGGTGCGCCACGGCCGCATCGAGGACGCGCGCCGCGCGCTCGCGCGTTCGGGCGAGCCGCACGAGGTCGAGGCGATGCTCGCTGATCTCGCAACCGAAACGCAGACCCCGCAGAAGCCCGCGCCGCTGCTCGCGTTCGGCATGCGCGTGGTCGCCGTGGGCGTCGCGCTGTCGGTACTGCAGCAGCTCATGGGGCTCAACGCGATTTCATACTACGGTCCCCAGATCCTGCAGCGCATGGGCTTCCACATGGATGCCGCGTTCCTCGGCATGCTCGTCGCGCGCTGTCTCAACCTGCTCGCCACGATGCTCATCGTGCTCATCGTCGACCGCGTGGGCCGCAAGCCATTGCTCATCTTCGGCGCTCTCGTGATGGGCCTGTCGATGATGGTGATCGGCTCGCTGTTCCACTCGGAGACGAGCGGCACCCCGGGACTCATCGCGATCTGCTGTTACCTCGCGGGACTCGGCATGTCGTTCGGACCCATCGTCTGGATCATGCTGTCCGAGATCTTCCCGCCGCAGATCCGTCCGCAGGCGATGTCGCTCGCGGTCTCCGCGCAATGGGCCGCGAATTTTCTCGTCTCGGCGACATTCCCCATGCTGTTCGGCAGCACGGTGCTCAACAGCTTCGCGCACTCGGGCTTCGCATTCTGGATCTACGGCGGGTTCGGCCTGCTGGCCGCGTTCGTCGTGCTGCACTACGTGCCCGAGACGAAGGGCATCGACAGCGAGCGACTCGGCGCATTCTGGAAGCGCCAGTCGGACCTGCAGCCGCTGACGGGCCGGGCCTGAGGCGCGCGCCCGGCGTCACCTCGAAATGAACGCGGGCGGCCCCGTCGCCGGGACCGCCCGCGTTTCATCGTGAGCTGACTACGTGGCTGCGCCGTGATTTATTTGCGCGGTTTCGCCGTCACCTATTTGCTTGGCTTTGCCGGGCCCTATTTGCGTGGCTTTGCCGGGCCCTATTTGCGTGGCTTTGCCACGACGTTCGCATACTCGGACTGGTCGAGATAACCGTCACCGTTGCGGTCGGCCGTGGAGAAATTCTCCACGAGCCGCGGATCGGCGGAAGCCTCCGGCATCGAGATGCGCCCGTCCTTGTTGGCATCGAGCGTGTCGAACGAGGCGGTCTGTCCCGAGGGTGCGGGATCCTGACTCTGCGGGACCTTCTGGCCTTCGGCCGCGAGTACGGCGAGCGGCGCGAGCGTCGCGGTTACGGCGAGGATTCTGAGCTTCATGGGCATCTCCTGTGCAGAAGTCGAATCTGACCCGCGGCAATCTGCCTCCCGCACGCCCGCCGCGATGTAGTCCCGCGTGCTCACTCGTGCGTGACCGGCGCTTCCGGGCGCGATCGCGGGACGCACCGACACTCGTCGAGGCTGCGCACCGACACGTTCGTCGGAGCATTCCTAGGGTCGGGACCGCCACAGATCGGCAGTCTCGCCGCGTGGGCCCCTTCTGGTTCCTTCTCGTCGGCGTGCTGCTCATCGTGATCGCGCTGCTCGGCCGGCTCCTCGATCGTCTGCCCGTGAGTCCCGCGATGATCTACCTCGTCGTCGGGTTCGCGCTCGGGCCGGCGGCGTTCAACGCGCTCGAGCTTCACCCGATGCGCGAGCTCGTGGTCCTCGAGTCGATCACCGAGATCGCACTGCTCATCGCGCTGTTCTCGGTCGGCATCAAGATGCGCGTGCCGCTGTTCGAGCGCAGTGCCGGTGTGTGGCGCTGGGGCATTCCGCTCAAGCTCGCGACGACGTCGATGCTCGTGACGATCGTGCTCCTCGCCGTCGCCGCGATGGTTTTGCTCGGCTTCGACTGGGGTCTTGCGCTCGCGCTCGGCGCCGCGCTCGCGCCCACCGACCCGGTGCTCGCGTCCGACGTTCAGCTGCGCAGTCCGGGTGATCGCGATGCGCTGCGGTTCGGGCTCACGGGCGAGGGCGGGCTCAACGACGGCACCGCATTTCCGTTCGTGCTGCTCGGGCTCGGATTCCTGGGTCTGCACGAGCTCGGCTTCCTCGGCCTGCGCTGGCTCACGGTCGATGTCGTCTGGGGCACGGCCGCGGGGCTCGGCGTCGGTTTCCTGACCGGCGACACGCTCGCGCGCTCGGTGCGCTGGACGCGTGCGCTCTCCGCACGCTGGGGACGCGAGATCGTGATCTTCGACGAATTCCTGCTGCTCGGCGTGATCGCGCTCGCCTACGGCGCCGCGCTCGCGATCGGCGCGCTCGGGTTCCTGTCCGTGTTCGCCGCGGGGCTCGCGCTGCGTCGCGCCGACGATCTGCACGCGAGCGCGCGCGACGCGACCGTCAAACCGCCGCTGACGCCGAGCATGCTGAACGTCAACGAGCAGCTCGAGCGCATCGTCGAGGTGGCGATCGTGTTGCTCGTGGGCGCGATGATCTCCACGGGATACTGGTCGGTGGCCGGGCTCGTTCTCGCGGCGCTGTTGTTCGGCGTGATTCGGCCGCTTGCGGTCTGGATCGGTATCGGCGGCGACGAGGCGCAGCGCGCGCCGCGCCGATTGCTCGGGTGGTTCGGCATCCGCGGGATCGGCTCCGTGTATTACGCGGTGTACATCGCGAGCTACGAGATCAACTTCGGGCAGGCCGAGCAGCTGTTGTCCTGCGTGTTCACGGTGGTCGCCGCATCGATCGTCGTGCACGGAATATCGGCCGCGCCGCTCATGGAAATCTATCGTCGTCGCGTCGCGGGGCGGCGACGTCAGCCCCGGAGCTCGGCCGAGGTGTCGGACAAACAACGACAGGTGTGACACGTCGCCTCCCACGGAAATGCTCGTCCTCACCGCTGCCCGTCGGAGAACGCGGATTTGACAATGCTGCTGCCATGACCTGGGACCGAATCGCCGGCAATTGGGCGCATTGGAAAGGACGTGTGCGCGAGCGCTGGGGACGCCTCACCGATGACGACCTCGCTCGCGTCGCGGGACGTCGCGAGCAGCTCGCGGGGCGGATCCAGAAGGCCTATGGCCTCACGCGCACGGACGCCGAGCGTCAGCTGCGCAACTGGGAGCGGAACCTCGCCGTCGACGAGTTTCGCGACCCGGACGATGAAGATGCCAAGCCTTCCGTGAGGAGACAGCGATGATGACGTTCAGTGGAATCCGGAATGCCCTGTGGTGCACGTTGGCCTTCGCCATCGTCGCCTGCGCGTCGGCGCCGCTGCAGTTGGACGGCCTGGCTCCGGGCGAACGCGCGATCGCGCGCACGGCGAGCAGTACCCGGTCGAGTCCGCGTCTTCCGATCGTCGCGGCGAGAACCGAACGGGCGCGTACGCACCCGATGGTGGGCACACCGTGAAATCACCGGGCGGAGAGCTGTATTCCGTCGACACGGGCTTCGGCCTGCCCGAAGGCGCGGCCGTGCATCGCGGACGCGTGCCCGCCGACGACACGGCGCTGCGGCTCATCGGCAATTCGCCGGGCATGCAGCGCGTGCGCGAACTGATCGGTCGTGTGGCGCCCACCGATTCCACGGTGCTCATCTGCGGCGAGTCGGGCTGCGGCAAGGAGCTGGTCGCGGAGTCCATCCATGCGATGAGCCCGCGCGCCACGCAGCCGTTCGTCGCGATCAATTGTGCCGCGATCCCCGCGACGCTCATCGAGGCCGAGTTGTTCGGTCACGAACGCGGCAGCTTCACGGGCGCCGTGCGTTCGCGTGAAGGATTGTTCGAACGCGCGCACGGCGGCACGCTGCTGCTCGACGAGATCACCGAGATGCCGCTCGACCTGCAGTCGCGCCTGTTGCGCGTGCTCGAGACGAAGCGGCTGTCGCGCGTCGGCGGCTCCGACGATCTCGAGGTGGACGTGCGCGTCATCGCGTCGACGAACCGATCGCCCGCGCGTGCCTTCGAGGAAGGGCGGCTGCGCGAGGACATCTATTACCGGCTCGCCGTGGTGACGGTGCAGTTGCCGCCGCTGCGCGAGCGCGGCACGGACATTCTCGTGCTCGCCGAATTCTTCCTGTCCGAGCTCAATCTGCGCAACGGCACGCACAAGCGGCTGTCGGAGGACCTGCGCAATCGCTTCCTGCGGCACGCCTGGCCCGGCAACGTGCGCGAGCTGCGCAATGCGGTCGAGCGCGCGTACATCCTGTGCGACGGCGAACTCACGCTCTCGGAGCACGAGATGCCGACGCTGCGGACTGCGGAGGCCGCGAACGATCTCGGCATCAGTTTGGCCGTCGGCGCGACGCTCGCTGAAATCGAGCGGACGTTCATCCTCGCGACGCTCAAGCATTTCGAAGGCGACAAGCGCCGGACGGCGGACGTGCTCGGCTGCAGCCTCAAAACGCTCTACAACAAGTTGCACGCGTACCAGCGCGAACGTGGCGCGGGCATGAATTGATGATGGGACCGGCAACGTTCAAGGAGACAGCATGGGTATCATTCTCTGGTTGGTGATCGGCGGTGTCGTCGGCTGGCTCGCGAGCATCGTCATGCGTCGCGATGCGAGCCAGGGCATCATCCTCAACGTCGTCGTCGGAATCATCGGCGCAGTCCTCGGAGGCTGGTTGTTCGGCCCCATGATCGGCGCGCCGAGTATCAACTCCGGCGAGATAAGCTTCGCGAGCCTGCTCGTATCGTTCCTCGGTGCGGTGGTATTGCTCGCGATCGTGAATCTCATCACGCGGCGCAGCGTGCGCTGAGCATCAGGGCTGCCGCGCTCCACGGCGGGTGATGCGGGATGGCGGAGATGTTCGCCATACACGTTTCACCGTTCGAGCTCGTGGCGCGCGGCACGCTCGTCTATTGGTTCCTGTTCGTCATTTTCCGGTTCGTCCTGCGCCGTGACGTCGGTGCGGTCGGCATCGCCGACATCCTGCTGCTCGTGATCGTGGCCGACGCCGCCCAGAACGCAATGGCCGGCGGCTACGACACCGTGTCCGAAGGCGCGATCCTCATCGGCACCATCGTCGCGTGGAACTGGCTGCTCGACGTGCTCTCGTACCGCTTCAGCTGGGCGCGAAGATTCGCGCAGCCGTCGCGCCTACAGCTCGTGCGTCGCGGCAAGCCGCAGCTCCGGAACATGCGCCGCGAGTACGTCACGATGGATGAGCTGCGCGAGAAGCTGCGCGAGCAGGGGCTCGAGGATCTCGAGCAAGTGAAGGCGGCGTACCTCGAGGGCGACGGGCAGATCAGCGTCATCCGGACGGATGCGGGCGATGACGGCTCGCATCCACGCGAGCGGCCTGCGGGTACCGGTTAGTCGCCCATGGCGGTGGTGAGCTTCGCGGGGTCGAGCCGCACCACGAGGTGCTCTCGCTCGATTCCGGATGCCCCGGGTGCCGTCGCTTGCAGCGTCTCCGCGAGTTCGGGCGCCACGCGCAGCAGTGCCGCGGGCTCGCCATCCCGGGCGGGTTGCACCTGGTAGATCACGCGATGGGCGGCGGCCGGACCGTGCGAGCCATCGGCGAGAGCGGCGACCGTGATCAGCAGCGCGACGCCGGCGCGCTTCGAGACCGAATGTTTCCCTGTCGACACGGAACTACTGTTGCACGGCAGGGTCGCGTACGCGTTCGGACTCTGGGGTCGCGGCCTGTCAGCCGCGGCCGCGTGCCGAGAAGGACCGTTTGCGATACCTTGCGCGTCCAGAACGCCCGGAGCATCGATGCCCCACGAAGAAAAAGTGATCAAGTGGTTCAACGCCGTCGACTGGATCAACGCGGGATACCGCATCGCGGCGATCCTGCTCATCAGCTTCTTGCTCGCGTTCATCGTGCGTCGCCTGCTCGGCGGGCTCGAGAAGTTCACGGCGTCCCACGCGCACGATATCGAGGCGCGCAAGCGTGCGGCCACCGTGAGCAACGTGCTGCGCAAGCTCGCGATGGCGCTGATTGCGGCGCTCGCGACGCTCGCCATCTTCAATACGCTCGGCATCTCGATCCTGCCGTTCCTCGCGACGGCGGGCGTCGCCGGTATCGCGATCGCGTTCGGCGCGCAGTCGCTCGTCAAAGATTTCTTCCGCGGCTTCTTCCTGCTGGCCGGTAACCAGATCCGCCAGGGCGACGTCGTCGAGATCGCAGGCAAGAGCGGCCTCGTCGAGGACCTCACGCTGCGCTACGTGCAACTACGCGACTACGAGGGCAACGTGCACTACGTGCCGAACGGCGAGATCGCAGTCGTCACGAGCGCGAGCCGCTCGTTCGCGTACGCCGTCGTCGACGTCATCATCGCGGTCGACCAGGAAATCCAGCCCGTGCTCGACCTCATGAAGCAGATCGGCGCGGACATGCGCGCGAACGCCGTCTACGGCACGAAGATCCTCGACGAGCTCGACATCGCCGGCATCGAGAACTGGACCGCCGCCGGCATCACGCTGCGCGCCCGCTTCAAGGTCCGCGCGCTCGAACAGGCAAACGTGAAACGCGAATACCTGCTGCGCCTCAAACAAGCGTTCGACCGCCACGCGATCCGCCAACCGACCCAGACGTTCACGATGATCAGCGGCGACAAACTCCCCGCGAAGACTCCCGAAGGCCCCCCGAAGTGATGGGGACATTCCTGATTTCCAGGAAATGGGGACAGGGCCGAAGACTTGCGGTGACGCAGCTTCCCGGTGCGAAGGATTTTCGGCCCGCGTAGAGCGCGGCGAGGAGAGAGCGACCGCGCGCCGTTGTAGTGCGTCGCGACTCGCCGTTTTTGAAAATGTAGAGGCGCGCAGCGAACGACGAGCGAACGCGAAGAATGTCCGTCCGGACATTCTTCAAGCGCGCGCGACCCGCGGGCCGAAAGACCTTTCGAACCGGGAAGCGGGTTAGCAAGACATTCAGCCCTGACCCCATTTTCTAGAAAATGGGGAGTGTCCCCATTAGTTAGAGGCGACCTGGGGAGAGCCGGTCGCGCGCCAGACCACGTTGCCGACATCGTCTGCCACGAGCAGCGCCCCGTGTTTGTCGAGCGCGACGCCGACGGGGCGGCCATGCGCTTCGCCATCCTCGCTCACGAAGCCGGTGAGCACGTCGACGGGCGGACCCGAGGGTTTGCCATCGGCGAACGGGATGAACACCACTTTGTACCCGGCCGGTGGCTTGCGATTCCACGAGCCGTGCAGCCCGACGAACATGCCGTCGTCGAATGGCGCCGGCAGCGCGGTCTCGCGCGCGGCCACGAGGCCGAGCGCCGCGACGTGCGCACCGAGCGCGTAGTCGGGCGGGATCGCCTTCGCGACGAGGTCGGGGCGCGGCGGCTCGACGCGCTCGTCGACGTGCTGGCCGTAGTAGCTGTACGGCCAGCCGTAGAAGCCGCCCTGCTTCACCGACGTCAGGTAGTCGGGCACGAGGTCTGGCCCAAGCTCGTCGCGCTCGTTCGCGACGGTCCACAGCGCGCCCGTCGTCGGCTCCCATGCCATGCCGTTCGGATTGCGGATGCCGGTCGCGTACTCGTGCTTCTCGCCCGTGCGCGTGTCGACTTCCCAGATCGCGGCGCGGCCGCTCTCGGCTGGAATGCCGTTCTCGCCCACGTTGCTGTTGGAACCCACGGTCGCGTACAACTTCGAGCCGTCCGCGCTCGCGATGATGTTCTTCGTCCAGTGATGGTTGATCGGCCCACCCGGAAGATCGGTGAGCTTCGTGCCTCGCCCCGCGATCTGCGTTGCGCCGGGTTGATAGGCGAACTTCACGATTGCATCGGTGTTCGCGATGTAGAGATCGTTGCCGACGAGCGCCATGCCGAACGGCGAGTTGAGCCCCGAGAGGAACGTCGTCTTCATCTCGGCGACGCCATCGCCATCGGCGTCGCGCAACAGCGTGATGCGGTTCGGCGAGTCGACCTTCGCGCCCGCCTTCGCCTGCATCGACTTCATGACCTTGCCCTTGATGCCCTTGCCGTCCTCGGGACGCTCGGGCGCGTTCGTCTCGGCGACGAGCACGTCGCCGTTCGGCAGCACGTAGAGCCAGCGCGGATGCGCGAGACCGGATGCGAACGCATTCACGGCGACCTGCGGCGCCGCGACGGGTTTGCCAGACGGCGGCCAGCCTTTCGCCTCGGCGACCTGCACGACGGGAATCAGTTTCTTGTCGGGTTTCGGGAGCTGCGGATTCTGGCCGATGCTCGACGGCGGAGACTCCGTCGGCCCGACGTTCGACGCGCCGACCGAGGAACACGCGGCGAGGATCGGCAGCACGATGAATGCGAGTGGATAGTTGCCGTTCATGGGAGGAGTCCTCCTGCGACGGGATTCGGCCACCATTGTTAGGCGCGATCGCGGGAACGGTCAGGGGCCAAACGCTTGCATGCGCGTAGGACGGGCCGCCGCGGCCCCGGCGGCCGACGCCGCCGTTTCGCGCAGGAACGCGGTGCGGAACGCGCGGCGGCCCGGTAGATTCGCGGCATGCCCTCCCCGACGCTGCGCACCATCCTCATTTACGGCGCCCTGTTCGCCGCCGGCGCCGTCGGCCTGCAATGGCTCGAATGGCGGCTGCTGATCCGCGCGCATGCAACGGAAACCTACGTCGCACTCGTGGCGCTCGCGTTCCTGGTCCTGGGACTCTGGGTCGGGCGGCGCCTCTTCCGCCGGCCGCCGTCCACGCCGGGGTTCGAGCCGAATACCCGCGCGCAGGCCTCGCTCGAGATCAGCGGCCGCGAGCTCGAGGTCCTCCAGCATCTCGCCGCCGGCCGTTCGAACAAGGAGATCGCCCACGCGCTCGACGTCTCGCCGAATACCGTGAAGACGCACGTGGCCCGGCTCTTCGAGAAGCTCGAGGTGCGCCGGCGCACGGCCGCGATCCAGCGCGCACGCGAGCTGCACATCATTCCGTGATGATTTCGCATGATTCCGCCCGAATCACCCTTTCATACGATTGCCGGCGGCCTCACACGCCGCTTTGATGGCGCCAACAACAACCCGATAAGAGGTGCTCCATGCTCTCGTTGATCATCCGCTTCGGCCTGATTTCCGGCGTCATCGTCGTGACCCCCATGTTCATCCTCTGGAGCCGCGTCAAGGCCGACGATCCGCACCCGCCCGGCGGGATGCTGATCACTTACCTGACCATGCTCGTGGCGCTCACGGTCGTGTTCTTCGGGGTCAAGCAGTACCGCGACCGGATCCGCGGCGGCGTCGTGAAGTTCCTGCCGGCGCTCGGCGTTGGCCTCGCCATCAGCTGCGTGGCGAGCGCGATGTATGCGGCGAGCTGGGAGATCGTGACGGCCATGAATCACTTCGACTTCGTCGCGTGGTGGTCGAACCAGATCATCGAGCAGGGCAAGGCAGCGGGAAAGAGCGCCGCCGACACGGCGGCTGAAGTGAAGGCATTCGCCGACATGTACGGCAATCCGTGGATGCGCGTCCCGCTCGTGTTCATGGAGATGTTTCCCGTCGGCGTGCTCGTGTCGCTGATCTCGGCCGGCGTTCTTCGCAACAGCCGGATCCTGCCAGCACGCGCGAGCTGATCGACACCGACACACAACCGTCACTCTCTCTTCACGTCGGAACGGTACGTTGCCGTCCGCGGACGAATCCTCGTCCGTCTCATCACCGACCTGATACGGGAGTACTTAAGAATGAGTCGTCTTGTCACGCTCGCGGTGGCCGCATTGACGGCCGCGGCCACGGCTTCGGCGAATGGCTACCACACTGTGCACCACCGTCCGAGCCTCGACTTCGGCCAGCGTGTCGAGGCGCTCAAGCGCTTCGAGTCGCTCGAGCTCTTCGGCATCTTCGGACCCCTGCCCGAGTCCTCCACGACGTCGCTGTCGGCCGCACAGGCCGAGGCCGACGCGTCGAAGCTGCTCACGGTCGCTCCTGGCCTGCGCGTGCGCGTCGTGAGCGCGGCCGCGAACCTCGCGCCCAACATCGACCAGATGTTCCTGTATCCCAACGGCAAGAACCCGACGCACATCATCGGCTGCAACGAACAGGGCAGCGGCCAGATCGGCGTGCAGCGCGTCGAGCTCAAGACCGGAAAGGTCGAGACCATCATCAGCTCGGGCCTCACGAGCTGCGACCCTGCGCGTCTCACGCCCTGGGGCACGCTCATCGTCGGCGAAGAAGCAGGCACGAACGGCCGCGTGTTCGAGATCCTCGATCCGCTCGTCACGTCGAACGTGACGGTTCCCGCGAGCGGCTTCGGCGCGACCTCCGACCCGGCGCACGTCGTGGCGCGTCCGGCGCTCGGCCAGTTCTCGTTCGAAGGCATCGGTATCCTGCCGAACGGCGTCGTGTACCTGACCGATGAGAATCGTCCGGGCTCGGGCGGCATCGGCAATCCGGGCGGCGCGCTCGTGAAGTTCGTACCGACGACGCTCTGGTCTCCCGGCGCGTCGAAGATCACGAGCCTCGACCAGTCGCCGTGGACGGGTGGCAGCCTCTTCGGCTTCCGCGCCGGCCGCAACGGCGGCAACACGGACGTCGGCCAAGGCAATGAATACGGCCGTGGCGTCTGGGCGCAGATCACGGGCACCGCGCCGATCAACCTGCGTGCGGCCGCGAGCGCGCTCAAGCTCACGGCGTACTATCGTCCCGAGGACATGTCGGTCGACATGGAAGCGCTCGATGACGGCAACGTGCGCGTCTGCGGCACCAACACGGGCCAGGACGTGCCCGACACCTCGAGCGACGGCGACAACAAGTTCGGCGAGTTGTACTGCCTCACGGACGGCACGGTCACGCAGGCGAGCAGCATCACGGTGACGAACGGCATCAACACGGCATCGATCCCCGAGTACCACACGCTGGCGCTCGGTACGATCGACTTCGCGATGCCCGACAACCTCGACATCCAGCCGCGTCGCGGCAACATCGTGGTGAACGAAGACGGTGAAGGCCCCATCTACCCGACGCCGCGCAACAACGACATCTGGGATTGCCTGGATGACGGCGACGATGCCGACACCCTCTCGGATGGCTGCATTCGCGTGGCTTCGCTGAACGATCTGACGGCCGAACCGACCGGCGGATTCTTCAACGCGGCCGGCGACCACTACTACGTCAGCATCCAGCACAACATTACGGGTCACGGCGTGATCCTCGATGTCTACGGCTGGCGCTGAGCGCAAGCAGGGATTGCCGAGCGCCGATGCGGCGCATGGCGGGGGTTTGCCCTCCGTCATGCGCCGCTCGCGTGGAGTCCTGCTGACGGCGGGCGCAGCCGTCGGCGTGTTCGTACTCACGCTTCTTTGGGCACGGCCCGATCCCGTGAGCGATGCGGATCGGGCGCGCGTGCTCGATGCCGCGAGCGCGCCATCGAAGGTGCCCGCGCCCGCGGGCGACACAGCCGCGAACGGAATGTCACCGGGCGCCGGGGTGCGTGCGGCAGCGCTCGCCGATGTTTCGGTCCCCACATCGCGCAACGACCCCAACGAGGAGCCGCACGATCAAGGCGCGCGCGGTGATGCGCGCTACCCGGTGTACGACGAGAACGCGCCGAGCGCGGTACCGCCCGCCGAAGACGCGGACAAGGCCGAGTTGGCGAGCGCGCATCCGGCCGACCAGCGTGCGGCGGATCTGCGCGCACCGACACCGGCCGGCGCCGAGGAACGCCGGCTCGCGGAGCTCGGCGAGACGCTGCGCACCGACGAATTCGCACGCAACCGGCTGCTCGCGGTGAACGAGCTGCGCAAGCTCGGAGCGAGCCCGCATTGGTCGGCGCGCGCGCTCGAGATACTGCGCGCGTCGCAGAACGACAAGGATCCGAACGTCGCGGCGAGCGCTCGCGACGCGATTGCCCAGCTCGCGCGCTGAAGCGCTAGAGACTCCCGAGGAAATCGAGCACCGCGCGGCGATCGTCGCGCGACAGGTGCATGAATGCGTCCTTCGCGCGCGACGCCTCGCCGCCATGCCAGAGCACGGCCTCTTCGATCGAGCGCGCGCGCCCGTCGTGCAGGAAGCGCGTGTGGCGATTCACGGTCGACGTGAGACCGATGCCCCAGAGCGACGCGGTGCGCCATTCGTCGCCGGTCGCGGCGAAATCCGGGCGACCATCCGACAGCTCCTTGCCCATGTCGTGCAGCAGCAGGTCCGTGAACGGATGGATCGTCTGGTGCGCGAGCTCGGGCACCTCGGGCGAGTCACCGGTCGTGAACGTCGGCGTGTGGCACGCGACGCAGCCGCTGCTCGCGAACAGCGCCGAGCCTTTCGCGGCGTCCGGCGTCGTCGCGACGCGTGACTCGGGCACCGCAAGCGTGCGCACGTAGAACGTCAGCTTGTCGAGGAACTCGTCGCGCAGCTCCGGAGCGCCGGCCGCGGCGCCGCTCGGCGTCGCGGCCGCGGCCGCCTGGCCGTTGGCGACGTTCTCGCGCGGAAAGAGCGACGTCGTGAGACCGATGTCGCCGTTCGCGGCCGCGGCGTTCTGCTGCCGCAGGCTCGGCTGGTTGGCCTTCCAGCCGAAGCGGCCGAGCGAGGACCGGTGATGCACCTCGTCCCAGACGTGGTTGGCGCGACCGGAGACGCCGTCGCGGTTGGCGTCGTTCGCGTCCTCGTGCGCGAGGATTTCCGCATCGGGGATGGCCTCGAGCAATCCGAGGCCGAACACCGCGGGCGCGACTCGCGGCGAGATGAGCAGGTTCTTCGGCAGCGCTCCGAAACCCAGGTCCTCGAACGTGTACGTCGGCACGAGCAACGAATATTTCTCGCCGTCGGGATATTCGCCGCGGCGCTCGCGGTAGCGCACGACCGTGCGGCCTTCCGCGGGAACGCCGGGCAGCGCTTTCTCGTTGAGCTGGTCGCCGTAATGCGGCACGGCCTTCACGCCGCCGTGCTGGCCGACGCCGGGCACGCTGATGCGGACGAGCATCGATTCGAGCGGATCGCCATCGTGTTCCGGCGGACGTCCGCGGCCATCGCGTGTGTGGCACGCGGAGCACGAGACGCGGTTGAAGACGGGACCGAGTCCGTCGAACGCATCGACCGACGCGGGAGCTGCCACCCAGTTCGTGTTGAAGACGCGGTTGCCGAATGTGAAGCGTCGCAGGTCCTCCGGCGCCATCGTCGGTATCGGCCGCGCAAACGCGTTCTCGTTCGTCACGGCGAGCGTGGTGTCACCGCCGAGCGGTGCGCCGAGCCAGTCAGGCGCGACGACGGCGTTGACCGCCAACGCGCTCGCGGAAATCGCGGCTGCTGCGAGCGCGGGTGCAGTCTTCAATGCTCGACCTCGACCGTGACGACGATGTTCACACCGAGCACCGTGCCCGCGACCTTGAACAGGCGTGCGAGCGTCTGCAGCGCGGTCACGAGCGCTTCGACCTTCTGCCGCGACGCGCTGCCCGGCGGGCTCGCGAGCGTGCGATCGAACGGACGGTCGAGCGAGTCGGCGAGGCGCTGCGCAGTCGCGAGCTGCTCCGCGATGCGTTCGGCGATCGTCGGGTTCGCGGCCTGGATGGCGGCCGCGAGTCCCGCGCCCTGCGTGCCCGCGGCGCGGCCGTTGTAGACGTCCGCGATGCCGGCGACGTCGGCGGCGATGTCGATGTGCGTCGTGTCGCTGAAGCACGAATGCTCGTCTTCCTGCGAGCCGCTGTCGAGCGCGGTCGCGAGCCGCTCGGCCGCGAGCTCGAAGCCCGCGAGCGTCGCCATGCCCGTGAGCATGTGCGCGACGCTTTCGCGCGTGTCCATCGCGATGAACTTCGCGCGGTAGTTGTCGCGTCCCGGCGTCCACTCGTCGACGACGAACTTGAGATTCTCGACGAGCAGGTCCGTCGCCACCTTGAGGTACTCGCGCCGGCGCGCCGCCGCGCCGGGGCCGATGAAATCCCGCGCAGGCCGGTGGCCGGGGCCGTTCGCGTCGAGGTCCTGGCCCCAGAGCAGGAATTCGATCGCGTGGAAGCCCGTGGTGACGTCGGCTTCGTCGTCGCGCGCGTTGCGATCGACCAACGTGGCGCGCGTGATCGGGATCGCGGGGTCGTTGACGATGCCCGCCTTGGGCTGACCTTCGACGTAGTCGATGTACGCCTCGTTGACGGGCCAGGAGTTCAGCAGCGGCTCGGGTCCCACCGTGCCGTCGGCACGCTTGCCGAAGTCGATCGGGCCTTCGTAGAAGCGGAAGACCTCCGTGCGGCCGTACGCGGGCCGCATGTCGATCCACGCCTGGCGCAGGCGCGAGAGCTCCTCGTCGGCATCATCGGCCGGAAACTTCACGAACTCGTCGACCTCGGCCTGGAATTTGAGCGCCGACTGGTACGACTCGTTGTAGGAACGGTAGGCGAGCTCGGCGTAGCTCTCGATGGCCGCGCGCATCTCGGCGACCGGGCGCACGGGCTCCGGCGCCGCTGCGTGAACGGCCGTCGCTGCAAGCAATGCCGCGAGCGCGGCGGATGTCGTGGATCGGAAAGTCATGGCGTCCGCGCGGGCGGAGCGCCATGGTGTCAACGGCGCGTGACGGATTCGTGAATGTCGAGCGGCTCGCGTGTGCCGTCGGGCAGCGCGCGGAACAGGTTGCCGCGCTCGACGACGAGCGTCTCGAAATGATCGGCCGCTCCCGCCTCGTGCTTGGGATACACCTGCACCGCGATCACCTTGCCGCCGTAGAGCGGCGTGATCGTGGGCACGATCGTGTGTCCGACCAAGACGCGCTTCACGCCGAATGCCGCGAGCACGTCGTCGACGTCGGCGTCGCTCGAGCGCGTGGGCGCGCGTGTGTCGTCGAAGTAGCCGCGGTACCAGAGCGGCCCGTCGGTCTTCATGAGGAAGTCCGCGAGCTCCGTGTCCAGCGCACTGCCCTTCAACTGGCCACGGATCGCGCCGTTGATCTGCGCGAGCGTGAGCTTGCGCCCGACGAGCGCCGGCGAGATGCCGCCGTGCAGGCACAGATGTCCGTCGATGCGCAGGACCGCGGGCTTCGACCGCAGCCACTGGCCGAGCACGCTGTCGGCCGGGAAGAGCTCGGCGTACGACGCGACACCGAGCACCGCAGTCGATGCGACGTACTTCGGATGAAGATAACGATGATCGCCGAGCAGCGTCATCGTCTCGTGGTTGCCGAGCAGCAGGTGCACGCCGCCGCCGGCCTTCCGCGCCTGCGCTTCGAGCGCGTAGAGCAGCCACAGGATCTCGAGCTGGTTCGGTCCGCGGTCGAACACGTCGCCCAACACGACGACGTGTCCGCGGCCGAAGCTCCAGCGCAGCCGGGCGTCGACGACGCGCTGCTTCACGAGCTCGTGCGCGAAGATTTCGTACTCGCCATGCGTGTCTGCGACGACGAACAGCGGCGCCTTGCCGTGCGTGTCCACGTCGTCCGCGTCGTCTTGGGCGGGCGAACGCAGCGGCACCGGGAAAGACGGCAGGTCGCCCACGGCGGGGATCGTCAGCGTCGCGCCGGGTCGCAGCGTTTCGCTGCGTTTCGCGGGCGAATCGGCGGGGCCGTCGACCCACCAGGCCTCGGCGCCGCCGCGCAGGACGTAGGGACCGTCGAGTGGAGCGCCGTGCGCGGCGATTGCCAGCGCGAGGCCGGCGCACATGAGCCCGAGAAAACGGAGCGTTGCGTACACGCCGGCGAGCATAGCCTGCGGCGCACAAGAAACCCGGGGTCTTTCATGCGCATGGCCAGTACGCAACGGCGACCGTAGTATCGGCCCACCTCACCGGGAGAACCTCATGCGCCTCCTCACTACCGCGTCGGTCGCCCTCCTTTGTCTGTCTGCGCAAACGAGTGCATTGGCCGCCGAGCCCCCCAAGGCGGTGCTCGTGACCGGCGCGAGCACCGGCATCGGACGCAATCTCACCGAGCATCTCGCGGCCAAGGGCTACTTCGTCTACGCCGGCGCCCGCAAGGACGCGGACCTCAAGGCGCTCGGGGCGATCAAGAACGTGCAGCCGATCAGGCTCGACGTGACGAAGCCGGAGGACATCGCCGCGGCCGTCGACACGGTCACGAAGGCGGGACGCGGTCTGTATGCGCTCGTGAACAATGCCGGCATCGCCTCCGTCGGCACCATCACCGCCACCAGGCCCGAAGAGTTCGACCTCATCATGAAAGTGAATGTCTATGGGCCCTTCCGCGTGACGCAGGCGTTCGCACCGCTGTTGATCGCCTCGAAGGGTCGCGTCACCACCATCAGCTCGGTGGCGGGCATCGGGACACCGCCGCCGGTCGCCGCGTATTCGATGAGCAAGCACGCGATCGAAGCCTTCGGCGACACACTCGCGGCCGATCTCGAGCCGCAGGGCGTGAAGGTGAGCCTCGTCGAACCGGGCAATTACAACTCCGATCTCGGGAAGAATGCCTTGCAACGCACCGGGGTCGAAGGCCGGCTCACCGACCGTTCGAAGTACAAACAACCCGACGAAGTGTCCGACGCGGTGGAGCTCGCGTTGTTCGAGCCGACCCCGAAGCGCCGTTACCTCGTGACGCCGAACCAGGAAGAAACGGAACGGGCGATCCGCAAGCACATCGAGCAGCTCGTGCAGCTCAATGAAGATCACGCCTATACGTACGACCGCGAGACGCTCGTGAAGATGCTCGACGAGGCACTCGCAAAGGCACGGCCGAAGAGCGCGGCCGTCGGAACACGATGAAGATCCGCGCCCTCTGCGTCTTCCTCGGCGTGATCGCGCCGGCGTTCGCGGTCGCGCAGACCGCGCCCGACCCGTGGTGCGTCGGCGATCACAAACCTTCGTTCTGCACGGCCCTACGGGGCGAGCGTGCCTCCGGCTGGCCGGCGCAGTCGCGCTCCGAGGTCATGGCGCGCAACGGCATGGTGGTGACGAGCCAGCCGCTCGCGGCGCAGGCGGGACTCGCGATCCTCGCGCGCGGCGGCAACGCGATCGATGCGGCCGTCGCGACTGCCGGTGTGCTCAGCGTGACCGAGCCGATGATGGTCGGCATCGCCGGTGACGTGTTCGTGGTCGTCTACGTCGCGAAAGAAGACAAGGTGTACGTGCTCAATTCGAGCGGCACCGCGCCGACGGGTGCGACGCTCGCGCATTTCCACGAGCTCGGATACGAGGCGGACCCGAAGAACTGGGGGCCAATGTCGGGCATGCCGGACGGCGGCATCCTGCCCGTGACGGTGCCGGGCTCGATCTGGGGCTGGAACGCGGTGCTCGAACGCTTCGGCACGATGAAATTCAAGGACGTCCTCGAGCCCGCCGTGCGCTACGCGGAAGGCGGCTTCGCGGTCTCCGAACGCATCGCGCACGACTGGGAGCTGCCGAAGGCGTTGCCACTGCGCGGCTGCTGCAAGGATCTCGACGCGGACTCGGTGAAGACATGGTATCCGGACGGCAAGCCGCCGACCGCGGGCCAGGTGTTCCGCAACCCCGGGCTCGCGCGCACGCTCAAACTACTCCAGGCGGGCGGCGCCGAGGCGTTCTACAAGGGCGAGATCGCGCGCGCCATCGTCGCGAAGTCGAACGCGCTCGGCGGCACGATGACGCTCGCGGATCTCGCGGGCTTTCACGGCCAGTGGGTGGAGCCCGCGCGCTCGACCTATCACGGCTACGAGCTGCTCGAGCTGCCGCCGCCGTCGCAGGCCTGGGCGACGAACGAGCTGCTCAACATCCTCGAAGTCTGCGTGCCGCGCTGGACGCCCGGGCAGACGCTCGCGTCGCTCGGGCCGCGCGATCCGCGGTACTGGCATGCGTTCATCGAGGCGAAGAAGCTCGCGTACGAGGACCTGTTCGCCTACAACGCGGATCCGGATTTCTCGAAGGTGCCGCTCGCCAAACTACTGTCGAAGGAGCACGCGGCCACGAAGTGCGCGCGCTTCGACGCGCAGCACGCGGCGGTGCCCGGCCCGCCCGCGAATGCCGACATGCGCGGCGACACCATCGTGCTGTCGACCGCCGACAAGGACGGCAATCTCGTCTCGTGGGTCAACAGCAATTTCGATGCATTCGGGTCGGGAATCACGGTTCCGGGTTACGGGTTCGTGCTCCACAATCGCGGCACGCTGTTCTCGCTGGATCCGAAGAGTCCCAACGTCATCGCGCCGGGCAAGCGCCCGTACAACACGCTGTCCGCCGGCCTGCTGCTCAAGAACGGCAAGCCCGCGATGACGGTCACGCTCATGGGCGGCGACATGCAGGCGCAGGGTCACGCGCAGTTGCTCGTCGACGTCATCGATCTCGGCGCCAACCTGCAGGCCGCCGCAGACATGGCGCGGTTCCGCCATTCGCAGATCCAGAACGTGGCCTCGCTGGAGACTCCTTTATATGAGTCCGTCGGCCCTGCATTAAGTCAACTCGGGCATTCGGTACGGGCCGTGAGCGGCTCGCCCGTGGGCGGCGTGCAGATCATCGGCGTCGAGCGCACGACCGCGGGTCTCGTGTTCATCGGGGCGTCGGATTTCCGGAAGGACGGCCAGGCCGCGGGGTGGTGACGTTGCGGTCTCTACTGCATGCCGTCTGGGCCGGCGCGCTGTTGAGCGCGTGCGGCGCTGCCGATTCGCAGCCCGACGAGAAGACGAAAGCCGCAGCGATGCAAGTCGACAGCGCAGTCGTGCCCGCGCGCTACGCCGCGCCGTTGCCATCAATGGCCGCGTCCCTGCAGCGCTGGCTGCGCGGGGGCGACGCGAATCTTCCGCCCGCTTCGCACGTCATCGACAACATCATGTTCGGCGACGCGCGGTGGATCGCGCGGTTTGCCGACGCCGCGGGCAAGGTGCCCGCTTCCGACACCGACGTGTGGTCGCGCAACTGGGCTGCGGCTTTGCAGTTTGCCAACACGACACCGCAATTCTGCGCGCCCGCGCAGGCAATCATGACGGGCCCGCCGGGCCCGGCGCGCGTCGCGTTCGCGGAGACTTTCGCGCGCGCATGTCCGGGGCCGCAGCTTCGCGAACTCATCCTGCGCAAGGACACTCCGGAGTGGGCGGTCATCTCCTTTTTCGATCCCTGGGACGAGGACGGCATCGAGGTGCAGGCGCCGCCCGCCTACGATCCGCGGCTCGCCGCGGCCGTGCGCTGGATGGTGCGCGAGGAAATCTCGCAAAAACACCGCAAGTCCGCGCAGCCCTCCTTCGAAGGCGCGGTGTTTGCGACCGAGATGACGTACAGCGCACGCGCCGCGGCCATTACGCTCGCCGACACTCGTGATCCGCGCGCCCAAGCCGCGCTGTTCGATATCCATGCGGGCATCGACGACGCGGACGTCGCGCGCGACGTCGCGATGGCGTTCCATGCGTCGAAGAATCCGCGCGGACGCAAGATCTTCGCCGACGCGTGCCGCGCGGCGCCCGAGGATCCGATGTGCGGACCCGCGGGCTCGGCGCTCGATTTCCACGAGCCTCAAAGGACGCCTCACGACCGCGCCGCCGTCGAGCGGCGCATCGCGCAGCTCACGCAGCTGGGCTTCGCGCGAACTCGGGAGCTCGATCCAGAGGCGCTCGAAGACGACTCCGCAATCGTCGCGCTCGTGCGGGCTCGCCACGCGTACTGGTTCGATGTCGAGACCGGGCAATCGCCCAACCAGCACGACTCCCTGATGCGCCATCTCGCGCGGCTCGCGACGCCCGCGCTCGATGACGCAGTCTTCGAGGAAACGCCGCCGCGCGCGGGCGCGAAGCCGGTTTATCGCCTCGTGGCGTACGACGGCGGCAAGCGCTTCGTGCGCGACGCGCAGGATCTCGGCGACTGGTACGACGTGGATGCAGTCTTGCAGCTCATGAACGCATTGCTCGCCGAGCACGAGTCGACGCTGCAATTCGTGCCGCTCGAAACCGGAGATCAGTCGATGATCGTCGTCGCGGCCACGCCGCAGACGATCGCCGCGGCGACGCGGGCGCGGATCTTCGAAGTCGGTACGCCTGGTGCAGCCGAGGCCGCGGGCAAGGAATTCGAGCGCAAGGTGCTCGAGAAGAGCGGCGACGAAGAAGTCGACTAGCCGACGCGCTCGCTGCCGGGGAGCGGACAACTCGGACGCGATTGTCATCGACTTCCCGACAGACGCGCCGGCCACGCAGCCGAATACTCGTGGTTTCGGACAGGAGGTCCCCATGGCCAGCAGCAGACAGCGCGCCGCGGCACGTCGCAACGTGAAGAAGGCGGCGACCGCCGCGAAGCGCAAGAAAACCATCTCGAAGCTGCCGAAGCGCACGCGCACCGCGCTCGGCAAGCAGGCCGCGAAGGTCGCGAAACGCAAACGCGCAAGTCGTTAGGAGGTCCCGTGCCGTCATACAACATTCCGACACAGGCGCTCGTGCTCGTGGGCGATGGCAAACGCGCATTGTTCCTGCGCAATCGCGGTACGCCCGTGCGCGTCGAGCTCGACCTCGAGCGCGAGATGGCGCACGAGGATGCGCCGACTCGCGATCTGGGCACCGATCGCCCAGGCCGCAAGCCCGGCGTGGATGGCCAATCGCACAGCGCCATCGAACAGACGGATTTCCACCAGCAGGCGGAAAGCCACTTCGCGGCGAGCATCGCCGCGACGCTGTACGACATGGGTCACGCGCAGAAATTCAAGGACCTCATCGTCGTCGCGCCGCCGCGCATGCTCGGCGACCTGCGCGCCGCGCTGCATCCCGAGGTGCGCACGCGCGTCGTCGCCGAGATCGCGAAGGATCTCGTGTCCGAGCCTCTGCCGGAGATCGCCAAGCACCTCATGTAGAGGCCGCCATCCGAAACGGCGGCCGTGCTCGA
>Ga0081455_10002382_pt1 | contig 22442 bp, 20 predicted proteins | sample TabmetS3T2R1_FD_70207 | JGI IMG/M metagenome (GOLD analysis project Ga0081455, IMG submission 70207) | Tabebuia heterophylla rhizosphere microbial communities from the University of Puerto Rico - S3T2R1 | ecosystem: Host-associated > Plants > Roots > Rhizosphere ...
AGGTCGCGGTGCTGACCAAGCGCATCGCCGACCTCACCGAGCACCTCAAGACCCACAAGCACGACCACGCATCGCGACGTGGCCTGCTCAAGCTGGTGGGCCGGCGTCGCCGGCTGCTCGACTACCTCCATGACGAGGACATCGAGCGGTACCGCACGTTGATCCAGCGGCTCGAGCTGCGCCGCTGAGGAAGAACCACCCGCCGAGGGACCGCGCGAAGCAGCTCGGCGGCGGAAGGAGTTGATGCGCACGACCCACTGACCCGCCCGAGGCGGGGTCACTCGGTCGGTAATCAGTAGCGAGCCCCCGGACGCCCACGCCCTCCCGTGGATGCCCGGATGCTCACCACTGAGGATCGGCCGATCCCGCCGTCGATGACCGTTCGGCACCGACCTCGGTGCCACGCGACGATAGGAGGACGGCCGATGGCCACCACCAACCGTTCCCGGAAGATCGGGAACCAGACCATGACCCTCGAGTCGGGCAAGATGGCCCGCCTCGCCGATGGCGCGGTCATGGTGACGTACGGAGAGACCCAGGTGCTGGGCACCTGCGTCAGCAGCAACCCCCGAGAGGGGATCGATTTCTTCCCGCTCACGATCGACGTCGAGGAGCGGATGTACGCAGCGGGGAAGATCCCCGGCAGCTTCTTCCGACGCGAGGGACGCCCGTCGGAGACGGCGATCCTCACGGCGCGCTTGATCGACCGCCCGCTGCGGCCCACGTTCCGCGACGGGTACCGCGACGAGGTCCAGGTCGTGATCACGATCCTGGGAGTCGACGGCGAGAACCCCTACGACATCCCGTCGATGAACGCGGCATCGGTCGCGACCTGCCTCGCAGGGCTCCCGTTCGACGGGCCGGTCGGCGCGGTTCGCATGGGACTGATCGACGGCGAGTGGGTGATCAACCCCACGTTCCAGGAGGTCGAGGAGGCGACGTTCGACGTCGTCGTCGCCGGCCGCAAGAACGACCAGGGACAGATCGACATCCTGATGATCGAGGGCGAGGCACCCGATCGTACGTGGGAGCTCCTCGCCTCCGGCGCCCAAGCGCCCACGGAGGAGACCGTGGCGGAGGGCCTCGACGCCGCGAAGCGCGCGATCGACGAGGTGATCGACTTCCAGCGCGAGTTCATCGACGCCGTCGGCGTCACCGAGCGGACCTGGGAGCCACGACCCCTGTACGGAGACGACGTCTACGAGGCGCTCAGCGGGTTCGCGAAGGCGCGGCTCGAAGACTCGATCGTGCCCGACAAGGCCGAGCGAGAGGACAAGCTCGACACGCTGAAGGCCGACGCGAAGGAGCATCTCGCGACCTCGATCGACGGGTTCAACGAACGCGGAGCGGAGTTCGGGCCCGCCTGGAAGCAGTTGCAGAAGAAGGTCATGCGGGCACGCGTGATCGCCGACGGCACCCGCCTCGACGGTCGCTCGCCCACGGACATCCGGCCGCTCTCCGCCGAGGTCGGCGTGTTGAAGCGAGCCCACGGCTCGGCACTGTTCAGCCGGGGCGACACCCAGGTGCTGAACATCACGACCCTGGGGATGCTCCGGATGACGCAGATGATCGACACGCTCGATCTCGAAGACTCGAAGCGGTACATCCACCACTACAACTTCCCGCCGTACTCCACGGGTGAGACCGGACGTGTGGGCTCGCCCCGGCGCCGCGAGATCGGCCACGGGGCGCTCGCGGAGCGCGCGCTCGTGCCCGTGATCCCCACCGAGGAGGAGTTCCCCTACGCGCTGCGCCTCGTCTCGGACGTGCTGAGCTCGAACGGGTCCACGTCCATGGCGAGCGTCTGCGGTTCCACGTTGTCCCTGATGGATGCCGGCGTGCCGATCAAGGCGCCGGTGGCGGGGATCGCGATGGGCATGATCGCCGACGACGGCGCGTTCGTGACCCTCACCGACATCCTGGGCGCCGAGGATGCCCTCGGCGACATGGACTTCAAGGTGGCGGGCACGCGCGAGTTCGTGACGGCGATCCAGCTGGACATGAAGGTCACGGGGCTCCCCGGCGACGTGCTGGCCGGCGCGCTCCAACAGGCCCGCGAGGCACGGTTCCAGATCCTCGACGTGATGGAAGAGGCGATCCCGATGCCGCGCGAGGAGGTCAACGCGAAGGCGCCGAGGATCATCACGATCCAGATCCCCGTCGACAAGATCGGCGAGGTGATCGGTCCGAAGGGCAAGCGGATCAACGAGATCATCGCCCAGACCGGGGCCGACATCGACATCCAGGACGACGGCACCGTGTTCATCGGATCCGAGCTCGGGGGCGAAGGCGCCGACGAGGCCGCTCGCATGATCGACGAGATCGCGAACCCGCGCCCGGTCCTCGTGGGAGAGACGTACGAGGGAACCGTGGTCAAGACCACCACCTTCGGCGCGTTCGTGAACCTCGTGCCGGGCCGCGACGGGTTGGTACACATCTCGAAGCTGGGCCGCGGCAAGCGGCTGCAGAACGTCGAGGACGCGGTCAAGGAAGGCGACGCCCTCACGGTGCTCGTCGAGGACATCGACGCGCAAGGCAAGATCAGCCTCAAGCCGGTCGGCGACGAATGGGCGATCCCGGAGGGTCAGACCGACGAGTCCGGCCGGGATCGCTCGGGCGGGCGTGATCGTGAACGCTCCGACCGGGGCGGCCGTGGTGGTCGGTCGAGTGGCGGCCGCGACCGCGGTGACCGCCGTGGACGGCGGTTCCGCGACGAACGTCCCGACGAGGCCGGTGGCGAGGCCGCCTCGCCCGCCGAGGTGACGTCCGGCGACGCAGCCGACCCCGAGTAGCGCCCCGGCGATGCCGATCGCGCGCACGGAGTTCGACTCCGGGCTGCGAGTGGTCACGGAGCGGATGCCCGGCGTCCGCTCCGTGTCCCTCGGATTCTGGGTGCTCGCAGGGTCGCGTGATGAGGTGCCACGGATCAGCGGGTCGAGCCATTTCCTCGAGCACCTGTTGTTCAAGGGCACAGCCCGACGCACCGCCCAGGACATCGCGGAGAACTTCGACGCGGTGGGCGGCGACGTCAACGCGTTCACCGCGAAGGAATACACGTGCTTCTACGCCCGGGTCCGCGATCGTGACCTGGAGATGGCCGTCGACCACCTCGCGGACATGGTGCAGCACTCCCAGATCCGGCGGGCGGACCTCGACGCGGAGCGCCAGGTGATCCTCGAGGAGATCAACATGCACGAGGACTCGCCCGAGGACGTCGTGCACGACCTGTTCACCGAGACGCTGTGGCCCGAACACCCGCTGGGCCGGCCGATCTTGGGAACGGGGGAGACGATCCGAGCGGCCACCCCCGCATCCGTGCGCCGGTTCTACCACCGGCACTATCTCCCGGGACACCTCGTCGTCGCGGCTGCGGGCAACCTCCAGCACGAGGACCTGCTCACGATGCTGCGGAGCCGGATGGACGCCGGGCGCAGGCTCCGGTCGGGACAGCGGCCCGGATGGCGAACGCGCACGGCCTCCCGGCCACCCAGGCCGTCTGGTCGGCATCTCGTGAAGCGCCGGGCGACCGAGCAGGCACACATCTGCCTCGGCACGAACGGGCTGGATCGAGCCGACCCCGACCGGTTCGCGTTCGGGGTGGTCAACACCGCGCTCGGCGGGGGGATGTCGTCGCGGCTGTTCCAGGAGATCCGGGAGCGCAGAGGGCTCGCGTACAGCGTCTACAGCTACCACGCGCAGTACACGGAGGCGGGGTTGTTCACCTGCTACGCCGGGACCACGCCCGGCCGGGCCCACGAGGTGGTCGCGGTGCTGCGGGATCAGCTCGCCGACGTGCGTGACGGGGGCCTGACCCAACAGGAGTTCGATCGAGCGAAGGGACACGCCAAGGGGTCGATGGTGCTGTCGCTCGAGGATCCCGGGGGGCGGATGAGCCGGCTCGGGAAGTCGGAGATCGCCCACGGCGAGATCCTCTCGGTGAACGAGACACTGCGCCGGATCGGGCATGTGACCCTCGACGATGCTCATCGTGTGTCCGAGCGGGTACTGTCGCAACCGATGACCCTCACGGTGCTCGGGCCGTTCCCGAAACGCGAGTTCCAGGACGACCTCGTGTGATCCGGGTCGGTGTGGTGGGCGCCGGCGGGCGGATGGGCCGGGAGGTGTGCAGAGCCGTCGCCGTAGACCCGGACTTCGACCTCGTGGCCGCCGTGGATCCGGCGGCCGCGGGAGACCCGATCGAGGGCGTGATCGTGTCCGGTGACATCGCCGCCCTGGTCGATGGGTCCGCGGAGGTCGCCGTCGACTTCACGCACGCATCTGCGGTCCTCGACACGATCCGATGGGCGCTCGCACGGGGGATCCACATGGTCGTGGGGACGACGGGGATCGCGCCCTCGGGCCTCGAGGAGATCCGTGTCCTCGCGGACGATGGTGACGCGAACGTGGTCGTCGCACCGAACTTCGCGATCGGGGCGGTGCTCGCGATGCGGTTCGCAGAGGCGGCGGCGAAGTACATGCCCGCGGCGGAGGTGATCGAGCTCCACCACGACGGGAAGGCCGATGCGCCGAGTGGGACCGCGCTCGCCACCGCACGCAGGATCGCCGCCGCGCGATCGAGCACACCGCTCGCGCCCGCGGGCGATGACGAACATCCGGGCGCCCGCGGCACCGAGGTGGATGGGGTGCGCGTGCATTCCGTGCGGCTCCCGGGCCTCGTCGCGCACCAAGAGGTGATCCTGGGCGGGCCGGGACAGATCCTGTCGATCCGGCACGATTCGATCGATCGAACCTCGTTCATGCCCGGAGTGATCATGGCGATCAAGGCCGTCGGCTCACGCCGGGGCCTGACGATCGGTCTGGACGCCCTGCTCGACGGATCCTGACGAGGAGCCTCAGGGGAGACGCAGCTCGTCGACGGTGATGGACCCGTCGTCGGCCCTCGTCACGAGGATGCCCTCGCATTCCGCGAACGGTTCCGGCTCCCGGCCGGTGAGCCCGATCACCGCTTTCTCGACCAGCGGTGTGTGGCTGATCGCGAGCCCCGTGCCACCGTCGGGGACGCGATCAAGCAGCGCCCGAACGCCGTTCGCCATCCCTTCCGGGCTCCCCCCCGTCATGTCCTTGCCGCCCAAGCCCGGGATCACGGCGTGGTCGGGGAGCTGCTGACCGGCGCCGCGCAGGATCCAGGCCGCCGTCTCCGCTGCGCGTTCGGCGGGAGAGACGAACACCGCGTCATAGGTGCGCTCGCTCGCGCGGCCGACGTCCTCGGCCAGGACCCGTCCCCGGGGGCTCAGCCGGTCGTGGTCGGGGTCGCGGGGAGCGTGTCGCCGAAGCTCGATCCGTTCCATCTTCCTCCTCGGCCGTTCGGCGTGGGGTGACTCCTCGGTCGGTTCGCGTATCATGCCGCCCGCCGTGCGGACCCTCCCTCGTTCCATGCTGCTCGTTGCCGCGCTCACGTTCGTGGCTGCCGCGTGCACCGGAGGCGACGACCAGCCGCCGCAACAGCCGAGTTCGGCATCGCCGTCCGGGGACGGCGTCACGAGCACGAACGTCAACGTGCAGTTCCAGCCCGGGAAGTACTTCTATCAGTACAACAACGTGGCGGTCACCCTGTCGATGGAGACGGGGGGTTCGACGCTCCAGGTGAAGAACAACTCCGGACACGACCTCGGCAAGCCGGATGTGTACGTGCTCAGCCAAGACGACAAGCGCTACGAGGGGACCGTCGACGACCCTCAAGTGATCCCCGACGGCGAGACCGCATCGTTCACCGTCACGTTCCCCGAGCAGGTGAAGCCCGACACCGTCGGCCTGATGGTGCTGCTGTTCGGCGGCAGCAACTACGGCTCGATGAAGCCCGTCCCCGCGGGCTGATCGCCTCCGAGGGACCCAGTCTTCTGGCGCTTGTCGAGGGGTTGCGCCTCCCGTACACTCCGGCGGCCAAACACATCGGGAGGGTCCATGGGCCGTCGTTCGATCGCCGTGCTGCTCGTCTCGGTTTCGCTGATCGTGGGAGCGGCGCAGGCTGGCTCCGCGGGCCCGCGCGTTCCTCGGCACATCACGGACGGTCCGTTCGGCAATGCGGTGGTCGCGAGGGCAGTCACGGGTGATGGCTACGCCATCACCCGGGGCGATGGCAATGACGTCAAGGGTCCTCTCGATCTTGCATCCACGACCATCACTCGCGGATCCACTAACGACTCGCTGACCCTGACAGCTCGCGGATCGGTTCGGAACGCAGAGCTCGATCCGGATCGAGGGAACTTCGCGATCCTTGTAGATCGAAATGACAATCGGAAGTACGACTTTGGTCTGTACATCTTCTACGCGGCTGGGAAGATCCGGGGTGTCCTAGTGAATCTCCGCACGAATAAGGTCGTCGACAGGACTGTCCCCACCTCGAGGAGTAACCCGCGCACGTTTAAGACCATGATCCAGCGTCGGGGGATCCAAAGCCCCGGAACGTATCGATTCGGCGTGTTCAGCTTCTACCAGGCAGCTCCATGTTCCGCCCGACACCCGTGCATCGACTCGATCCCGAACCGCTACCCGTTGATCGCCCTCGACCACAAGGGCCCATCCATCTCCGCGTTGACTTCTCCCTACTACTCCGTGGACGCATCAACCACACTCAGCTTCCCGGTTTCCTTCAAGCTCGAGGACGATCGATATGGGACCGGGATCCAGGGTTGGGTTCTCGAGGAAAGCCAGGACGGAGTGACGTGGACGAGTGCCGCCACCGGAACGGGATCCGGTCTGCACTTGGTTGATGTCGATGGGGTCGAGGGCTCGGGTACGTACTACCGGGTCACGGTGACCGACAAGGAGGAGAACGAACGAACCTCTGCAACCACTCACACATTCGTTCCGTTCGATGACGATACGCCGACGCTCGGCCTGACGTACTCGACCGGTGACTGGAGCGTTGACTCCACGGGATCGTCATTTCTCGGTACGGATAAGCTCTCGATCAACGTCACAGATATCTCGGATGGGGTGACCATCTCTGGCTCGTTCACGGGCGCATCCATCTGCTTCGTCGGCGGCGACCCGACCGCTGATGGCGGCGCGCTCCTGGACGTGGATGGAGTCTTCACGACGAGCTTCGATGAAGATCCCACGTCAGGTACCGGAGTCGTCGGATGCACGGACGCTCGACCCTCGGGGGCGCACACGTTCCTGCTCACGGTCAGCCAGGGCATCGTGAGCATCGATGGCTTCGTAGTCGTGCCGTGATCCTCGCCGCGCCGACGGCCCGGATCCCCTGCTGTGGGGTTCGTGACCTCGCCGCGGTGCTCATGACTGCGCAGCCTGGAGCGGGCGGACCCCGCGTCGCTGCCTGGGCTACGACGGGGGAGTGGTCGGCGAGAACGCATTCGCGCTGCGTCGCTACCGGGAGAGCCGGTGTTGATATCCCAGCGATCACCGGTGATCACTGCATCGTCATGGCGGGGACGAGCGTCGAGCGTCGAATTATTCGTGATCGATGGAATTGCTGAGACCGGCTAGTCAGACATCAGGTCGGCTGGCGGGCTCGCTCTCGCCGGCCGCCCAGCGCGCCATGACGAAGAGCAGATCGCTCAGGCGATTGAGGTAGCGCTGCACCTCTGGGTTCACGATGCGCTGCGCATGTTGGAGCGCGACGACCGCTCGCTCGGCTCGCCGGGCCACCGCGCGAGCCACGTCGATCGCTGCGCCGGCCGGGTTCGCGCCGGGCACGATGAACACGTCCGGCAGGGGGTGCTGCTCGACCAGGTCGTCGATCCGTCGCTCGAGGCGCCGAACCATCCCTTTCGACACGAGGGAGACGCCGTCCTCCAGCTTCCCGCGTTCCTCGGGGTTCGCCGCGAGGTCGGCTCCCACCACGAAGAGTTCCCGTTGCAGCGTGAGCAGGTCGCTCGCGAGCGCCTCGTCGGTGGCGAACGAGCGGGCCACGCCCAGCGCGGCCACGGCTTCGTCGGTCGTGCCGCACGCGTTCGTGACGAGGTCGTCCTTGGGGACCCGACCGCCGTACAGGAGGCCCGTGGTGCCGTCGTCGCCGGTCTTCGTGTAGATGCGCGGCATGCGGAGCTAGCATAGGGCGCAGCTCGGCCGCCTCCCCAGGCGCTCCAGGGGCGAACTGGTTGCCCATCGTGGGACTCCCCGGCGGCCGGAAGGAGGCTCCGATGACCGGCTACACGTCGGGACGGTTCGGTTCGGTCGTGACCGCCATGGTCACGCCGTTCCGTGAGGATCACGCGGTCGACCTCGACGGCGCGCAACAGCTGGCGTCGTGGCTCGTCGACAACGGCAGCGACGCGGTGGTCGTGGCGGGGTCCACCGGCGAGTCCCCGACGCTGTCGTACAAGGAGAAGTCCGAGCTCTTCCGCGCGGTCGCCGAGGCGATCCGCGGGCGCGGCAAGGTGATCTGCGGCACCGGCACGTACTCGACGGCGGAGACGCTGGAGCTCACCCAGGCCGCCGAGGATGCGGGCGCCGACGGTCTCCTCGTCGTGACGCCGTACTACAACAAGCCTCCACAGCGTGGGCTGATCGCGCATTTCGAGCGTATCGCCGACGCGACCGAGCTCCCGATCATCGTCTACAACATCCCCGGCCGCACGGCCACGAAGATCGAGCACGACACGCTGCTCGAGCTGGCCAAGCGCCCGAACATCGTCGCCGTGAAGGACTCCACCGGCGACTTCCAGGCGGTCTCCCGCATCATCGCGGAGGCACCCGACGACTTCGAGGTCTACTCGGGCGACGACTGGGCGACGTTCGGGTACGTGTGCCTGGGGGCGGTGGGTATCGTGAGCGTCGCGGGCCACCTGGTCGGTCCCCAGATCCGGCAGATGATCGACCTGATCCACACCGGCGACGTGCCGGCGGCGCGGAAGATCCATGAGTCGCTGTCGCCGCTGTTCAACGCGCTGTTCATCACGTCGAACCCGATCCCGGTGAAGGCCGCCCTCGCGATGGTCGGCCGGCCCGCAGGCCCGCCGCGCCTCCCGCTCGTGCCGGCCACCGCCGAGGAGCAGCAGCGCGTCCGCACGGCCCTGGAGGATGCCGGTCTCGTCTGAACCCACCGCCTGCCGGGTCGTCTTCCTCGGGGGGGTCGGGGAGGTTGGCCGGAACATGGCCTGCGTCGAGCTCGACGGGCGGATCCTGATCGTCGACGTGGGACTGTCGTTCCCCTCCGGCGACATGCCCGGGATCGATCTCGTGCTTCCGGACTTCGACTTCGTCCGCGAACGGGTCGACCGGGTCGAGGCGGTCGTCCTCACCCACGGCCACGAGGACCACGTCGGGGCCCTGCCCTATCTGTTGCGGGAGTTCGATCGCCTGCCCGTCTACGGGACGCCGTTCACGCTCGAGCTGCTGAAGGGCAAGCTCGAGGAGCACGGCGTCACCGATCGAGCGGTCCTGCACGAGGTGACGCCGGGGCACGGCGTCACCGCGGGGCCGTTCACGATGCGGTTCCTCCGGGTCACGCACTCGATCCCCGACGGCACGGCGGTCGCGATCGACACGCCGCTCGGCACGATCCTGCACACGGGCGACTTCAAGATCGACCAGACGCCGCTCGACGGGCGCGCCACCGACCTCCACGGCTTGGCGGAGGAGGCCAGCGGCCATGGGGTGCACCTGCTGCTGTCCGATTCCACGAACGCCGAGGAGGCCGGCTACACGCTGAGCGAACGGACCGTCGGTCCCGTGCTCGAACGTATCGTCGCGAACGCTCCCGCGATCGTCGTGGCCGCGTGCTTCTCGAGTCACATCCACCGGATCCAGCAGATCGTCGACGCCGCGGTCTCGAACGAGCGCGTCGTCGCGTTCCTCGGACGGTCGATGCACAACAGCGTCGGTGCCGCCCGTCGCCTCGGGCTGCTCCACGTCGACGACCGCGACGTGGTCGGCATCGAGGAGGTCGCGTCGCTCGATCCCGGCCGCGTCGTGGTGATCTGCACCGGCTCGCAGGGAGAGCCGTTCTCCGCGCTGTCGCTGATGGCCCAGCAGCAGCACAAGTGGGTGAAGGTCAAGGAGTCCGACACCGTGGTGCTGTCGTCGTCGCTGATCCCGGGCAACGAGCCGGCGATCCACCGTGTCGTGGATGCCCTGTACCGCACCGGCGCCGACGTGTACCACATGCCCGCGGACCCGGTGCACGCGAGCGGACATGCCGCGCAGGAGGAGCTCCGCCTGATGCTCTCGCTCGTGCGACCGCGGTGGTTCGTGCCCGTTCACGGCGAGCGCCGACACCTGCAGCACCACGCTCGGCTCGCCGAGGACGTGGGCATCCCCCGTGAGCGGATCCTGATCTGTGAGGACGGCGACGTCCTCGAGGTCGGGGAGAAGGTCGCGATCGCCGACCGCGTGCAGGCCGGTATGACGTTCGTCGACGGCCTCGGGATCGGCGACGTCGGTGGCGAGGTCCTGCGCGACCGGCGCAAGCTCGCCGGCGATGGGGTGGTCGTCGTGGTCGTGACGGTCGACTCGCAGACCGGTGAGTTGGTCGGTGGCCCCGACATCGTGAACCGAGGCTTCGTGTACGAAGAGACCTCGCAGGACATCCTCGACGAAGGGCGGTCACGGGTCGTGGCGGCGATCGCCGCCACGGCCGACGCGCACGTGACGGATCCCTCGGCGCTCCAGCAGGACATCCGCCGGGTGCTGGCCCGGTACTTCCACGAGGTCACCCAGCGCAAGCCCGTGATCCTTCCGGTGGTGATGGAGGTCTAGGGGATCGGCCGGCGGTTCGCAGGACGGAGGGCTCGGCGTGCGCCTGCGTCATCCCAACAGGTAGGAGCGGCTCAGGGGCACGCGATCGACGGGTTCGGCCGCGAGTATCCGTCCGTCGAGTAGGACCGTCCCGTCGCGCTTCGAGACCTCCACGGGAACGACCGCGCCCGCCGCGACGAGGTCGGCTCGGCGGAGGCGGCGGGTTCCGTGCACGGGCACGAGGCGGCGGGCGGTGGTGAGACGCTGGGCGAGCCCGGCATCGAGGCTCGCCGCTGAGACGAACGTCGTGGACAGCGACGCGGCCGCACGACCCGTGCCGCCCCAGTCACGCCCGTACCGGGTGGGCTCCGCGCCATGGACCGACGCGTTCCCCTCGCCGATCGGCCCCCACGCGATCACGCCGTCCTTGAGGACGGCGGCCGGGCGAACCCCGAACGATGAGGGCCGCCACACCACCAGGTCGGCGGCGCGCCCGGGTCGCAGCGAGCCGACGTGGTCCTCGATCCCGTGGACCCGGGCGGGGTTCGCGGTGATCTTCGCGAGATACATCAAGACGCGTTCGTTGTCGTCTGCGCGCTCGTCACCGGCACGGGCGACGCGCTCCCGTCGAACCGGTGGCGCCTCCGGCCATCCGTCGTTCGACGCGCGCCAGCGCTTCATGGCGTCGGCGAGCTGGAAGGTGCGCCGGACCGTCTCGCCGATCCGGCCCATCCCCTGGGAATCGGAGTTCACGATCGAGATCGCTCCCAGGTCGTGCAGGGGGCCCTCGGCCGCCATCGTGGTGGTGCGGATGCGCTCGCGGGCCGCGGCCACGTCCTCGGGGAGGTCCGGGTTCCCTTCGTGCACGATCAAGATCATGTCGGCGTGTTCGTCCGATGTGGCTCGTCCGAAGGGGATGGTCGGGGTGGTGGACGAGCACACGATGTTCGGTTCGCGCACGAGCGCGAGCAGATCGGGGATATGACCTCCGCCCGCCCCCTCCACGTGGTACGCGTGCACGGCCCGCCCGTCGATCGCGGCCACCGTCTCCTCGAGTTCGCACGATTCGTTCAACCCGTCCGTGTGCAGGCACACGGCGACGTCGTGCTCGGCGGCCGCGCCCAGGGCCGTGTCCACGATCGAGGGATAGGCCCCCCAGTCCTCGTGGATCTTGAGGCCGACCGCCCCGGCCTCGAACAGCGGCTCCAGTCCCTCGGGGACGTCGGTGCGGGCGCTCGCCTGGAGCCCCACGTTCACGGGGAGCGGCTCGAACGCCTCCAGCGTGCGCAGCATGCGCCACGGAGGTTCCTCGAAGCCGGCGGTGATCAAGGTGGTGACGCCGGCGGAGAGCGCGACCGGCACGAGTCGTGGGCTCAGCAGGTGCACGTGTGAATCGACCGCTCCCGCGGTCACGATCAGACCGTGGGCGAGGATCGGCCACGTATGCGGGCCGATCGTGAGATCGACGCCAGCGGTCACATCCGGATTGCCCGCGCGGCCGACCCCGACGATCCGTCCGTCCGCGATCCCGATGTCGGCCTTGAGCACCCCGAGGAACGGATCGACCACGATCGCGCCGGCGATCACGGCGTCGAGCTCGGAGTCCCCACCCATGCCGGCGCGTTGCCCGATCCCCGATCGCCAGTTCTTCGCGTACCCCCACGACGCCTGGTCGGCGGGGTCCGTGAGGTCGTCCTCGATCCGGATCCACAGGTTCGTGTCCCCCAGACGGATCGTGTCGCCGGTCGTGGGACCGTGCCGCAGGGCGTGCTCGGCCCGTGGGATCCGCTCAGGCACCGGGTTCGGCGTCCGATCCGGCGTCCGGGTGCGTCGAGCCCGCGATGGCCACCAGCTCGACGTCGCGGGTCTGCCCCGGATCCCATCGGAGCGAATCGCCCGCGGGGACGTCGAGGCGGAACCCTCGGGCGACCTCTCGATCGAACACCAGCCGCTCGTTCACATCGGCGAACGGGTAGTGCGACGACACCCGGATCGGCCGCTCACCGCCGTTGCGGACCGTGATGCGGATCCGCCGGCGATCCGGGGCCAAGGGCACCGCGCCCTCGTCGAACCGGATCGCCCCCGGGCCATCGTCGTCGGGTTGGCCGAAGGGGGCGCGGAGCACGACCAGTCTCGAGCCCTCCTCGAGCAAGACCTCGACGCGGATCTCGGTGATCACGTTCGCCACGCCGGGCAGGATGTGCTCGACGGGAACGGCCGCCTGCCCGGCGGCGTGGACCTCCTCCCAGGTCGCGCCGCCGCGTGCCGCCAGGTGCATCTCGTCGCAGACCAACGCGACGGCTTCGGGGGCGTTCAGCCGGAGCCCGCGCTCGAGGGAGCTCCGCGCGAGCTGCGCCGCCGTGAAGATGCGCAACCGGTCCTGTTCGGTGGGCGTGAGCTGCATCGCGAGAGCATAGTCCCAGGGTCCGGGCCACCGAGTGGGCGTGCAGGTTGCTTGCAGCGCGGTCGGAAACCGTCAAACTGGACGCTCCATGGCGACGAAGACTTCCCCGTCGCGGCGTTCGGCGTCGCGACCCTCTGCTCGCACGTCCCGGACGCCGCGATCCTCGACCGCCTCGAGGCGTTCCCGCCCCTCGCCGAAGCGGAAGAAGCCCGCCCGAGCGTCCACCCGGCAGATCCTGTCCCCGTTCGCGAGGGACGCCGTCGGTGTCGGCCTCGTCGTGCTCGCCGGGCTCGCGGTGCTGTCCCTGTGGTTCGACGGTGGGGGACCCGTCGGGCTCGCGATCGATCGGTTCCTCCACGGCGTCATGGGGATCGCCGCGATCGTGTTCCCGCTCGTGGGTGTGTGGTGGGGGATCGTGCTGCTGGGGAACGTCTCGCCCGAAGACCGCGTACGGATGTTCATCGGCTTCGTGGTGTTCGCCGCCGGCGTGCTGGGGCTGGTCTCGCTCGTGCGGGGGAATCCCGGTCCCTTCGCGCCGATGGACGATGCGGGCGCGGCGCAGGGGTACGGGGACGCCGGCGGCATGGTCGGCGCCCTGGCAGCTGCGCCGCTGTCGAGGGTGCTCTCCACGTACGGAGCCGTCATCGTGCAGGTCGGGTTCGTGGTCCTGGGCCTGCTCGTGCTCACCGGGACGTCGTTCGCGGAGTTCGGACGCAAGCTGGCGGCGTTCAAGGAGACGCTGATCGAGCGTGACGACGCCGCGGCGGAGGCCGCAGCCGTGAAGCAGGAGCGCAAGCTGGCTCGAGCGCAAGCTGCTCAGGAGCGGCGTGAGGCTCGGTCCGCGCCTCCGTCGATGGCTGAGGGGTCGGAGGCCTCGGGCCCCAGTCGTCGACAACGCTTCTTGGAGGCGATGGGGCTGCAGGGCGAGGATGTCGTCGTGGTCCCCGAAGCGGACCCCGGCGCGGAGTTCGCGGGTCCCGAGGTCGCCGCCGACCCGACGCCGCCGGCTCGCCGCGGACGCTCCAGGACGGTCGCCACCCCCAGCGGCCCTTACCGGTTGCCATCGCTCGATCTGTTGCGCGCGGCGCCGGCCTCCACGAACGACGGCGTTCACGAATCGTCGGTGATGGAGGCGTTGGGGCACACCTTGTCGACGTTCGGGGTGGATGCACGCGTGGTGGCGTCCCATCGGGGGCCCACGGTCACGATGTACGAGGTCGAGGTGGCCGCCGGGACCAAGGTCAACAAGGTGCTCAGCCTCTCGAGCGACATCGCGTACGCCCTGGCGACCCCGGATGTCCGGATCATCGCGCCGATCCCCGGGCGTTCGGCGATCGGTATCGAGGTACCGAACCAGCATCGGGACTTCGTGATGCTGGGGGACATCCTTCGAGCTCCGGCAGCGCGTCGGGCCACGCACCCGTTGGAAGTGGCTCTGGGCAAGGACATCCACGGTGAGGCCCAGATGGTGAACCTCGCCACGATGCCGCACCTCCTGATCGCCGGGGCCACCGGTGCCGGCAAGTCGAGCCTGGTGAACAGCTTCATCACGTCCGTCCTGATGCGCACGACGCCGGACGACGTTCGCCTCGTCCTCGTGGACCCGAAACGGGTGGAGCTCAGCCACTTCGCGGAGGTGCCCCACCTCCTGAGCCCCGTGATCGTGCATCCCAAGCGCGCTGCCGAAGCCCTGCAGTGGATCGTCCGCGAGATGGAGACGCGCTACGAGATGCTCGCGACCGTCGGGGTTCGCGACATCGACGGCTACGAGGAAGGGCTCCGCGACGGCTCGCTCCGGCTCCCGGTGGGTCGGGAGTCCGAGTACGATCACCTGCCGTTCATCCTCGTGGTGATCGACGAGCTCTCCGACCTGATGATGGTCGCTCCGCGAGACGTCGAGGACGCGATCTGCCGGATCGCACAGATGGCGCGGGCCGTCGGGATCCATCTCGTCGTCGCCACCCAACGTCCGTCCGTCGACGTCGTCACGGGCCTGATCAAGGCCAACATCCCCTCACGGATCGCGCTGATGACCTCGAGCCAGGCGGATTCCCGCGTGGTCCTAGATCAGAACGGCGCGGAGAAGCTCGTCGGCCACGGCGACATGCTCTTCGCTCCCGCGAACGCGTCCAAGCCCGTCCGGCTGCAGGGCGCATGGGTCACCGAGGCCGAGATCGGCGCGGTGTCCTCGTTCATCCGATCGCAGCGCGAGGTCGTGTACGAACAGCACATCGAGGGCCTCGGGCGACCCCCGAGCGAGGCGGAGCTCGCGGCGGGATCGAGCGGTCTCGGGAGCGATGACGACCTGCTCGAACAGGCGGCCGAGCTCGTGATCCGTTCGCAACTGGGCTCGACGTCGATGCTGCAGCGAAAGCTGAAGGTGGGGTTCGCGCGCGCGGGCCGGCTGATGGATCTGCTCGAGGAGCAGGGGGTCGTGGGTCCGTCGCAGGGCTCCAAGGCGCGCGACGTCCTGATCACGTGGGACGAGTGGGAGGAACGCCGCAGCGCCTGAGGCGCCCGCGCACAGGCCCTAGAGCGCCCCGACCCGTCGCGCGACCTGGAACAGGGTGTCGGCGTGCTGCTGCGGGTCGATCATGACGCGGCCGGCCATGCCCACCTGGCGCTGCCAGTACGTGTAGATCTGCTCCTGGGACCACTCGCGCTCGACCGCGCCCTTGTAGCTGCGGACCAGTTCGCTGCCAGCCCAGATCGCCTCGGGGGCAACGACGAACCCTCCGCGTCGCCCATCGATCGAGAGCCAATACGCGCCCACGAGCCCCCACCGTCCGTCGTCGAGTTGCCCGGACACGAGCAAGAAGCGCACGGGACCTTCGGAGAGGCTCTCGGGCGCCGTGATCCGCTCCCTGACCGCCGCGAGGGGCGAGGTCTGCCAGCTGGTGTCCGTCACGTCAGGCTCCATCGTCGGTGGACGTCCTCCCCCTCCACGCGCACCGTAGTCCCCCGGCCGGGGTCGGGGTAGCGGCCGGAAGTCGGTAGTTCCCGGGCCCTCGGGCCTAGGCCGGCGGCGTGTCGTCGCCGCCGAGGATCGCCAGGGCCGCGTCGTCGTCGGCGACCAGAGCCCACTGTTCATGATCGCGCCAGGCGCCTCGGATCGACAGGTAGCTGCGCGCGAGCCCCTCCTTGCGGAAGCCAGCCCCCCGCACGAGCGCGATCGAGGCGAGGTTCTCCGGCTGGATGTTCGCTTGCAGCCGGTGGAGCCCGAGCTCGCCGAACGCGTAGCGGATCAACTGCTCGAGGCCGACGCGCATGTATCCGTGTCCGGCGAAGGGCGCGAACGCGTAGTAGCCGAGGTAGGCGTTGCAGAACGGTCCGCGATAGATCTGGGACAGGTTGTAGACGCCCACGAGGGCGCGGTCCTCATCCCGGACGACCAGGAGCGAACGATCCGTTTCACGGCCGTTGCGCTCCAGCAGTCGGTCGAACCACGCATCCGGGTCCATCGGCTCGAGCCAGGGATCGTGCAGCGCCGCCGAGGCAACCAACCGCCGCACGAACTCGCCGCGGTCACCCTCGACGGGCAGCCGCAGCGAGACAGCTGATCGCGGGGCGCCGTCCGGATCCGTCACGAGGACCCGCGCTCGGCGCGGTCGCGTGCTTCGGCGATCACACCAAGGGCGGACGCTCGATCCTCGAACCCCTCGGTCACGACGTGTTCCTCCTCGAGATCCTTGTAGACCTGGAAGAAGTGCTCGATCTCGTTGAGCAATGGCGGGGGGATCCCGTCCAGATCGTCGACGTGGGACCAGCCCGGATCCCGCAGGGGCACGCAGAGGATCTTCTCGTCCTCGCCCTTCTCGTCGGTCATGCGGAACAAGCCGATCGCGCGTGCCCGGATCCGGCATCCGGGGAAGGTGGGTTCTCCGACGAACACCAAAGCGTCGAGCGGGTCTCCGTCGCCACCGAGCGTCCCGTCGACGAACCCGTAGTCCGCCGGGTACTGCATCGCCGTGAAGAGCATGCGGTCGAGCACGATCTCACCGGTGTCATGGTCCATCTCGTACTTGTTGCGCGATCCCTTGGGGATCTCCACGATGACGGTGAGGGTCTCGGGCGGCATCGCGGGGAGTCTATCGGCGGCCTGACCGCTATCATCCCGTGGTTCCCATGGCCGGCAGTTCCTTGCGTGATCCGATCGGTGTGGGCTCGGCGCTCGAGAAGGCGAGGCTGATCAGGGGCCTGACCCTCGAGGAGGCCGCGCGTGACACGAAGCTCCGGGTCGACCAGCTCACCGCCCTCGAACGCGAAGACTTCGACGGGCTGCCGGGCGATGCCTTCGTCCGAGGGGCCCTGCGCACGTACGCGCAATACCTGGGGCTGCGGCCGGAGAAGGTCCTGACGATCTACGGGACGCACGCCGACGATCCGGAACCGCCTCCGCCACCCGGAAAGATGGGCCGGGTCGAGCAGGCGATCGCCGCGACCCGCATCCGGGACAATCAGCGGTTCCTGCTGGTGGGCGCCGCGACGTTGGTCGTACTCCTGCTGGTGTTCGGTCTCCTGTCCCGCGACCACGCGGCGCCGCCGCCGGCGGTCATCTCCACGGCGCTGCCGACCCCGGTTCCCACCTCCACGTCGGTCGTCGCGGTGCTGGTGGCGCAACGCCCCGTGGAGGTGACGGTCGTGGTCGACGGCGTCGAGGGAACGCACGCCATGGCGGAGGACGAGACGCTGTCGTTCACGGCGGTCCAAGAGCTGGGGATCACCGTCGCCGACGGCGGCGCCGTGCAGCTCACCGTCGCCGGCGTCGACCTCGGTGCCCCCGGTGAACCCGGACGCTCCTGGCACCACACCTACACTGCGGACGACCTGCCGTCTCCGACGCCGACGCCGAGCGGCGACCCGTCGGCCTCGGGAGCCGCGTCCGTCTCGATCTCGAGCACGCCGTGAGTCGAACCGTCCGCGCAGAGATCGTGGGGGTGGGGACCGAGCTGTTGCTCGGCCAGATCGCGAACACCAACGCCCGCTGGATGGGGGAGCGGCTCTCGGCGATCGGCGTCGACGTGCTCCACCATCAGGTGGTCGGCGACAACCTCGGCAGGATCGTCGAGGCGCTTCGACTGTCGCTGTCCCGCGCCGACGTGGTGCTCGTCACGGGCGGGCTCGGTCCGACCGAGGACGACATCACGCGCGACGCCGTCGCGGAGCTCCTGGAGGTCCCGATGGCTCGGCACGACGAGATCGAGCGGTTCCTCCGCGATCGGTTCGCGGGGTTCGGCCGTGGGGAGATGCCCGCGAACAACCTTCGGCAGGCCGACGTGCCGCGAGGGGCCCGCTTCATCATGCCCGAGATCGGCAGCGCGCCCGGGCTGATCGCCGACCTCCCCGATGGCGGACGGCTCTACGCGATGCCGGGGGTTCCCGCAGAGATGGTCGAGATGATGGAACGGGTGATCCTGCCCGAGCTCGAGGATCTCGTGGGCGGCGCGGTCGTCCGGTCGCGGACCATCCGGTGCGTCGGCATCGGGGAATCCCGGGTCGCCGAGATCCTCGCCGATCTGTTCGCAACCTCGATGAACCCGAGCCTCGCCTACCTCGCGTCCGACGGTGAGGTGAAGGTCAGGATCACCGCGAAGGCCGCGACGGTCGACGACGCCGAGGCGATGATCGCGCCCCTCGCGAGCGACGTCGCGGACCGGCTCGGCGACGTCGTGTTCACGCGCGACGACGAGTCCCTGGAGCAGGCGGTGATCCGCTCGTTGCGGACCTCGGGCCTCACGCTTGCCTGTGCGGAGTCCCTCACGGGGGGAGGCGCGTCGGCGCGCCTCACCTCGGTCCCCGGAGCGTCGACGGTGTTCGTGGGCGCCGCGGTCGTGTACACGGCGGCGGCGAAGCGGGACATCCTCGGGGTCTCGGACGCGACGATCGCCGGGCCGGGCGTGGTCAGCCGCGAGTGCGCGCTCGAGATGGCAGCCGGGGCCAGGCGCGTGTTCGGGACCGATCTCGCGATATCCCTCACGGGCGCGGCGGGGCCGGAGCCGCACGACGGCGCAGTCCCGGGAACCACGTGGGTCGCGCTCGAGGGGGAACATGTCGCGCACGCACGCGGGTACGTTGCCCCGGGCTCCCGGGAGCGCGTGCGGCGGTGGGCTGAGCAGTCGGCCCTCGATCTCGTCCGGCGCCACCTCGCCGGGATCGCGTTCCCCGGATCCGACCGTCCCATCTGAGGAACGGTCGTGGCGCGTGATCGCTCGAAGCGTCCGGAGGCGAAGCCGCTGCGCCTGTTCGTGGCCGTGGAGGTTCCGCCGTCGGTCCGAGACGCGATCGATGAGACCATCGCTCCCTGGCGGACGGCCTTCCCCCGCGTGCGGTGGGTCCCACCCGAGAACTGGCACATCACGATGAAGTTCCTCGGGGCGACCTTCCCGCGACTCCGCGGATGGGTCGAGGCAGCCGTCGGGCGAGCCGCCGTGCAGCAGCCGTCGTTCGAGACGCGGCTGCGCCGGCTCGGGTCGTTCCCGACGCCCGGTCGTGCCAGGGTGCTCTGGGTCGGCCCCGACGCCGAGGTCGAGCCGCTCTCGGCGCTCGCGGCAGCCCTCGAGGACGAGCTCGCAGCAAAGTTCCCGCGCGAACGGCGCGCGTTCCACCCCCACCTCACGGTCGCGCGCAGCGATCCACCGTTGCGACTACCCTCAGCGTTCGCCGAGACGCCGCTCGATGCGGGGCCGTTCGTCGTCGAGCGGCTCGCCCTGTTCCGCAGTCACCTCCGCCGGCCGGCTCCCACGTACGAACCGCTCGCGACCTTCCCCTTGGGCTAGCTCGGGATGCTTGTGGTCGAACACTTGTTCGATTAACCTCGCCAGTGAGGCGGGACAGATCCTGGTCGGCGCACAGGCTCCGTGTCGCCGCGGGGAACGGATCGACCGGACGAATCACATGGGTGTAAGTTGTGTCAGAGCCTGCGGGTAGCGTTCGCGAACCGTCAGGCACCGAGCTCGTCCGGCACCTCCTCGCCGGTGGGCCGAGGGGGGACACCCCCAGGGAGCACAGGGAGGCAGCAGTGGACCGCGAGAAGATGCTCGACGTCACGCTCCAGCAGATCGAGAAGCAGTTCGGCAAGGGCGCCGTCATGAAGTTGGGCGAACACCCCATGGGGGCCGGCATCGGCGTCATCTCCACCGGGTCCATGGCGCTCGACATCGCGTTAGGCGTGGGCGGCATCCCGCGCGGGCGCATCATCGAGGTGTACGGGCCCGAGGGGTCGGGCAAGACCACCGTCTGCCTCCACATGATCGCCGAGGCCCAGAAGCACGGGGGGATCGCCGCGTTCGTCGACGCCGAACATGCGCTCGACCCCACGTACGCGCGCGAACTCGGGGTCAACATCGACGAGCTCCTCGTGTCCCAGCCCGACTCGGGGGAGCAGGCGCTCGAGATCGCCGACATGCTGGTGCGGTCCGGCTCCCTGGACCTCGTGGTGATCGACTCGGTGGCGGCCCTGGTGCCCCGCGCGGAGATCGAGGGGGAGATGGGCGATACGCACGTGGGCCTGCAGGCGCGCCTCATGTCGCAGGCGATGCGCAAGCTGGCGGGCACCCTCAGCCGGTTCGACACATCGGCGATCTTCATCAACCAGCTCCGCGAGAAGATCGGCGTCATGTTCGGCTCGCCCGAGACCACGCCGGGCGGCCGGGCTCTCAAGTTCTACTCGTCGGTGCGGCTCGACGTCCGCAAGATCGAGAACCTCAAGGACGGCACCGACGTCGTGGGGTCACGGACCCGCGTCAAGGTCGTCAAGAACAAGGTCGCGCCACCGTTCCGGCAGTGCGAGTTCGACATCATGTACGGCAAGGGGATCTCGAAGGAGGGCTCGCTGCTCGACGTCGGGGTCGACCTCGAGATCATCAAGAAGTCCGGTGCCTGGTTCACCTACGAGGGCGAACAGCTCGGGCAGGGGCGGGAGAACGCCCGGCAGTTCCTCGCCGAGCACCTCGATCTCCGCGACGAGATCGAGCGGAAGATCCGCGAGGCCGTCGGCATCACGTCGTTCGGCGAGCACGGTGACGAGACGCCGATCGAGATCATCCCCGACGCGGTGCTCGACGACGATGCGGGCGAGCCCAAAGCGCGGGCCAAGGCCAAGACCGGCGCCCAGAGCTGATCGGTGTGACCGCGCGCGTTCGTGGCCGACCCGCGGCGCCCAGGAGCTGCCACGAACGCGCGCTCGGTCTGCTGGCCGTCCGCCCTCGGAGCCGTCGAGAGCTGGAACGCCGTCTCCGAGCGGCAGGGTTCGAACCCGGTGAGGTTGACGACGTCCTCGTTCGTCTGGAGTGCGTCGGGCTCATCGACGACCGGGCGTTCGCGCGCCAGATGGCCGAGCACCAGTTCACCTCGCGCAAGGCAGGGGCACGTGCCGTCTCGGCCGTCCTGCGCGAGAAGGGGATCTCCCCGGATCTGATCGACGAGGCGCTGCGCGGCACGACCGAGAGCGAGGACCATCGGGCCCTGTCGCTCGCCCGGTCCCGAGCTCCCCGTTTGGGCGGACTCGATCCGGTCAGGGCCTTCGACCGGTTGGTGGGCTTGCTGGTTCGCCGAGGGTACGGACACGACGTCGCCAGGTGGGCGGCCCGATCGGCCATGGGGCTCGACGACGACGGCTAGGCCGTGCGGCCCTTGTCTCGGCCCGACGCCGGCCGTAGCATCGCGGATACGAGAGGAACCCTCCGGAACCGAGTCCGACGTATCCATGTGAGCGAGCCGATGAGTCCGACATCCATCCATCGAGCGATCGACCGAGCTGGCCGGGACCCGGCCTGCGACAGCGCGTAACACCACTCGCGAACACCACGTCCACGCGGCCCGGGGCCGGACCGGTCCCTCTCCTCGAACGATGACACGACGCTTCCTTCGGGAGGGATCATGGTGCCAGCACTGGTGGGACTCGGGGGGCTGATCGTCGGCTTCGTCGCCGGGTTCATCTATCGGAAGTCGGTGGCTGCGTCCAACGCGATGAGCATCGAGGCACGGGCTCAGCAGCTGCTGCTGGACTCGCAGCGGGAGGCCGACGTGTCCGCGAAGCGGATCCTGCAGGAGTCCAAGGACGAGGTCAGCGCGATGCGGCGCGACACCGAGGAGGATCTCCGAGGCCGCCGGGACGAGATCGGGCGTCAGGAGCGCCGCATGGCCGAGCAGGAAGGGGAGCTCCGCGAGAAGATGGAGCGCGTCGATGCGAAGGCTCAGGACCTCGCCGACCGTGACGACAAGCTCACGTACGTTCGGACGCAGCTCGAGAAGGCGACCGAGCTCCACCGCGCGCAGCTCGAGAAGATCGCCGGCATGACGTCGGCCGAGGCCCGCGATCACCTGGTCGCGCAGCTCCTCGAGGAGGCGAAGCGGCATTCGATGGCCCAGGTCCGGG
>Ga0081455_10002383_pt1 | contig 22431 bp, 24 predicted proteins | sample TabmetS3T2R1_FD_70207 | JGI IMG/M metagenome (GOLD analysis project Ga0081455, IMG submission 70207) | Tabebuia heterophylla rhizosphere microbial communities from the University of Puerto Rico - S3T2R1 | ecosystem: Host-associated > Plants > Roots > Rhizosphere ...
CCGAGATCTTTCTAGTGTGGTCTGGAGCCCGGCACTACCTGCGGCGGCCGGACCGGCTCTGGATGGGCACCGGGCTCCGCGGCTGGCTTCGCCCGGCGACCGACGAGGTACCAGGCCTCCATCTCACCCTTGCCTTTGACCGGGATCGTCCCCCTCGGCTCGCAGACGAACTCCTCCTCGAGCAGCTCCTTCGTCGCCCGGGTGATCTGGATCCGCCCCGTGGTCCCGTGGGACTCCATGCGGCTTGCGGTGTTCACCGCGTCGCCCCAGAGGTCGTACAGGAACCGCTTCCGGCCGATCACGCCCGCCACGACGGGCCCCGAGTTGATCCCGATGCGCAGCTCGAGCCCGAGATGTCCGCACTCGTCGACCGAGTGCATCGCTGTCTGCATGTCGAGCGCCATCAGGGCCAGCGCGCGAGCATGGTCGGTCCGGGGTGTGGGGACGCCGGCGGCGACCATGTAACAGTCCCCGACCGTCTTGATCTTCTCGAGCCCGTAGCGCTCGGCAAGCGCGTCGAAGTGGCTGAACAGGTGGTCGAGCACGCCGACGACCTCGGCCGGCGGGAGGCGCTCCGCGACCGCGGTGAAGTTCGCGACGTCGGCAAACAGGATCGACGCCGAGCTGAATTGGTCCGCGATCGTCCCCGGCTCGGCCTTGAGCTTGTCTGCGATCGACCGCGGCAGGATGTTGAGCAGCAGGTTCTCCGCCTTGGCCTGCTCCACTCGGAGCGCCGCGAGCGCGGCTCGGCGCTGTCCGGCGAACACGGCCAGCAGCATGAACACGATCGTGCCGCCCACTGCCACGTTTAGGGCGAGCATCGTGCTCGTGAACCACTCGGGGACGGCCGGCGACACGCCGCCCAGCAGCTCTCCGGCGAGCCCTGAGCCGAGGAACACGGCGACGTAGGCGACGTACCAGTGCGCTGCGCTTCGCACGTCGGTGAAGACGAGCGCGCCGAGCGGCGCGAGGATCCCCCACAGGCCCACGCCGCCGGCGTCGAGGAAGCCTCCCAGCGGGACCATCGAGAGCGTGGGGGCGAGCAGGATGGCGACCTGACTGACGAGCAGGAAGCGGCCGAAGTCCCGTGTGCGCGAGAAGACGACGAGCGCCGCCAGCAGGACCAGGAAGTACACGAGCGGCACCCAGCCGACCGGCGACCCGAAGGCGAGATAGAGGATCGACCAGAGCAGCGAGACCGGCAGGATCACCACGGAGATGAGCACGAGGAGCGCTTTGCCGGCGCGCGTGTCCTCGTCGTCCTGTGGATCCGCGCCGACCAGCGCCAGCCGCGCCAACAGCCGCTCGCCGAGGATCCGGATGCGGCTCATCTCGCTCATGCCGGAGACGATACTTCCGAGGCCGTTCATCCTGCCGCGCCGGAGACGTTGCGGCGGCGCGCACCCGCTGGAAGAGCGGGCTGCGCTCCGGGACACTTTCGGCCGTCCGCTGCGGCCAGACGCCGCGCCAACAGTGATTCAGGAGGCTCCACATTGGAACCGTTCATCGGTGAGATTCGACTCGTTCCCTTCAACTTCGCTCCCCGAGGCTGGGCGATCTGCGACGGGCAACTCTTGCCCATCAACCAGAACCAGGCGCTCTTCGCTCTGCTCGGGACGGAGTACGGCGGAGACGGGCGGACGACGTTCGCCCTTCCTGACCTGCGCGGACGCGTAGCGCTCGGCGCCGGCCAGGCATCCAGCGGATCGAGTTACGCGCTCGGCGCGACGGGCGGGCAGGAGACGGTCGCGCTGACGATGCGCCAACTTCCAGGACACAGCCACGCCGTACACGCGAGCAGCGGGGCCGCCACGACGAAGAATCCCGCCACGGCATTCCCGGCGGGCGGAGGCGCGTACGCAGCGCAGCGCAACGTACGCATGAAAGCGGCGATGATCGGCCAGACGGGCGGTGGCGAGTGGCACGAGAACCGGCAGCCCTATCTCTGCCTGAACTACATCATCGCGCTGCAAGGGATCTTCCCGGCGCGCAGCAGCTGACACACCGCCCCGAGCTGCCGCTAGCGTGACCGCTTCGACAGGGGAGAGTCTGAACAGGAGGGAACGATGAGCGCAAAGAAGTCCAAGGGGTTCACAGCCGAGGAGCGGGCCGCGATGAAGGAGCGGGCCAAAGAGCTGAAGGCGGAAGCGCGGGCAGACCGGGACAGAGCGGCGGGGGAGAGCGACCTGCTGGCAAAGATCGCCGAGATGCCGGATTCGGATCGAGCGATGGCCGAGCGGGTCCATGCGATCGTCACGGCGAGCGCGCCGGACCTCATGCCGAAGACCTGGTACGGGATGCCCGCCTATGCGAAGGGCGGCAAGGTGGTCTGCTTCTTCCAGAGCGCGGACAAGTTCAAGGCGAGGTACGCGACGTTCGGCTTCAGCGACGAGGCGAACCTCGACGAAGGCGCCATGTGGCCGACCTCCTTCGCGCTGAAGGAGTTGACCGCCGCCGAAGAGGCAAGGATCGGCGCGCTCGTGAAGAAAGCGGTGACCTGAGGCGGGTGTCCTTCCGACTCGAACGCAAATAGGAGCGCCGCCGAACAAAGCACTGACCTGACCGCCGCGGCATTTCGGCTCTCGCGCAGCATACTGTGTCTTCAGCCGCTGCGGCAGGTGAGGTTCATCGTTCGGCATCGCAGAAGCGGTCTAGGTCGCAGAGCCGTTATACAACCAAAGGAGGGAATCGCGATGATTACCGCGCTCGTTCAATTCAAGCTACCGCAACCGGTCACTCGAGACAAAGCCCGGGAGATCTTCCTTAGTACCGCGCCAAGATATCAAGGCACTCAGGGACTCATCCGGAAGTACTACGTGTTGTCGGAGGACGGGGGCACTGCGGGCGGCGTGTACCTGTGGAAGTCTCTTGAGGACGCGGAGCGGCTCTACACGGAAGAGTGGAAGACCTTTGTTCGCGAAAAGTACGGCGCGCCACCATCGGTGACTTACTTTGAGAGTCCGGTCGTGGTCGATAACTTGACGCGCGAAATCGTTTCCGATTCCTGAAGCCTTGCGGCCAACCACCGTCTCGTGAGCACATGACACCAAACTACGCGCCTAAACTGGACCGCTCAACGGTTTAGCCGTCACGTCATCTTCGCTGAACGTATCGCCGGCCCGTTAGCGCGGCGTTAAACGCGAGGATTGGACTGCATTGATTTCCTTCCATTCAGTTTGGTAGGTTCGACTAACAGTCAGAGCATTTAGCCACACCCAGGACTCAACCCCGAGCCATTGCCTCACCTCACTTCCGATCTACAGGAAAGATACACCGGAAGATGATGTTAACTATTTTTTCAAATAAACTGGCCTTCCATGGGCCATTCAAAGTTACAATCCCAGCGTGGATTTGGTCAGGAGAATTCATGCGGGTAAACTTCGTGAGAAAAGTGCTATGTTCCCTTTGGCCGCTAGTAGGTGCGGTTTTATTAGCGAGTTTGGCCATAGGAGCAGAAGCTCCGGAACAAGGTGCCATTGATCATCTGCTGCAATTTGTAGAAACATCCAGATGCACCTTTCTACGAAACGGAGTGGAGTACAATTCCAAGAGTGCCGTGAACCATATCAAAAAGAAATACGATTACTTCAAAAATCAGATTCGTACGGCAGAAGATTTCATCGCTCTCGCCGCTACCAAAAGTGAGTTGAGCGGAAGACCCTATTTCGTCCGCTGCGAGAAGGCTAAGGAAGTGCCAACGGCTACTTGGCTACACGAGGAGCTGCAGCAATACCGTAAAACCAGAAAAGACACGAACCGGGGATCGTAGCGCCTGCATTGTGTGCCGGTGAAGGCTGCTGTTATAGGTGTAATTGAATTGTATTCTCCGTCAACCCGATTCCGCAAAGTTGCGAGGGGAGAAAAACACTGGGTGTTGCCGATCGAGAATCGAGGATAGAAGATCGAGGATAGAAGATCGAAAATTACGATCTTCCATCCTCCATCCTCAATCTTTCAATGGCAGCGTTACCGGCTGATGACGCTCGGCGGAAAGATCGGCTGCCAAAGTGATTTCCATGACTTGCCGCGCTTGCTCGGGCGTCACGAGCACGGGGCGGTTTAACGCCACCGCCTCGATAAAGCAGATGGTCTCCGCTTCCATCGGCCCTTGATAGACATGCCCCACTTGCTCGCCGGGCATGGTGGAAAGCGGCAGAACCATTCCACCTCTCATCGTGTTCAAGCTGATGTCCCGGTGGCTGTCGTCAATGAGGAGAGCACCTTCTGTGCCCACGAATTCGATAGTTGCTGTTGAGAAGTGCGGATAACCCGGCGGCAGCGCCCAGCCCGCGCCGATGGTGAAGGCCGTCCCATCTCCCATGGTCACCATGATCCACTGGCAGTCCGGAACGCCATGCGTCTTCTCCATGATCCGATAAACAACTTCGGAGTACACGCGTACCGGCTTAATGTCTTCGAGGCACCAGAGAATAAAATCAATGTCGTGCGTCGCTTCCATCACCGCCGGTGACAGACGAATTCTTCCGCCGATTTTGTTGCCGATGGAACGCGAGACGTTGCGGCTCACCAGAGCCGTCACCGGAGCCCCGATCGTTCCGTCCTTCAGGCATTTTTTCACGTAGGCGTACTTTGGGTTGAAGCGCTGCGTGTAGCCGATGGTAAATTTCAGATCCGTTTTTTTTGCCAGCGCCGTCATTTCGTCCGCTTCATTGAGCGCGAGGCCCATCGGTTTCTCCAGCAGCGTGTGCTTGCGTGCTAAGAGGCAGTCCTTGGTAATTGGGTAGTGCGTCGTCTCGGGAGTACTACAGACAAAGATCGCGTCGATATCGTCTCGCTGGAGAAGCTCGTGATAATCCGTGGTCGCCGTCTTGGCCCTGGTTTCTTCGCCGACCCGCGCGAGCTTCGCGGGATCAATCTCGGCAATGTGCACGCTCTCCACCAAGGGATGGTTGGCACAGACCCGCGCACGGATCTCGCCGATCCATCCGGTGCCGATGATTCCAACGTTGATCTTCCGACTTGCCATCTTATCTCTCCTTTATAAGGCTCGGTGCTCTTCATCTTCCGGGGTGATCGGAAGCGGGATCGCACGCTTAAGCCGCGCCGAAAGATCGAACGCCTTGGTCAGCATCAGGCAATTATGCGCCTCCGCAGCGGTCGCGTGGGGCGTTGCCTGGCCGAGCGCCAGGCGCGAGAGCCAGGAGTTCGTCTCATCGCGCATCGGGCCCCACAGCTCTCCCAGCGCGATGTCCCCCGGCGGGTAGCTGCCGAGGAAATCGACGCGCCGGCTCGCGTCCGGCGCATACCCTTCTCCCTGCGAAATATTGGTCGCCAGCACAACGTCGCGGTGCGTATCGTCGATTGTGAGGACACCTTCGGTGCCGACGACTCCAACCTCGAGGCTATAGACGGCGCCGGGCCAGACGACCGGCAGTGCCCAAGATATGGACGCGTGGTACAGGCTTCCGTCGTCGAACGTGATGACCCCGGCGGTGGCATCGGTGCCTTTGCAGATGGGTGCCAGTGCTTTGTCTACCGAGCGCGCATAGATCTCCACGGGTTGCTTCGCCTCCATCATCCACATGACGATATCGAGGGCGTGAGTCCCGGAGATCACCATCGGCGAAATCCGGGTCGGATCGCTGGTGCGCTGGTAGTTGTCCAGTGCGACGAGCCGGTTCATGAACGCGCGAGAAGTGACCAGGGTGACTTCGCCAAGCTGGCCGGTGCGGACCTTTTCCTTCGCTGTGAGCCAGCGCCGGCGGAATCGTTGCGTATAACCGACGACCGCGTCCACGCCAGACTTTTGGATCGCCCGCAGGACCCGCTCCGATTCTGCAAGCTCGGTCGCCAGAGGTTTTTCGATGAGCAGAGGGAATCCGCGCTCGACCGCCGCGAGAATCGGATCGACATGCAAATGCTCATCGGTTGCAATCACGGCTGCCGTTACTTCGGGCCGCGCCAGCAGCTGACGGTAGTCGGTGGTACAGAAATCGGCTCGAACCCGTTCCGCCACCTCGTTGCCGCGATCTGTTCGGATCTCGGCAAGGCCGATCCACCCAACATTCGGATGTTTCACGGCAATCTCGGCGCGGATCAGCCCGATGCGTCCTGCTCCCACGATAGCAAGGCCGATCGGCTTGGACGCACGCTTGGCAGGCATCTTTCCTCCCGTCGTTGTCGGCGCAATTTACGCCAGATCCATGGGCGGATCAAGTATCGGAGGCTCACAGATACGATCGGAATTCCCATTGCGTTTTTCCAGCGCACCCAGTAGGCTACCCACCGTCATGGCACTTTCTAAAGTATAAAGGCTGAGGGATGAAGAATAAACAAATGCAGTTCTCTCTGCCACATCGCCATCAAATCCTTTTCCTCCCTTCCTACTTCATCCATTGTAAATGAAGGAGGCTGTTATGCGCGGGTTTAAAGCGAGCCTGCTAATTACATTGCTGGTAGCTCTCATGCCGGGAGCCGTCGCAACCGCACAGGAGTTTCCCACCAAACCTGTCGAGCTTATCCTCCCATACGCCGCCGGCGGTTCTCACGATCTGACGGCCCGCGCCGTGGCGAGCGTAGCCCATGAGTACCTCGGCCAGCCTTTACTGGTTGTCTTGAAGCCTGGCGGCGGCGGAGCCGTTGGATCCCAGCAGGTAATCAAGGCGAAGCCCGACGGCTACACGCTCGCCTTCGGCGGTACGGGACCCAATACCGTTTTCGCGATGGTCCAAAAGGTTCCCATTGGTCCCGACCAGTTCACACCGGTGGCCCGGATCAACCATAGCCCGACGATCTTCGCTGTCCGTGCTGAGGCGCCCTGGAAAAGCTTCCGCGAAGTGATCGAGTACGCCAAGAAGAATCCGGGAAAATTCAACTTCGCCAACACTGGAACGTGGGGAGCGGCGGATCTGCCGATGCGTCTGATCGCCCGAGCGGCGGGAATCGACTACAACAATATTCCCCACGACGGCGGCGGACCGGCGACGCTTGCAGTACTCGGTGGCCACGCTGATGCTACATTTGGTTTCTCGCCTCAGCTGCTGCCGCAAGTGGCGGCGGGCAAAATGCGCGCTCTGGCGATTACCGATACCAAGCGACACCAGGACCTTCCCAACGTCCCGACCGTGAAAGAAGAGGGATTCGACGTGGTCTTCACCATGTGGCGATCGGTGCTCGCGCCCAAAGGAACTCCGCAACCGGTCCTGGACAAGCTCGAAGGAACCTTCAGAAAGATCAGCGAAGATAAATCCTTCCAGGCTCTGATCAAAGGGCTCGGCGACGACGTTCAGTTTCAGGGCGGGAAGGAATTTGAGACCACCTGGCGCCAGGAGTGGGAGCTGTTTAGCAAGGTCGTGACTGCCGCGCAAAAATAACGGCAATGTCCAAACGCGATATTGGGGTAGCGGCACTAATGCTGATTTTCGGCGCCGTAGCCGCCTATGAGTCCGCGAAACTCCCCTTCGGCACGGTCCACAGCCCAGGACAAGGATTCTTTCCATGGTGGATCAGTGCCGTCATCTTCTTGCTCGCACTGCTCCTTTTGTTTCAAGCGCTGACGTCGCCTTCAAGTGTTGCCCGAGAAAGGTCCGGCCGGATCGCGAAAGTGGCTGCGCTCTTGGTCATCCTCGCCGCTTACACCTTCCTGCTCGAACCGCTTGGCTATCCGCTTTGCACGTTTCTCCTCGTGCTGTTCATGTTGCGCGCGACCGATCCGCAACGATGGACGGTTGCTCTCGGCATGGCGCTGATTACCGCAGTCGGCTCGTACATCGTGTTTGCTGTCTGGCTGGGCGTGCCGCTGCCTCGCGGTCCGCTGTAGGAGAGGTTTCAGGTTTCGGGTCTCGGGTTTCGGGTTGAACTCAAAAAACTCGAAACTCGCAACTGCGATAGCATGGAGATAGTCAACAATCTCGCCAGCGGCTTTGGCGTCGCGCTCACCCCGATCAATCTTCTCTATTGTTTTCTTGGGTCATTCATCGGCACCGCCATCGGTGTTCTTCCCGGCCTCGGCCCACCGGCCACCATCGCGCTCCTCTTGCCCGTCACATATGGAATTCCCGCCACCTCTGCGGTCATCCTGCTCGCCGGAATTTTCTACGGCGCGATGTATGGCGGCTCAACGACCTCGATTCTGTTAAATATTCCCGGTGAGGCGGCGTCCGTGGTCACCTGCCTCGATGGATACCAGATGGCGCGGCAAGGGAGGGCCGGGGCGGCCCTGGCGATCTCGGCCTTCGGTTCATTCATCGCCGCAACCTTCAGCATCGTCGGGTTGATGCTCCTGGCACCACCCCTAGCCTCTTTCGCGCTCAAGTTTGGACCGCCGGAAAACTTTGCCCTGCTCGTTCTCGGACTTACGATGGTCGGCTACTTGGCCGGAGGGTCAATGACCAAAGGGCTCCTGATGGCGTGCCTCGGGCTCTTGCTGGGAATGATCGGGCTTGATCCGATCGAGGGAACCCCGAGATTCACGTACGGCGTATATAAGCTCAGCGACGGGTTCGAATTTATTTTGGTGGCTATGGGACTTTTCGGGATCGGAGAAGTTCTCGTCAATGTCGAACAGACCATCAAGGCCGAAGTTTTCCAGACAAAGATTCGAAAACTCCTACCGAACCAAGAGGAGTGGCGCACGTCGGCGGCGCCCATCGCGCGGGGATCGTTGCTGGGATTTTTCATCGGCGTCCTGCCCGGAGGCGGAGCGATCATCTCGTCGTTCATCTCGTACGCGCTCGAGAAAAAGCTCAGCAAGCATCCCGAGCGCTTCGGCAAGGGCGCCATCGAGGGCGTGGCGGCGCCGGAAGCGGCAAATAACAGCGCAGCAACGGGATCGTTCATTCCGTTGCTAACACTCGGGATTCCAGGCAATGCCTCGATCGCAATGATCTTTGCCGCGCTGATGATCCACGGAGTGAGACCCGGGCCGCTGCTGGTTGCAGAAAAACCGGACGTCTTTTGGGGGCTGGTCGCCTCAATGTACCTCGGCAACCTCATGTTGCTAGTGCTAAATCTCCCGCTTATCGGGCTTTGGGTAAAGCTCCTGCGAGTCCCGTATTCGCTTTTGGCGCCTCTCATCCTGGTCTTTGTGCTGATCGGGGCATATAGCGTCAACAACAGCACGTTCGACGTGGGGATTACAGTCGCCTTCGGCTTGTTCGGCTACCTGATACGCAAGTTCGATTTTGAGCCCGCGCCTCTAGTCCTGGCCATGATCCTTGGCCCTCAACTCGAGGCCTCCCTGCGGCGTTCTTTGATCTACTCCAGAGGAGACCTCGGAGTATTTTTCGAGCGCCCCATTGCTGCTACCCTGATGGCGCTCGCTGTGTTGATGCTGCTCTCGCCAGTATTGCGCTGGATGCTGAGCCGCAAGGCCGGGGAAATTGCCAAGCCTACGTCTGAGCCGGGAGTACGGGGAGACAAGTCCGCTTCAAAGTAATTTCGCTTACAGGAGGCTACGATGAAACTTTTCATTGCAAACCTTGCGGTCCTGGCAATACTTGGACTACACGCGACCAACGCCTGCGCTCAAGGAGGCAAATGGCTAAAGCTCGCGCCGTTTCCAGAGCCGGCCGAAGAATTGTATGGCATCGCTGCCGGGGGAAAGATGTACGTCTTCGGAGGACTGGCGCCGGGCTGGAAGCCTCGTGCCCTAGTTTTCGAGTATGACCCTTCGGCAAACAAGTGGAATCAAAAGAAGCCGATGGCGTTGCCGTCGCATCACGTCGGGCTCGCAGAATTGAACGGTAAGATCTACGCGTTCGGCGGCTTTGTTCTGCCCCAATCGGGGCCGCCGGCTTGGGTTCCGATCGACAACGTCTGGGAGTATGATCCCGCCGCCGACAGCTGGAAGACACTCGCACCAATGCCTACGAAACGCGGTTCACCCGTGGCTGCAGTAGTCGGAGGAAAGATCTACGTCATCGGAGGGGCAAGCACGCACCCAGGCTCGAGCGAGCCGGCGGTCCATCCTGCCCAACCGCACCGGAGCGTGAGCACGGTCGAAGAATACGACCCTGCAATGAACACCTGGCGCGCGCGAAGTCCCATGCCGACCGCCCGCAACCACGCTGCCATCGGCGCGGTGAACAACAAGATCTACGTGATCGGCGGCCGCATCGGCGCTGCCTTCGTCAGCGTTTCAAGTCCTACCGATGTAGTCGAAGAATACGATCCCGCTGCTGATCAGTGGGGCGCAATCCGCGCGCGCATGCCCACTCCGCGAAGCGCTGTGGCCTGGGGCGTTCACGCTGAGCGCATCTACGTCGCCGGCGGAGAGGCCCAGGCTCCTCAGTTCATGGCAGCCTTCCGCGCGCTCGAGGCCTATGAGCCGGCCAACAATCGGTGGCTCTCGCTACCTTCGATGCCCATCCCGCGCCATGGACTAGCCGGCGCGGTCATCGGCAACCGGCTCCATCTCGTCAGCGGCGACGTGCAATCCGCCGGCATTGCCGACATGCATCTCCACGCCGACTCTCATGACGCTTTCGAATTTGCTGAACGCTAGGGATGAAGGAGGAAAAACCATGAAGCGAGTTATATATTTAGTCGGCGCCGTCGCGATGGCGGTGATGATAGCCACGCGGTCAGCGGCGCAGCAGCCTGCACAGATGACCGCGGCAGTGGGCGACAACATGAACCATGTCCCGAGCTTCGTAGGCGTCGAGAAGGGAATTTTTCTCAAGCATGGCGTTGATGTGAAGCTCAAAGTCTTGGCCACCGGCCAGCAGATGAGCCAGGCGCTGCAGGCGGGGGAGGTTCAGATCATCGGGTCGGCCTACTCGAACTACCCACTGGCTGTCGAGCGCGGCATGGCGGCTAAGGGCGTGGTCGGCCTGATGGGGGACCGAAGCGGCAAGTACTGGGATCAGTCGGTCACTATCTGGACGCGCAAGGGCACCGGCATCACGAAGATAGAGGAACTGGCGGGCCGAAAGCTCGGCACGCCGGCAGGCGGCACCGCCGATGAGTACCTGGGCGTCGTGTTGGCGAAGAAGGGGATCCCGCGTGAGAAGTTGCAGGTGCTCAATGTTCCGCCTGGCAATATTGTCTCCGCGCTCCAGGGTGGGAGCGTGGACGCAGTGGCCTGCTGGGAGCCGTTCGCCTCGCAGATCGAGGCCAAGATCCCCGATGCGGTGCTGCTCAGCCGGGGCGGCGGTTACATCGGCTACTTCATCAACATGGCGGTGCGGAACGACATCATCGAGAAGCAGCCGGAGTTGGTCGAGAAGTACGTCATCGGCATGGCTGAGGCCACCTGGCAAACGCGCAAGACTCCCGATGAGTCAGCGGAGATCTCGACTCGCTGGATACCCGGGCTGGACGTGCCTGTCGCCAAGAAGGCGCTTGCGCAGATGGTGTTCGACGCACGCATCACGCCGCACACGGTGGCGGCCTGGGACGAGAACGTCAAGATTCTCCTCGAGCAGAAAAAGCTCAAGTCCGCGATTCCGTGGCAGCAAGGCCTCGAGCTTAGGTTCATCGAGAAAGTGATGAAGACATACCCGCAGCTGTTCGCGGACTTGAAGCCGGCACGCTGATGCCGCTCCAACTGACTTCGCCATACTTCGTTCTCGTTCGTCGCCGGTCCTCAACGTACAACCGCGTACGCCTCCGGCCGACGACTCTCTCGGGCCTCGTCTGGCTCGTCATTTGGAGCGGCATCATCATTCTCGCGATTTTGCGGTTAGACCGCCTTAGCTGAAGCTGCGCTAAGGAGCAAGAAGGCTGACGATGTGACAGCGAAAATCACGATTCGGGGACTGGGGCACGAGTACGTCAACCCGTTTACCAGAGAGCGCGTGGTGGCGCTGGACGGTGTGGATCTGGAGGTGGAAGACGGGGAATTTTTGACGGTGGTCGGCCCAAGCGGATGCGGCAAGACGACCCTCCTGAACATCCTGGCCGGGCTTCTCCCGAAGACGCGCGGGACGGTGCTGCTCAACGGCCGTGAAGTGAGCGGACCGGGACCGGATCGCGGCGTAGTCTTTCAGGAGTTCGCCATCATGCCATGGCGCACGGTGGAGAAGAATATCGCCCATGGCTTGGAGATTCAAAGTGTACCGAGAGAAGAGCGAGCCGCTATCGTTCGACGTTTTGTCGAGTTGGTGGGACTTGGTGGATTCGAGCGGAAGTATCCCCACGAACTCTCCGGCGGCATGAAGCAGCGGGTGGCGGTGGCGCGCACTCTGGCTGCCAACCCCGAGGTGATGCTGATGGATGAGCCGTTCGCCGCGGTCGACTCCCAGACCCGCATCACCTTGCAGGAAGAGCTCAACGCCATCGCTCAGGCCACGCGCAAGACCATTCTCTTCGTCACCCATAGCGTCGAGGAAGCGGTATTCCTCGGCGATCGCTGCTGCGTGCTCTCGGGACGCCCCGGACGGGTCAAGGCGCTCGTGCCGGTTCGCATCCCTCGCGAGCGGCGCGGATGGAAATTATTAATGTCGGACCCAACGTTCGACGCCGCCAAGGAGAAGGTGTTCGGCTTGGTGCGCGAGGAGGTAGGCAAGGAGTTCTAGGTGGGACGTTATTGGGAGATCACATCCACCTGGGTCGTCATCTTGGCGGCGAGCGTCACCGCGTGGAGCCTCGCCGCGGCAACTCTTCCAGTGCCGGACTACTTCTTGCCGCCGCCTTCGGCGGTGTTGTCGGCATTCGGCGAGTTGATGGCAAAGGGTATGCTCCCGACCTTTGTCGGGGAGAGCCTGCGGCGCATTCTTCTGGCCGCGCTCCTCGGGATCTTCGTTGGTGTCCCGCTCGGTCTGCTACTCGGCATCAGCCGTGGCACCGCGGATTTCGCCTATCCCGTGCTCAACTTCTTCCAATCGGTATCCGGCATCGCCTGGCTACCGTTGATGCTGATCTGGTTTGGGTTCGGTGAACGAACGATCCTGGTTGCAGTCAACTACACCGTCCTCTTCCCGGTGATCTTCAACGCGCTCTTGGGTGTCCGGAGCGTGCCGCCGATCTACGTGAACGCGCTCCGTACCCTCGGTGCCTCTCGTTGGCGCATCGTCCGTGACGTGCTGGTCCCAGGGGCGCTCCCCAACATCGCTATGGGAGTTCGCCTCGGACTCGCGTACGGCTGGCGCGCGTTGATCGCTGCCGAGATGCTGGTGGGCGCCAACGGCTTGGGCTTCATGATCTTCAACGCCCAGGCCTTTCATCTTACCGCGCGCATCATGCTGGGAATGGGAATCATCGGCGCCCTGTGGTTGGCTCTGGACTATTTTCTGCTCCGCCCGCTGGAGGAGGCAACGATTGCGCGGTGGGGAATGGTGCAGCGATGATCCGCGCTTGGCGCGGCGGCGTGCGGGATCTCGGGCGGGGAGTGCTGCCCTTTGCGCTCATCCTCATCGTCTGGGCGCTCGCCACACGAGCCGGCGTTCTGCCGGCGATCTTCCTGCCTTCGCCTGGCGACGTCGCCAAGACGGCGTGGGCAATGCTCAAGGATGGATCGCTCTGGATCAACATCGGTGCGAGCTTGGGCCGGGTGGTTGTCTCCCTCGTGATCAGCGTTCCGCTCGCCGTAGGACTCGGGATTTTTGTCGGGCTTCGGCGAAAGCTTTCACCGGTGGTCGAGCCGATCGCAGGCTTCTTCAACGCGCTGTCGGGAATCGCCTGGCTCCCGCTCGCAGTGACCTGGTTCGGGCTCGGCTGGGTAAGCGTGACCTTTATCATGTTCAACACGATCTTCTTTTTGGTCTTCTACAACACGTTGGTGGGGGTCCGGGGCGTCCCGCGGATCTTCGAGCACGCGGTGCGCACTTTGGGCGGCTCGCGGCGCCACGTTATTTTTCAGGTATTGATTCCGGGCGCGATGCCGAATATCGTGACCGGGATTCGTATGAGCATCGGTTTTGGCTGGCGCGCCCTCATCGCCGCGGAGATGATCGCCACCAGCACCGGTCTTGGATTTCTTATCTACAATGCGAGCAACTTTCACCAGACCGATACGATTTTCGTGGGAATTGTCACAATCGGAGTCTTGTGGCTTCTTACCGACCGGCTGATACTCCAACCGATCGAGCGATGGACGGTGGAGCGTTGGGGCCTAGTCTCCTCGAGCCGATAAAAGGTTCGGCGATGTCCCGACTCGTACTCTTAAGGCACCGGTCAGTGATCTTTCTCCTTGTTCTGGCGGTTGCGTGGGGTGGCTGGCAATTATTTCTTACCGTGACCGCGCCCCAACGCGTCGACCCGGCGCTCCAGCCGGCGCTCAGCGCTGGGGCGCCTGTGGCTATCGCGATCACGCTGGGCTTTGCCCCGGAGAACTTCCACATCCGCCTGTTTCAAAGCTACGGCGTCGTGAGCGGAGTGCGTGACACAACAGTGTTGTTGAATCGAGTCTCTCCTGATGATCTGCGGCACATCGCTCGTTATTACTGGGTAAAGCGGATCAGCATGCAATCTGAAGGCGTACGATGAGTTTCATTGTCGCGGTTACAGACTACGTTTTTTCTTCGCTGGAACCGGAGCAGCGCGTGCTGGGACCTCTCGGAGCCGAGCTGCGCCCGGCCCAATGCAAATCGGAAGAAGAAATCATCGAGTTGACGCGAGGAGCGGATGCCGTCCTCAACTGCTACGCCAAGATGACAGCTCGTGTCATCGAGAAGCTCGATCGCTGCAAGATTATCGCGCGCTACGGCATCGGCGTCGACAACGTCGATCTTGCCGCGGCGACGCGCGCCGGTATTCTGGTCACCAACGTTGCCGACTACTGCATCGACGAAGTCTCGGATCATGCTCTGGCGCTCATTCTGTCACTATCACGTAGGATCATAGCCGCCGACACGGGAGTGAAGAGTGGAAAATGGAGCGTAACGGCTCATGCCGAGATCCGCCGGCTTCGCGGGCAAACCCTCGGTCTCCTAGGCTTCGGTAAGATCGCCAAGGCGCTGGCGTCAAAGGTGCAGCCCTTAGGGATGAAAGTGTTGGTATATGATCCCTATCTCGAGCCCGAGTTGATCTCCCGCCACGGTGCAGAAGCGATCAGCCTGGACCGGCTTCTCGCTGAAGCTGATGTGATTTCCATTCATGTGCCGCTTTCCCTAGAGACGCGCAACCTCATTGGAGAGCGGGAGCTAGCGCTCATGAAAGCAACGGCGTTCTTGATCAACACCTCGCGCGGCGGGATTGTAGACGAGCACGCGCTCGCCGTCACTCTTAAAGAAAAGCAACTGGGCGGCGCCGCTCTTGATGTGCTCGACGTTGAGCCACCGCCATCGGATCATCCGCTGCGGCAGGTGCCGAACATAATCCTCACTCCGCACCTGGCCTTTTATTCGCGCGAGTCGGTGATCGAGCTCCAGACTAAAGCCGCTGAGGAGGTGGCGCGAGCGCTCAAGGGCGAGCCGCCGCGATCACCCGTGAACCGCGAAGTCCTCGGTCGCTGAGGATTGTCAGATAAGTTGGCGGAGATGGAGAAAGCAGCGTGAGACTTCGGGCTCGCTCCACGGCGGTCGTAGCCGTCGACATGCATCGCGGCCATCTGGACCCTTCGGTGGCAACTCTCCCTTTAGCGGCCGAACGCTGCGGCCCGGTGATCGCGCGAGCCGCGGCGCTCTTTCAGGAGCTTCGTGCCATCGGTCTCCGCATCATCCATGTGGTGACCGAATACCGAGAGTCCGGGGAGATCGGATCCAATCCCTTCTGGAAGGCGATTCACGATGATCCAGCCAAAGCGAGAAAAGGGATTCTCCGCCACAACTTAGCGGGAAGTCCGGGAACAGAAATCATCCCGGCGCTCTATGCAGATGGCGATCTCGTGGTGAGAGGGAAGAAGCGCTATAGCGCCTTTTACGCAACCGAACTCGAGTTTTTGCTCCGTGGTCTCGGGGTCGACACCTTGATCCTTGCCGGGATCAACACGACCACCTGCATCCTATGCACGGCTTTCGAGGCTACCAATCGTGACTTCCGAGTTGTGGTCGCGTCGGACGCGGTAGACTCCATGGATGGAGAGGAGATGCATCGCTTCGCGCTCCGCCTCATAGAGGCTGCATTGGGATGGCCGCTAACCAATCGGGAGATTCTGGAGTCCCTCAGGAGTTGATCCTAGGAGTTGCCTAAAAAGTCTTTCTCTTAGCTTCCTCGAAGAGCTTTTCGGCTTTTTCGGCGCCTTCAGCCTTGTTGTAGTCCTGGTCTAGATCACCGTCTCCGGCCGGGCTCTTCACCGTGAAGAAAACCGCCGGGCCCCCAATGGCGCGGCTTCTGTGGTTGGTAAAGCGAGGGATGTGGATCAGGTCTCCCCGCTCGCAGATGCGCTCCTCGTCGCCCAGAACGAAGTGGAGCTTGCCATCGAGGACGAGCGTGAACTGCTCCTCGTTTGGATGCATGTGGAGCGGTGGGCCCTCCTCGTCCGGCTTGGTCACGATTCCTGCCTTCATGAATTCACCGACCGCGGTCTGCACGAACTGCTGCGGGTTGGCCGTGCTCGGATTCTGTTGCATCTCGGCAATTTTATAAAAAGGCATTTTCTGGTTCCTCCTTTTACCGAACTGGCTTGAATCTCCCATTACTCCACGACGGACGGAATGTCCAGGTGTGTCTTGGCAGCCGGCGAATGTGTCATGGTTTATTACAGTTTTTGATGAGGTTGACGAGCCATGAGGGTCGTTGTTAGACTCCGCCACACAGACGGACCTCTTCCGAGAGGAGATATCACAATGGCTGAGGCACACATTCTAAGAATCGATTCATTACCTGTGGTCGACCGTGGCAACGGCATCCAAACGATCCCGTTAGTCACGAAAGAGATCGGTTCGAAGCAGATCACGACGGGTCTGACCCGTTTCCCCGCCGGCACCAAAGTGCCGTTGCACTCCCATAATTGTGATGAGCAGGTGACGATCCTCGAAGGCGAGGCCGAAGCGGAGGTCGATGGCGAGCGTCACCGGCTGCGGCCCTTTGACACGACGCTCGTGCCTGCGGATAAGCCTCATCGATTTGTGAACGTCGGAGCATCGCATCTTACGATTCTATGGATTTATACCAGCGCCGATGTGACGCGAACCTTCACTGAGACCGGCGAGACAGTCGGTCATCTTTCCGGCCGTGATCTCGTGACTCCGCAACCAGAAAAGAAGAAGTAGAAAACCTGATGGGGCAGTTCAAGCGGTTCAAAACGTTCAAGACGTTTTGAACGGAGCCCGCGAATCGCGGCGGTTGAACTGAGATCGCGCAGCGAGCGATTGAACGATTTGAACAGTTTTAACCCGTCATGGCTCCAACTCCATCCATGGACCGACGATTCCGGGCAAGCGAGCTCGAAGCGCTCGTTGCGCGTTCTCTCATAGCTGTCGGGCTACCTAGGTCGGATGCTGAGCAAGTCGCGCGACTGATGATCCTTGCGGACCTGCGTGGTTCCGATGGCCACGGGATCTTCCGCCTGCCTCAATATATTCGCCGCATTCGGGCAGGCGGAGTGAACGCGCGACCGAACATCCGCGTGGTTCAGGAAACAGACGCGACCGCATTGGTTGATGGCGACAATGGCATGGGCCACTTGGTGCTCCAGTTTGCCGCCCAGGTTGCGATCAAAAAGGCTGAGCGGCTCGGGGTCGGTTGGGTCGGCGTGCGGCAGAGCAATCACGCCGGGCCGGCAGCGCTTTACGCCATGATGCCGCTTGCACGCGACATGATCGGGATTTACATAGCGGTCGGCAGTGCGAATCACATGCCGCCGTGGGGTGGGATCGAGCTGCTTCTCAGCACCAATCCGATCGCTTTCGCGATTCCGGCTCTTGAAGAACCGCCGATAGTTCTGGATATCGCCACCAGCGTTACGGCTTACGGCAAGGTGAAGACGAAAGCTCAACGAGGCGAGCTGATGCCCGAAGGTTGGATGATTGACGCGCGCGGCAACCCTTTGACCGACCCGAGACGAGCTGAGGAAGGTTTTCTACTTCCTATTGGCGGCTACAAGGGATCTGGCCTCGCGCTCGTATTCGGTCTCCTTGCCGGCACGCTGAACGGCGCCGCGTTTGGTCGCAACGTAATCGACTTCAACAAAGACGACAAAACTCCGACGAACACGGGTCAAGTGATCCTCGCGCTCGACATCGCGCGCTTCTCGCCGGTTGAGGCGTTCAAGCGCAAGGTGGACGAGATTATACGGGATTTCAGAAATTCGCCGCGCATGTCTGGGGTCGATCACATTCGACTCCCGGGTGAGCAGAGCCACGCGACATGGCTTGAACGCTCCAGGCTCGGCATTCCGATGAACGACGCTCTCCTCAACGACCTTCAACGGGTGGCTACCGAGGTCAGTGTTGAGGGGCTTAAACGGTCGTGATTCTTGCCAATGTCATAGCCTTTAAAATAATATCTCCTCGCCCGCGTAAGGAGGCTTACCATGTTTAGGCGAATTGCAGTATGGCTGGTGGCCGTCATCGTTGGCAGTGCCCTTTGGGTAACCGCTGCCCAAGCCGGAGAAGCAAAGGCTCCCCTCACCAAGCTGACCTTCGGCGCGCCCACCACTCCTCCCAATCTCGTTCACATCACTCCGTGGGTGGCAAAGGAGCAGGGTTTTTTTGTCGAAGAAGGGCTCGACGTGGAAATCACGACATTTGAGGGGGGTGTTTATGTCATCCGCAACGTCACAAGCGGCGCGCTCGATGCTGGCGGCGGCGCTGGATCGGGAGCCATCGTTTCGGCCGCAAAGAAAGCAGGAGTCAAGTCCGTCTATGCACCGGCTCCGCGATTTAGCTCAACTTTGACGGTACGCTCAAACATCCAGACCCTCCAGGACCTCAAGGGGAAGAAGTTCGGTGTGCAAGAGGTGGGTGGGTTTGCTGACGTGCTCAGTCGGATGGTGCTGGCGAAGGCGGGCATCAAGCCCGATGAAGTCACGTTCGTGCCGATTGCCTCAGCTGACGTGCCCCCTCTGCTGGCCGGCCAGATCGACACCGCCGTCCTTCATATAGATCAGTTGATGTTGGCGCGCCAGAAAGACCCTACATTTCATCCTCTCGTAAAGTTCTGGGAGCTGGAGCCGAACCAGCTCTTCCTCATTGTCGTTGCCCCTGAGAAGAAGCTTGCCGCCGAACCGGCCAAGTACCAGGCACTGGTTCGGGCGTTGATGAAAGCGAACCGGTTCATGTACGCTAATAAGACTCGGACCGTTGAGATCGCCGTCAAGTACACGAAGATTCCACGCGACGTGGTAGACCAAGCCTATGACGAGCTGGCAAAAGGAAAGGTCTGGGCGCAGAACGACGGGCTGCCACGGGAAAAGGTGGAGTACACGATCGATCGCATGGTGAAAGTCGGCAACATCAAGCCGGAAGAGCGACCCAAGTACGAAGATGTCGTGGCGGTCTCGATTGTAGAAGAAGCAATGAAGCGCTTTCCTCGCATTCCCGATTACGATTGACCTCTAGCAGCCGCTTGAGCTTGTAGTAGAAACCGGAATTGGTAGAGCAGTGATGAAACACGGACCTCTTCGTGGTACGATCCCGCCAACTCGGCTTTGAGCGCCCCCGATGCTTGAGCAGAGAAGCCGGTGAGCAACGATGGCAGCAGGAATTTTTGTCACGCAGCCAATCCCGGAGAAAGCGCTGGCTCGACTCAGAGAAGTGGGGAACGTAGAGCTCAATCCCGATGCCACTCACATCATCACCAAGCCGGAGTTGATAGCGGCGTTAGGACGCAACGACTATCTCATCTGCCTGCTCCACGATCGGGTGGACGCTGAGGTAATTAATGCGAGCCGAAATCTCAAACTCATTGCCTCGATGGCAACCACCCCCGCCGGGATTGACGTTGCGGCTGCGACCGCACGGCGCATCCCGGTTACCAGAAACCCGCCTTTCGTCGCTGAAGCCACTGCGGATCTCCATTGGGCACTCCTGCTCGCAGTGGCCCGCAGGCTCGTGGAAGGCGATCGCGCGCTGCGTTCCGGTATCTTTCCCGGCGGCCAGTCGATATATTTTTTGGGAGGCGAGGTCAACGGCAAAACCTTGGGAATCGTCGGCCTCGGCGCTGTCGGGGAAGGCGTGGCCCGACGCGCCCAGGGGTTCCGAATGCGGATTCTTTACACGAAGCGTCACCGGCTCGAACAGACGCACGAAGCTACGCTCGGCGTCGAGTATCGCGGCTTGGATGATCTTTTGAAGGAATCGGATTTCGTCTCGGTCAATGCCGCGCTCAGCCCTGAGACTATCCACTTAATCGGCGAGCGTGAATTGAGCCTCATGCGGCCGTCCGCCTATCTCGTCAACACGGCACGCGGCCCAATTGTGGACGAGAAAGCTCTGGTGCGAGCACTGGAAGAAAAGCGGATCGCCGGCGCAGCGCTCGATGTGTATGAACGGGAACCGCTGGTCGAGCCGGGCCTCATCAATTTGCCGAACGCGGTATTGACTCCTCACCTCGGCAGCGCCGCGCTCGACACACGCGAGCGGATCGCCGACATTGTGGTTGAAAATATCATCGCAGTCATCGAAGGTCGCCGCCCGCCGAATATTTTTAATCCAGAGATCTACGACAAAAAATGAACGCCGGTTGCATAAGAATTGTCCTCTCCATTGGTTTTGGAGAGGAAGATACGACATATCAGCGGTGACTTTACTGGTGGAGATTCAGTTCAATCTCAGGCCTGCCTGCGACTATTGCAATGAAAACAAGCGGCAGCTCGATGTGCGCCGCCGCTTGTTTTTAAACGCTCGGAGTCTGCCGGCTCGCAAGATTCTCACTGATCATTGAATCGGAAGAGGTAAACCAGACCCGCTTAGGTCGTGGTCTAAACAGTTAACCTTCTGGCCTTCTCCGCTTTCATTCGGATTGTTATCTCTTCTTGGAGTATCGGCGTTGGTCGTGCAAAATCTGTTGCCGCTTGCAAACGGGCTAGTGGGAAATTCCAAGGGCCGCTGCCGCGAACCATCCCCACTGCGCAGGAATGATCCATCGGCGGCATTTCGGAAAACATCCGCAACATTTTTATCAGGCGCGACCGCCACGATGGCGTTGCGCTCATTCACAGAAGCCAGGATAGTTCCATCTGTAAGCAAAATGATGCCGTCAACTCCCTCCAATAGCGGGTGTGCAACATAGAGGCTATCCATGCAGAGCGTATCAGGGTGAAACGTCGGATCACATCCCGTATTGCTTTTGAGACCTCCGTTATCTTTAAGCTCAGCTCTCCAGATTGCTCCACGGGCTGTGTCCGAAACAAAGATGAATCTTCGATCCGGACTAAAGGCAACGCCGTTGGCAGTGATACTTTGACGGTCTTGATTGTTAATTTGAGAGATAGTGTGCCGAGGCACGGTATATCTTTCTGATCCCACTCCGTCTGGCTGGGTGGCAACATTCCCTCCTAGGGCCGTGCTGTTACGCATTGGTTGAATTCGTAAAAACTCCACGGCTGGGCAAGGAGGTGAACCACAGGAGGCAATCTTCCAAACTCTTCCCATATTCTGCCCCCCATCAGTAACAAATAGGTCGGTGCCCAAAAAGGCAACTCCGTTAGCCCCAGGTACTCCAGTGGCGTAAACCGATCCCAACGCACCACCGAAGGTTGGGTTAGTTGCATTGGGAGTCAATCGATAAATAATCCCGCCGCCCTCGCCGGTCGTGATAAAGAGATCTCCTTTCGAGTCGCGGGCAAGACCGGAGGGCCGGCAGGGATCAGCCTCGATCTGACCGACCAGGTCCACCATACCCGTGTTGTAATTGATTCTCCAAACGTGGCAAGTGTCGTTGTTAGTAGTATCGTCTCCCCTGTCAGCGACGTAAAAATTTCCATTGTCATCTCCTGTCAAACCTTCCATTGCACCGACCGTCACTCCGCCAATTATGTCCCTAGCTTTTAAGTAGGTTGTCCAGGTTGGGTTATTGGGAAATTGTGCCCAGGCCAAGGACCATCTTAAACCCATCACCACCGTTAGAATTAACTTGAATATCCACTTTCCTTTATGCATTTCCTCCTCCATTTTGTCATTACGTTTTGCTTCAACGTTGGTTAGAGCTAGCCGGATCTGACAGGCGTTTTCGAAATAACAAAAAGCCAGCACACTCTGGCAGCCCAATCGCCAGAGCGGCTGGCTTTACGCTCTTCTGATAAAATTGCTCCTCTGAGGCCATCTTTCAGGGTTCCACTTAAGTAAGTATGTAGTCATGTCTTCGGCTCCTCTTTAACGATGATTGTGTGTATTAATTTCTTCGTTCTAGGCAGGAGTTGAGCAACTGGCTATTGCGTCATAAAGCCTTTAAGCACATTCGCGTTAGATAACCAGTTGTCACAGTGAAACGTGGTCGAATTGGAATTTCTTGCGCGGCGGATAATTGTGACATTTTTCAACTCAATAGCGCCTGGCAAAAGTTCTGCAGTGCCTGTTCCGTTAGAAGAAGTGTGGCTTCAAAGAAACGCTGATAGACCAAAAGTTTTTTGCTTCTGGACAGAGTTTGATTCAAAGTAAGTGTCTTGATTGTGACAAAAACCGATGTTTCGGAAATTCTCACCGACTA
>Ga0081455_10002384_pt1 | contig 22427 bp, 23 predicted proteins | sample TabmetS3T2R1_FD_70207 | JGI IMG/M metagenome (GOLD analysis project Ga0081455, IMG submission 70207) | Tabebuia heterophylla rhizosphere microbial communities from the University of Puerto Rico - S3T2R1 | ecosystem: Host-associated > Plants > Roots > Rhizosphere ...
AGATAACGACTGGCCTATTAAACAATATGACAGAAATTAAAATAAATTTAGTCACCGCAGAGCTTCTTTACTTTCATAATGAGCAAGGATACCTTGTCGAGTTAACTCGTGATGAAATAATTGAAAGATTACAATATATTGTTACCAGATATGGTCTCAATATACCACGGACTCCTCGTCTGACAAATCTTAATACTGAAGACTTGTCCGACTACCTTGCATTTGCGACAAAGGCTAACAGAAGTCTAGAATTATTTCGGATGAAATTAATTGGACACTTCACTCAGGTGCATCTGTGGCCAGATGGATTTGATTTCTCAGTAGAATGGTTTTCAAAGAAAGATGACGAACAGATTGGCGTGGGCATCTCTCCAGGAGACGATCAATATGAGTCACCATATCTTTATGTAAACCCTTATCCCTTTAATGAAATGATGGTCAACGAGCCATTGTTCATCGGTGGGTGGCACACAGTCGGATGGAAAGGAATCAAAGTAGAATGGAAAGACCTTGAAAAGAAGCGGGAACAACAAATCTCAGGTGAAATATATGATTTATTTTTAATTGCACAGCGCAATTTTCAAGGAAGGTAAGATTTTTAGATGTGTATGGGATCTAACGCATAGTTAATTCGTTCATATATTTAGTAATTTTACAAAAAAATTAAACTTTATCTGATCAGCTAAATTTCTTATTACTACATTTTGGCTAGGTGGAATATTGTGTCATTGTATATTTCTAATCTATCTTTTTGTCTGTGATATCAGGATCTTTTTTCTTCTCGATTTGATTGTTATTGATATCAATACCGAGACCGTTCTGATCCCTAGACTTCATTATCTTTTCTACCTGATTATCATATAGTTTTACCAAATCTGCAATTGTTACTATGCCAATCACTTTATGATCTTCATTCGACAGGACGGGCATTTCTTGAAGGTCATTTGACGAAAGCCTAACTAACGCATGGTGAAGAGAATCAGAAGTATAAGCAAAAAACGGATCCTTTATCATAACATTTTCTAATTTAATAGACTTACGATATTCTTCAGGGAACTCAAAAAGTTTGTATCTATATACAACACCCTCAAGTTTATCACTTTGACTAACTAGCATAATCATTCTACTGTTATTTCTATTCAATATTTGAAGTGCTTCTTCTATAGACAGTTCTTTTGAAAGTTTATTGATTGGATCTTTCATAACATCTTTTACATAAAGATCTCTCAGTATGACGCGTTGATACTCCATTCTGTGGGCAGGTGAATCAGACCTATTAAGAACTTGGCTCCGGAATATTGAATTATGCTGTCCTGACATTATGTATGCAATAAAAGTGGCAAGCATCATGGGCGCTAGAAGAGCATAACCTCCTGTTAACTCACTGCCCATAATAATCGATGATATTGGCGTTTTTGCTGTAGCGCCGAAAAATGAAACCATTGAGACTATGATTACAGAGGAAACGTCTATCCATGTAAATAATCCCAATAAGTGAAAAGCTGTACCTATAAATGCACCTAAAAGGCCTCCTATTACCATAGAAGGACCAAAAACACCAGCACTTCCACCAGAACCTATTGTCAATGAAGTCGCCAATATCTTGAGGATTATTACAGGTCCAATGATGACCAGTGGAAATAGGACATAATCCTTGTTAATCGCTATTTGTAACCAACCATATGAGGTTCCCAAGACTTGTGGAAATGCAATTCCTATCACTCCTACCAGCACGCCTCCAATAGCTGGTTTTAAATATTTTGGAAAATGAATTCTGCTGAAATAATCAGATATTGCATAGAAAGTCTTTACCCATGCCACACTTAATCCAGCGGAAACCAGACCAACTATCGCATAAAGAATGAGTGATGCCGGATGGGTATATCTTACAAGATCTAGAGGAATGGTAAACAAGCGATCCCACCCGAAGACGAATCCAAAAACAGTATAACCAGTTACGGATGCTACCAGTCCTGGTATTAAGGCTCTTACCTCAAAATCTCTTCTATACATAACCTCCGCACTGAAGACAGCTCCACCTAGAGGGATCTTGAATATACTGCCGATACCCGCTCCAAGACCTGCAGCGACTGCGATTCTTCTTTCGTCTTCATTCAATTTGAAAAGCTTGCCTATGAGTGATCCGAAACCGGCAGCTATTTGTCCAGCAGGTCCTTCGGTGCCTCCACTTCCACCACTTCCTATAGTAATAGATGAAGCTATCCCTTTCACTAACGGAACTCTTGCCCTAATATGCCCGCTTTTGTGATGATATGCATCAATTACTGCATCTGTTCCGTGTCCCTCAGACTCGGGAGAGAATTTCGTAGTGATTAATCCAACTAAAAGACCTCCCAGACCCGTTATCAATGGTAGCAACCATGGTCTTTCGATAGACAGAGTATATGTAAAGTTATTTTGAAAACCTCCTGGCAATGGGGGGAAATAACCTGCTCCTACCCCTAGGAAGAGAGCAGTGAAAAATTCAACTGAAAGAAATAGGGCTACAGCCCCCAATCCCGCTACGACTCCTAACAGAAACCCTATGAGTATCCACTTTCTAAAGTAGCTAAAATCTAAATTCCATTTCATACCCCTTAATGTTCTCGCTATTGACTTGATTTGGTAATAGTAGGGAAGGTCAGGTTTCATCTAAAACTTACTTGATTGATTCTTTCATACTAATCCCTTTTAATTATTATTTTAGAATTTTCTATGAATTTTATCTATATCTTTCTAACTGTCTAAATACGATATTGAAGCAGCTGAATCTCAACAGGAAATAAAATAGATCTCTCCAGATTATGCACCTGTAAGCTGATGATTAATAAGGTCTCATGTAATCGATTATCGCTAACAATCAGGAACTGCTAAGGTAAATTATTCCGTCCAGGCAACCCTAGTTCGTGGATGAACTTTTGAGTAGAAAAAGCAATTCGGAAGACAAAGAAGCCAAGTTAGATTGTGGTTAATTCTCACTAACTTTTTCATTGATAACACTACCAATGGAAGGTGTACCAATGTTCAATCCTGATGTTGCCGGCAATGGTTCATCGATTACAGTGTTAGTAAAGAGAGGAAGAATTGTATACAATCCAATTGATATTGCAACTGCAGCTATTATGATTAATATCACAATCCTTTTTTTATTCATACATTCAAAAACCTCATCTAACTATTGACTTGATAGTTTTGCACTGCCAAATAGAGTCGAGAAGGCCTTGCACCAGATCAACACTGTATTGTATTTTGCTAGATCAGTCGCAGTAGGAATTTCATAATTCTGGTTCCCAATATTACCTTTCAATCTTCCAAGATTGACAATATCTGAAACATCCTTTCCTGTAGAGAGATAAACATATAGATCTGGTCCGTTAGTAGTCTTTAGATTTTCCAATCTTAGGAAAGTTTTGCCATCTGCAAGATTAAGTACTTTTGCAACACCCTGAGCCTTATGAAAACCATCTCCTGCATCGACAAAATTACCCATTAAAGGCTTCGTATCTTTTGGCATGGGAGTCTCAGACATATTTTCATTAACAGTAGAATTTTGTTTTGAAAACTCATTCATTACCATCTCCTTATCTTTCTGAGTCATGTTTTTAGCCGCTTGAATTCTTTGTTCCTCAGTCATGTTCATAAAGTTCTGAGCATCGGATGAAGCAGCAAAGGATACTTGCGATTTGCTTGTTATTAACATCACTGAAGGGATAAAGCTGGCAATAATCATTATGCCAAGTATGGTTGTAATTCCTTTCATATTATTTTCATTTGAAACAACGCGCATTTATTTTAAAAAGATTTATCCACATTATATCCAGATTTATGCAAAATACAATGGATGACACAGCTATAAGTTATATCACGCGACTTTCTGCGAATTGTCATTAACATCTGGCGGTTCTTTACTATATGCCCTCTTTAACCAGACGGGAGTAACTAATGTAGTTATGGCAACCATTATGATTACTGTAGTATAGATATTCGACGATAATACACCTGTAGTTACTCCAATGCCAGCAACTATGAGTCCTACTTCCCCTCTTGATATCATTCCTATACCTACTTTCATAGCCTTTGACTTTTTCCTCAAAAACATTAATGCTGGTAAGCCACATCCTGCTAATTTACTAACAATGGCAACGATAATTATAATACCGGATAGGTATAGAACATCTAAATTGACTCCAGTAAGATTGACCTGCGCTCCAATAATCGCAAAAAATAATGGAGCAAATATAATCTCTAATTTATCAACATATTCTTCAACTCGTTTAATTATTTTTGTGCTAGCTACTGCCATACCTACAGAAAATGCTCCTACTATTGGAGATAATCCTACTGCAGCAGCTATGGCCGATGCACCAAAAAATGACGCAGTAACAATACCTTCAATACTGCCTCTGGCCTTCCATAATCTTTCTGCGTGTAGTAATCTTGGTATTATAATTATAGCTCCAATAAGTAACGCTGCAAATATCCCTAGTATTTTTAGTATAAGAAATAAAATATCAATAATGTTTGGCGCCATGTTACCAGTTTGAACCATAGTAACAACAACTGATAGAACTGCGATAGCAAGAATATCATCTACTATGGCTGCTCCCAAAATTATTTTTGCTTCTTTCGTTTGCATCTTTCCTAATTCAGTAAGCACGCTAACTGTTATCGCAACACTAGTTGCCGTAAGTGCTGTGGCAACGAGAATAGACTGTAATCCCTGTAATCCATATATTGTAAATATGTAATACCCTAAAAAGAACGGCACGATAACTCCGCAAGCACCTATTGTAAATGATGCTGCACCTCCTCTCAAGAACTCTCTTGGAGTAATTTCTAGTCCTGCTATGAATAATATGACAATTCCTGCTATTTCACCTATCTGAAGCACTGTTTCGTTTAAGATGACAAGAGGCTTACCATCAAAAATGGGAATTGAACCAATTGCGAAAGGGCCCATAATTATCCCAGCTGTTAACTCACCTAAAACGACAGGGAGTCTTAATTTATTGAAGATCTCAGCAAATATTTTTGCAGCAAAAAGAAGAACGGCAAGTGAAATTAAGACGTGAATTAAAGCTCCTTGCTCTACTACCAACTTTTATTTTACTATAACTAGTACATTTTATAAAAATTGATATTCTACTCATTTTAATATTCGATTCTTTTAGCAACCGACAGCTCGTAATCGCCTCTTTTAAAATGAATTATACAACGCTGAACTTATCTAGCTGTTACGATGTGACTAAGATTTCAAGTAGAATAAGTTTCCAGAAAATATTTAAGAGTTGGAATTAACGAAACCGTGAGAATTGACAGTTTCTATATATATGAGAATCGTCTTTATCGTCGGATTTTTAACCATACTTTTCGTTTTTTCATCAAATTTCATTATGACTAGTGAGCATATCGCTCTAGCCAAACCCCACAAGTTTCATAAAAAACATTTTTCTGAAAATGTAGATAAGATTCTAGATAAAATTAACAAGCATAAAAAACAAATCAAGCTTCAAGAGAATAAGAAAGAAATCAAGCCTCAAGAGAATAAAAAACAAATCAAGCCTCAAGAGAATTTCATTACTAAAGATTATAATTTCGCTGCAGAAGGTGACAAAAAACGTAAAGACTTTAATTTTGCTGCGGTAGGTGATTTTGGATGTTCAAAAAATGCCAAAAAGACCGTCAACAATATGGAAGATAAGAAACCTGAACTAGTATTACCTCTAGGTGATCTATCATATGATAAAACTGCCAAATGTTGGCTTGATCTTATTTCACCATTCAGTGACAAGTTGAAGGTAACTTTAGGATTTCATGATGTAAATGATGGAGGTTCGAAATTACAGCAATATGAAAAGACTTTTGGACTGGATAAACTATATGGTTCTTTTGACTATAGACACGTGCACTTTGTTACCATGGCTTCAGAATCTAAATTTGACAAAGGTTCTGCACAATTCAAGTTTATAGACAAAGATTTGAAAAAAGCATCTGAAAATAAAGACATAGAATGGATAATAGTAACCACTTATGGCCCATTTTACACATCGCCCTCAACACATAAAGCCGAAAAAGGTCTTAGGGATATCTATCACCCTCTCTTTGAAAAATATAATGTTGATTTAGTATTGCAGGCACATAACCACAACTACCAGAGAACATACCCAATATCATATAATTCTGCTGGTGATAGTTCAGAACCTACTGTGAAAAATCAACTTACTACAGGTTATAACAGTCATACAGGTGGGACCGTTTTCGCGATAGTCGGCACAGGTGGAGAGAGTTTCTATCCTCTTAATAGTCAATCAGCTTACGTGGCGAGCCAATTTGGCAAATTCGGATTTCTAAATATAGATATCAGTAATGGAAATCCCCACACTAAATTGACTGGAACTTTTTATGACAACAAAGGTGGTGATGTGAAAGACGAGTTTACAATTGAAAAGGAAATAAAAAGTAAGAAAGTGGTTGGCTAAAGATCTATAACAATCTGAGATTAAATTTTGTATATGTGCATTGTTACTAGTTTTGTTGATACAACGTTAAAGAAGCTTTAATTTCCAGGTTCGAATGCGGTGGAACTGATAATGCTAACATTCCGCTCTGTAAATCCACTAGTTTTTGATTTATACTTAACTCTTGAAGCACATCGATTGATGTTTTACACAATAAAAGTTAATTTATTTATTTTTTTCTTCTTCTATTGCCTCTACCAATTTTCTGAGGACAACCTTTTTTAGAAATAGAATGTTGATGAAGGTATGTCAGGAGATGATGATAATAATACAAATTCATTATCAATAGATGACATTGTACGTGAACTAGATAGGGAAGAAACGAACATAGTTATTTTTAAAGATATTAAAAAGTTTAACAAACCAACAACTGTAGTACGTGGTCTTGAAAAGAGAAAAGATGCACAATCAATAGCTAGAGAATTAAAGATGAAGCTAGGAACAGGTGGGACATATAAAGATGGACAAATAATATTGCAAGGTGACCATCGGGAATCAGTTAGGAATTTCCTTATAGCAAAAGGGTTCAAGCAAGAATCAATTGAACTTAGGTAACATGTACTGAGATTCACATTCTAAATCCGACCAAATGGCTGGTGGTCCATGTAACAACGGATTGATACTAATCTTTATACAAACATATTACTTTTATTGCAAAAATCTATACCGGAGATTGCATCCAAAAACTCATTGTAGCATCCTTAGTTTTTACTTTTGAATATCTTCAATTGCTATGCTATTCTCTGAACTGCCCCATGGCAACAGAGGCTGAACTTCTCTCACACTCAAGTATATCTAGCATTCCCTTAGCCAACTGAATTGAGAATTGTTGTCCATTATTTCCATTGAGTAAAAACGTTCTGTCTTCACCTCGGACTCCTCGACATTTGCAATATTTGTTACGTCCAGAAGTATCTCCAAGTGAAGAACATCCACCTTTGAATAACCCTTCATTGCGTCTATGGTCCTATCCAGTCAACTACATAAATATCTGCCATCAAAAAAGTAGCATATCCCGGGATGGAATATTTGAATTGCCCATTAAGAACTCAATTGGGCTGTGACGGAAGAAAACGAGCCTATACCTTCAAAACGGTTATGAATTCTCTTAGTTTTATGTATTGCTTAAGTGTGTAAACTTACATAGTTAATCAATGCATTATAATTATGAATCACCAAATCTTATGATGCCAACAACAAGACAAACAAAAATGCTTGGCTTAGGAATAGCTGCAATTGCCTTCCTTTTAGCAACAATTCCAGTCTTCCATAGTGGCGTTCTGTATGCTGACGAAGGAGACCATGGAGACCATGACAATGGAGACCATGACAATGGAGACCATGACAATGGAGACCATGACAATGGAGACCATGAGCACAACTGTGACAATGGAGACCATGGAGACCATGAGGACTGTGACGAAGACTAACAGCATTAAGCAGATCTGAAAATAATTACAACGAAACAGTAGTCAATAAGCATCGGTCGAGTCTGCAAACTGTAGATATGCAGGTATAAAGCAGATTCCTTTTTTCTATTTTTACCTATGGATATCTTCAATTACTATACTCTGAACTGCCGCAAATTGAAAAAGGTCAGTTATGGACTATTCTAGGGACCAAGAAGATAAGATGTATTCGGCTTCACTTAAAGCACTTCCAGCGAAAAAGAATAGTATACGATTTTAGTTTTAGTAGATCACTACTAGACTTTCCTTTAATGAGGACTCAAATTTCGTTTCAAATGAAAAGTATGATGTAACGATTGGGATTGACTGACCAGAACTAATCTTTTGGTTCGATAGTCGAATCGAGCCATGATAATATTATATTCTGCAGTTTGGATCCGAGCATTTTGTTTGACAGCATATCCGTACCATGATCATTAGTTTTTTCAAATATCCTGAGGTTTTCAGCACACGTTATCTTTTCACACAATATTCTAGAATCTTTAGCAGACTCTGAGTCCTCTTCTGCAGCGACAATGTAGATTGGATTCTTATACTTCGTTATTGCATCCAGTGTAGATATTCCCCTGTAATTAAGTCCTGGTGAAAGTAATATCACCGATTTGATTGAGTCATCAGATGATGCATAATTCAAAGCTATATTGGCACCAATGCTTGCTCCTATTATAGATATCTTGTTTGGATTTGCACTCCTTTCCTCAATCAGATATTTTTTTGCCGCCTTTACGTCGAGAGTCATGTTTTTAAAATTTCTCGGCATAAATGATTGGTAGGAAATTGTACTGTTAGCCTGTTTGATGCTCTCTCCATGACCCCTTAAATCAACAGAGAGGACAGCATAACCATTCTGACTAAGTTTTTGTGCAAAGTTATCCCATGTGGCCCTATCCGTTCCTAGCATATGTAGTAAAATCACTGTAGGGATAGAATTGTTGATACCTATACTAGGCTTGTAATAACTTCCAACCAGTGACACACCATCGTCAGAAGTAAAGATAACTCTCTCACCAGACTGGTTTTTGTTCTGTTCTTGATTCCCAAATGCCATATTTATTAAAGTAATATTGTTCGAAATGGCAGAAAGAATAATAACATTTATCATAAAAGTAACAAAAGTAACTACTGCAATTATAACCCAGAATTTCTTTTTCATTAGCACTCCATCAAATATATGTTCATAGAAGAATCTTGGAAGTAGATTGGCATAGGATGATACGATTGTCTTCCTATTATAATGCAGATATTGTAATGATTTCAAATTTTTAACATCATGCCAATAGTATTGAGAATATTACACTAGTATGTATTTAATATGAATTAACCATGTTAATGTCTACGGATACTCTGGTACAAACGGTACCAGCTGCAGACCCCCATCACAGAATAACGTTTTTAGCTATCATGTTGGTGGTTGAATTTCTCTCACACTCAAGTCCTTAAAGTCCCAAACCATATTGTCAGATCTGAATGTAGCTATGGCTCCTCCATTTGTGATAATATAGTCCTTGGGTTTGCCGCAGTTTGCGCTGTAAAACACAGAATCTGGATAATTGGAATACCATCCTCCGTTATCAATCAAATCTGTAACTTTTATCCATCTGTTGTTAACTTTATCGTCTAGATAGGATTCCATCTTTACTGCCTTATCGTTATCCACATTATACATTACAATCTTCCATCCTATCCATCTACCTATTATTGAGTCTGTAGCTTGAAACCTTCCTCTTTCATTTGTGTAACCTCCTGTATGCCATATTTCCTTTATCCATGATGCAATACCATTAACAGATAGTCTTCCTTTAAGGGACGTACCTTCACACGGTACCAAGCTATCGTGCTTCCCTCCTCTTGCATACCAGACGAGCGAGTCAAATGGCGGGTTTGCATATATTACCTTAGCATAGCCAGTGATTTCCACATTCTTCCACTCTTGTTGTCCTTTAAGGGTATTAACTTCCATCCTTACTTCATTGTTATATTTTCCAGTATTTTGTCTGCCACTGATTTGCCACGAACCATCACTCTGTCTTGTTATATTGGATTGAGGGTTGAATATCTCGTCATTTGTGGGATTTTCCATGTTGATAAACCATTCTCGTCCTCCGGCCTTAGTAGGATAAATCTCCATAATTCCGAATCTGTCAAGCTTTTTACTTTTAGGAAATAATGACTCAGGTTTCGTAATATATATTGCCAGAAGGACTAGTATTGCAACCCCAATGATAGTACATATAATTGTAATTTTTCTGCTCTTACTTAACGTATTCTTTGCATCTGCCTTCCAAATTAATTTAAAGGGTACCTGTTTACATTTGCATTTATGTTCGAGTTATTAGCCAATGAATTAAAAAAATGACGGTAAAGGATAAGTGAGGATAAGTGTTACTGCCTTTAGCTATGATCCCCACATAGACTTTACCAAACGCCGAGTTCGTAAGTATTGAAAAAGATAGGCAAGTCATGGTTGTGATGACAAATTTTAGGAGTGTCCTAGAGCCTATTTCCATTTCACACATGCCTTGCCTCTTTGATATGCTCTTCAATGAGTAACATTCTTTTTATCATAAATAGTTTGATAATTCATATATTAATAATGCTTTACCTTGTGAAGCAAATCGGATTTTTCCATTACAGCATTAATCCAAATTTATCGTTGTTTATGTCCGCGGTAGCAAACATATCTGAATTGATGTCGATGTATGTATTCCAGAAGGTTACCGATAAGATTGCAACAGCAATCATCATAAATACTAGTGTAATTCTGTATCTACCAGTAATCACTTTATTTCAAAACAGATGCTGATAACATCTATGTATGTATTTGGTTCTAGGCTGCTTCTACCTAAAGGTACTTGAAATGCATACTGTTTAGATGAGGGCTAAACTAACCTGGCTACAAATAAATTGTTCTACATTCAATAACAAAGTTAATCAATACCTATACTATACCAGTGACCATATAATTAGCAGGCATGTTTCGTGGATCAATATTAGAGTTTTTCGTGCGAGACCAGGTCCCTAGTTATCATGCCAGTAATCTTTGGAGTTTTTCTTATTTTTTGAACGTCATTAATAAAGGAACACAAAACAGGAATTCGGGGGTGATATAGAATTGCATCATGGAATGGAAATTGGATGGTACTTTGCTGCCGCTATAAGTATACCTTTAGTTATTTGGTTTATTATGACTCATCGAAAGGAATTCAGGGGTAAGGATAAGACAATTAAGAAACCAACTCGGACGGTAGCCGAATAAGTGCTAACTCCGGAATCTTCATCTTCTCTTCTCATATTTCTTAACTTCTTATTTACATGCAGTATGTACGGACTTCCTTTATCGCTTCTAATCAATAGAAAAAATTAGGAGAAGGATTAAATTGATACTAATGCCTGTCGAGATTTTTACTTTATTGTATTCTTGACTCTCTTATTGGAGTTTGTAGAAGCTCTCCTATTTCGTTATGCATCCTTAAGAGGTTAAATCCTTTTTCAGTGGTTTTGTAGGTTTGTGCACCTTCTAAATATTCGAGCAAATTATTTTCAATAAGGACAGAAAGATATTCTCTCAATTGAGCATAGCTGAGGAAGGCTTTGTACATGATTCTTGTTTTTGTTGCACCGCCATTTGCTGCTTCTAGAATCATCGACACTATTTCTGTTCTGCTTCTGTATTTCATATATTTGAACTGGTAAATTTACTATATTAACATGTTGACACAATAATCTAGAACAAAACGAAATCGCCTAACTACCAGAGATTCAAAATGATACAGTCCAATTATGCTGAAAGAGGTATATAGCATAGAAGCTCAGATAAGTCCTTGAAAGCAACTGAAAGAAAATTAACGACAGTAAATCCAGCAACAGAAGAAATTCTTAATGAGTACGATATGATGACTAAAGAAAAGATCACTGAATCGGTAGGGAGGGCAAGAGAAGCATTTTCGGATTGGAAAAAAGACATCCATAAAAGAGCTGACTCCCTTTATGCATTTGCTCGTGAATTTAGAAAGAATAGGGAAAATCTTGCCAGAACCTCAACACAGGAAATGGGGAAGGCAATCAAAGAATCAAGATCTGAAATAGACAAATGTGCCTGGACAATAGAATACTATGCTGATAACGGAAAAATCTTTACAACGGATGAAGTAGTCAACACAGATGCAAGAAAGAGCGTAATAATATTTGAACCGGTTGGAGTGATTGGAAGTATAATGCCTTGGAATTTTCCTTATTGGCAGGCACTTAGATTTGCTGCCCCTTCACTAATGGCAGGCAATACTATCGTTTTGAAACCTGCAAGTGCCACCATGCAGTGTGGTATTGAGATCGAAAAGACTTTTATACACGCTGGAATACCTACAGGGATTTTCCAAACACTGATTGGAGATTCGAGTATTGCAGACACTCTTATCGATTCGGATATTAACGCAGTAACGTTTACTGGCAGTGTTCCGGTCGGAGGAAAAGTTGCGCAAAGGGCAACTTCTCAATTGAAGAAGACGGTTCTTGAATTAGGAGGAAGTGATCCCTTCATAGTTTGTGAAGATGCAGACATAGAAAAAGCCTCTAGTGGAGCAGTTAAGGGTCGTTTCATCAATAGTGGCCAGAGCTGCATCGCATCAAAGAGATTTATCGTTGTAAGAAAGATTGCCAATGAATTCATAGAAATGTTTGTCCAAAAAACCCAAAAGCTAAGGGTCGGCGACCCTATGTCGAATGAAACGGATATTGGTCCTCTAGTTAATATCAATAGCCTCAAGAATATGGAATCTCTAGTTACACAATCAGTTAAAGAGGGAGCTGAACTTTTGACAGGGGGAGAACGTACGGACAGCAAGGGCTTCTTCTACCCTCCAACAGTCCTGAAAAATGTTTCTCCAAGCATGCGGATTGCGACCGAAGAAGTATTCGGTCCCATTGCTCCAGTTATTATTGCTGAAGATGAAAAAGAGGCGATGAAGGTTGCAAACGATTCTAAATTTGGTTTGGGAGCAAGCATTTGGACACAGGACCTGCAGAAAGCAGAGATGTTATCAAGAGCCATTGATTCCGGAATAGTGACAGTTAACAATGTAGTCGTATCAGATCCTAGAGTTCCTTTCGGCGGTATTAAGAATAGCGGATTTGGTAGAGAGTTGTCGAAATATGGAATGTTAGAATTTGTGAATGTAAAATCAATCAGATTCTATGATCAATTAATCCACAACCATCATGTAGAATAATGTCAAACAAATGAACTTCAAATTCTAAGAGGATTTAATGCAAAGAGTTAGTTGTCTGGATTTTCAGCTATAAATATGGTTGAATCCATTTTATCATATCTGCTCCTGATCTCTGCTACAATATCTGGTCTGCTTGTACTAGCTTTCATTAATATTTCTGAGTTTAGGAAATTCCATAATTTTAATGCCGTGCACGTCAATATAAGATCTATAATTCAGCTGACTTATTCCTCCAAATCAATATATCGGTTCATCTCCAAATTATAAAATTGTATTAAATTTTCATTCCTGTAGATTCAATGATATCATGACGATTCTCTAGATGCTTTAAGATTAAGTCTGAAAGGATATTCCATTACTTAAACATAATCTGAAACGATTTTCTATTACCTAACCATAATAGTTTTATATTTTGTTGGAGATAATAGTACAACGCTTGCACGCGTTCGGCTGGTTGGATCATTGGTCGTTTCTTGTTCAGATTGGCCTAAACACAAATCCAACCAGTTGTTGTTTGCCTACATTTCAACATAACGTGAATAAAAAGTTTTTAGTTTTAGAAAGATATACTATAGCCTAAATTATGTTGAGTTTTAATCATTTTATAATTTCTTGGAGAAAGAATGAATTTTGTTATTAATTGATACCAAATAGAATCTAAGAGAAAGCACAAGAATAAATAAGATCAGTTAGATTTAAGGTAAAAATACAATTTAGACATTCATAATTCTGATCACTTTCTACTATTAAAAACTTTTAGGACTTACCACCAAAGGGATTATATAACTTGGTGAGCTCAGTCCTACAACGCCTAACACGTCACAACTGGTGGGAAATTGGTTGTGTCTTGTTCAGTCTTCAATCAAAACTCATCCCATCAGTTGCTAATATTTGTTTGCTTATTGACATAATCGCTATAAAAAAGTTTTGTAATCTTAGAAGGTAACATTAAGAATATCTTTAAAAGGATATAATTTAAAATAAAAAGAAAAAAAAGTGACGTTACCTAATTTTATAGGTAATTTTAATATTCTTCCTCATAGTAGTCAGAATCTTCGAAACAGCGTAATATTTCATAATCCGCTAGACTGTTTCCAAGTTCTGCTCTTCCTTCCACACATTCTTTCGTCTCTTTATCTTCTAGTTTGTAAATTTTAGAATCTTTGAATTCGTCCCAATCCATGTCGTCATCATCGTCTTTACCATTGTCTATGTCCTTTACAAGTTCTTTCATTGTATCGTCATCTTTCCAAATGTTTTTGTCAGCATTTGCAGGAGCGTTATCACCGGCAAGAACATCTATTCCGATTGTCAAAATTATTGTTAACAGAAGATTTCTTATCGATTGTTTCTTGTTCATTATTTCATGATCGAAAAACCTCGTAAATAAATTTATCTATTTTTTTTAACTTTTTGTTATTTTTCTTAAGGCTTATCGAGATCTGCTCAACTAATATGTAGAATATTTTAATCATAATAAAGAAATTATAATATAATCTATCATAAACTGTAACACTGTCTAGACTTTCTAAGGCATAATCGACGTGAACATGGATCGTATATTATCAGAAAAAATCTTGTAACTATTGCTTTACTTTCGTTCTTTCCACCTGTGTCAAATAGTTTAACTATCTTCTTCATTTTCTTCCAGTTCAAAATGACATCATTCATTTCACACGCATGCTTTATTGCGGAAAATATCAGTTTTTTGTACTGTCTGGAAATTTTTTTGCCTACCAAATATCTTATTATTAGGTTTGAAATATCCTCTTGTGGTAACTTCATGAATACCACATTGAAGAAACGGAATGACTATCTATATCATATGTCCTGTGCAGAATTGTAGCCATAAAATTTAATATTTAGTACATCTATCTAAATAAAAAAGAATAAACTGGTGAGGGAGCTGATTTGATTGCAACGAGTAGAAGCAACCATAATCACCCACCAGTTGTTTATCGTTATGTATTAATGGCTTATTAACGTTCAAATGAAAAATTGCTGCAAAAGGTTATTAATCGATAGTAAATTCTAAGGCATAATTGGATAAAAGTAAGATTTATGGCCTATCTATTCCGATCTGCTTAGTTCTTGCGAGTATCTTACTAAATTCATCTTATGCTCAATCAACAAGCAATTTTCTTAATTATAGTAATGATTCTTTTGATGCTCGTGCCTCTCAGGTTCATATCTCGGACGATAATAGCGACAACAATTATGGCGGAGGCGGCGCTGTGGCTGTCTCGACAACGGTCAACAATAATGAAGATAATGAAACAGACTGGGATGATATTGAATATCTCAGGGATGTAAACAATAACACGATGGTGGATTACAAAAACCTCTATGACCTGAATATAGGTAAAGTCTATAATCCTAACTTTGTCGACAATGCTGACTGGTTCCTTGACAGCAGCAACTATGAAGACCATGTAGATTACTATCTGATACCGTACAACTACAATTGGTACTTTTACTCTGACATATCTGCGCCTTGGTATGGCTGTGAAGCTCAGAGTAAGGCGATGCTTGTGACCGCTAAAAAATACAATGAAACAGGGGATTCCAAATACCTAGAATTTTCCAAAAAAGTATTCAATGGCTTAAATTCTCCTACTCTAAATCACGACGGCTGGCTATTGGGAGTGGCGGCTGAAAAAAACAATGCTAAAATACTGAACAGTCAGCTGTTTTGCGTTGCGAACCTGATGACTTACTACGAATATACCGGGGATGAGCGAGCGCTGAAACTATTCAAAAAGGGTGTTGATGTACTGGAGAAAAATATCAAAGACCTATCGAAAGATTGTGGAACCTACTACTCTTTGTCTAAGGATAGGTCTAAGGATAAGATTGTATCGCACCAACAGCATCCTGAATACATAAAGATGCTGGAAAGGTTGTGTTTGATGACGGGAAGCGACACGCTGAAAAAGACGTTGGACAAATGGCAGCATGACTCTCTCTTTCCTTGTTATTCTTGAGCTTCTTGAGTAACCATTCTAACGTCCCACAGAAGAACAACCCACGCCATCAGATCATGAATCTGATAAGAAGCCGATGACTAGAACCGGCGATTACTATTCCTTAATTTCTTTCTCTAACTAGCATTAAATCAAACTCCACCCTCAGACATAAAGCCCGTGAATAACGAATCAGTAATACATATTAAATCTTCGAATTCTTATTCGTACTGTTTTGATTTTAGCAAGTAGCGGAATGATTTTGACTTTTCTTCTGGCCGTCGTCTTTACCTGTGCTACTTGTTTATGCTCGCATGCATCGGCAAGTGAATCGATTAGTAGCCCACCAATTAATGGGGTTGTCATGAAAGGAGCTTTCGTCAGTATGAAACAGAATGCCAACATTTCGCCTTCAGCTCCCCAGGACTACATTGAGGATAGCTTAAAAAAGATTTCTGGAGCGGGTTTGAATCATGTCCGATTTGTGTTCTATTGGGAGGCTTATGAACGCGATCCCGAGGCCTTCATGAAGGAAGTACAATCAGTAGCCAATGCAGCAGATAAGTACGGAGTGAAAATCATTTATGACAATCATCAATGGCATACTTCTTCATGGCTAGAAGTCAAAGCAACAGGTTTTCCTTATTCACTGTTTCAAGATAATCCAAAATACTCCAGAGGCGGTGGCGGTAATACTTTCGATAAAGCAGCGAAGCTCTTTTGGGCGGACTGGTGGAACAGATCTGTTAAAGATAAGCAAGGAAAAGATGGCTGGACACTAATGGCAGATTTTCTTAAGAAAATAGTATTGGCAGTCGATAACCATTCAAGTACTTTAGGGTATGAGATCCTGAGCGAGCCCCACGTTGACAAAATAAATCAATGGTCTAAAATAGGAAAATTTAATTCCTTTATAACTAAGGAGTTGAGAAATATCACAGATAAGACGATAGTCTACAGCATGAACGTTCCAGTTGACTTGAATAGCCCCATTAATATCTCACCAAAGAACCTGGCAAAAATGGCTCCTTCATATAAGGAGAATATTGCATTCAAAGTAAGTGTCTACGCAGTTCCTGATGGAGATGGGTACCAGGAGAAGAGATTTGATCTGTTTTTGAAAACAAGTGATAAAACCGGAGTGCCCTTATACATAGGTGAGTGGAATAACGTTGTGAGGACAAAGGAAGGAGGAATCACCAAACTCAACCCAGATAAGAGTGAGCTTACGAAGACCGATGCGAAACAGATACTCGGCGCTCTGAAGAAAGCAGGAGTATGGGGCACGGCTTTTTGGAGGTGGGATTATCAGCCTGTTGATACGGACAGTTTTAATTTGGTTTCTAATAAGAATGGAAAATTAGTGCCCACCAAGTACTTGGGTATCTTAAGAGACACGGTGAAAACGATTTATGGTTCTTCCAGTCTAACAGAAAATAGTAATGAACCCACACTTTTGAGAAATGCACCGCAGGTTGGTCTTGGTGCGACCTCTTCCAAGTTCGATACCGGAACGGATAGTACATCAACTACAGATAGTACATCAACTATAGATGGTACATCAACTACAGATGGTACATCAACTTCCTATGTCAAAGAAAATAATTTGATTAATGAACTTGTGAAAACAGGTAAACTCACGGAAGCTGAAGCCAAAGAATTCGTATCAAAAACAATGCTGACCGGAGCCAACGATACATCAACGTCCAAAACCCCATAGCCAATACCGATGACAACAACGACAAAGCTGATGACAACAACAATAACAACAATAACAATGCTGATGATACCACTAACTAGTATCTTCAGTTCGCGCAAAGCAATCAAATAGCACTTTGCAAACATTTAGTATATTAAATTAGTAACATACTTCAAAGTATACTATTTAGAATATTTATAAAAATAAGTTAGAAATATGTGATTTTATTTGGGTTCGGTAGGATGCAGTACTCCAATGTATGTAACCCTTGCTCATACTAGTTTGCTATATTGCGTCAACTTTCAATTATGGAGTATAGAGGAAAATGGCTCCGATCTTGCAATAATGAAAAAATCCTTTTACGTTAGACCTGGTTTTATTCATTTTGCTACTTGTCTTCAGAGGGAAAACGTATATTAATTTTAGGAGCGGGATTTGGAGGATTAACAGCTGCTAATTTATTGCAGAAAAATCTTTCTTCATTATCGCCATCGGTAGAATACCAGATTCGTATTATTGATCAAAAGGACTATTTTATGATGGGACTTGTAAATTTATGGATATTAAGTGGAATAAGAACATTCAAAGGTTCTAAAATTGATTTGAATAGATTAGAAAATAAAGGAATAAGGTATCTAAATGATAAGGTAACGGGAATTGATATTGCCTCAAAGACTGTTACAATTAGAGAATCAAATCTTAAGTTAAATTACGACTATCTAATAATAGCATTAGGTGCTGAGTACTCATTTGAAGAAGTCAATGGATTTCTAGAAAATGGAGGCTTTAATCTGTATGATGCAGAGCAAGTTACTAAACTAAGAGAAAGAATACTTTCCTTGAAGAAGGGGAGAATAGCAATCTGTATAACATCTATTCCATATAAGTGCCCCCCAGCACCGTATGAGACATCTTTACTAATAAATGATATTTTAGTTAAGAATGGTACAAGAGACTCAATTGAGATCGATATTTATACACCAACCCCGATTTCTTTACCTGTAGCAGGAACAAAAGTGAGTCAGGATGTTATTAACTTGCTTAATCATAACCATATCAATTTCCATCCATTGCATAAGATAAAGGCAGTACTCAATACAGAAAAAATAAAGTTTGAAAACGGAAATCGGGTAAATTATGATATACTTATAGGGATTCCTCCTCACAAAGTACCTGAAGTAATAAGGAATTCAGCTCTTATAACGCATGAACAAAATTGGATTAATGTCGACAAGTTCAGTCTTAGGACACATTTTGAAAATGTGTTTGCAATAGGGGATGTAACTGAAATTAAGGTGAACGAAAATGTAGCTATTCCTAAAGCTGGAGTATTTGCAGAAGCTCAGGCAAAAGTAGTTAGCCAACAAATAGTTGATGATATCAAAAATGATAAAAACAAATACTCATCGTCACGATTCGATGGGAAGGGTTTCTGTTTTATGGAAGTTGGAAATGAGAAAGCAGGATATATTGATACGGATTTTTATCATGAAGATGGTCCTTATACTCTTCTCGAACCACCATCTGACGAATCATACAAAAAGAAATTAGACTTTGAAAGGTGTAAGGTAAATGAGTGGTTACTATCATAGTTCACTTTTTTTGGGGTCCTTAAATTTGTTGTATGAATTCATATTTTACAAATTTAATAACAAGTAGTTCTATTCTTTTAACAATAGTGATATTGAGTCTTCAGGGAAGATTGGATACAAATTTGCTTGTAGTTTATAATCATAACATTATATGCAATCATGGTTGCCATGGTTGATATAAAAAGATATCAAAATAGTTATTCAGTTAACCTGATTCTATTTTACGAATCCCATCAAGTATTCTGGAATGATCAGCTTCCACCTCTGTAGTAATATACAAAAGATGCTCACCATAGGGCATAGTTATTCTCTTTATTTTATCATATTCTGCTAACACATAGTGACCCTTTCCTATTTTGTCCGCGAGCTGACCCCTTGTTTTCCATGCATTTACAGCCATTTCAAGAGATTTCTTACTTTCATCTGGTGTTAACAGATTGGTAACTCCAGGCTTATGGTCAGAAAACATTATCTTTCCACTCGAATCGCATATGGTCACCATTCTAATTTTTGAATCAAGCTTCATTATATCAGAATGGGTTTTTTGATAATTCATATACATAATATAATACTAATTCTTTTAAAGTTTTAAATTCAAACAAAAAATTTAGTTAGTCATTATTATCTATCGTCAAGAAACATATGATGGCCTTATTAATGCCTGACATCAAATTCATCCCAACTGATCTTTTGAATTGATATAGACAATCACTCAATTATCAGACTAAATTTTATTGATTATGCCTCACAATAAATTTACCTAATCAGCAATATGTTATAATCTTTACAAATATCTTAGGATTGTAAATATTATTTCGGGTTCGGTGGGAACCAGGTGGAAGTTCACACTAGTCTAGTTTGGATTTACCGCTTCAACTAATACTAAGCATATCAATAAAAATTTTTTACAGAACAATGCAGACCGGTCAACCTTTCAGAAGACTAAATACTAGAAAATTTTGTTCAAAGTACTTATCGAGTCGAGCACCTTCAAATTATGTCATACCATTATCAGTCTTATGTTCTGAAGTGAGTTCATTTTGTTTCAACGTACTGTTGTTAACCTCCGTAGATGCCTCGCGAATAGACTCTCTTTTGCCTTTTTCAAATTCTGATTGAGCTTTTCCAAGAGCTCTAGCAAGTTCTGGAAGTTTTTTCGCACCAAAAAGCACAACGCCAATCAATATCACTACCAGAAGAACATTTTCAAATGCCATATTGAATATATGGAGGTATCTAGCATATATGCATCAATTAACATTGTTAATCCATTCTTAGAAATGGCTGTATTTGACTTCAATCAGGTAAACCTGTCGGAGAATGCCACCTAATTTGCAGAGGTAATAGCTGCTAATGCTCGTACCAATAAGATATACGTTTCTGATAGTGAGAATAGTCGCTTAAACGAGATAGATGGTTAATATTCCACGTAATTATGTACTAGTCACTAAATGAATACTTGTAGATCTGATATAATATTTATAATAAATCTATAAAATAGATGTAAATTTTATTCGTGTTTGGTGGGATAAAGTTATTCCGAAAAACATATTGATATCCGGTCAGTTGGTGGCTTGTTTTGTACTTGTAAAAAGCTTACCTATATATAATGCCTCAAGGTTTCTTGAATGTCTGATTATTGACAGACAATCAGAAAATAAATTATGTTCGAGCATATGTTTGTGTGCTATCAACCTTGGTTATCCTTCTGTTACCTCTTTGCATTCAACGATTTGACTTTAATGAAATAAATGCACAACCTGCGCCCGAAAGTGTAACAGGCGACAAGGTAGTTATTTTAAATTTTGATGACGGTCGTAAGAGTCAATATACCCAAGCCAAACCAATACTTGACAAGTATGGATTCAAGGCTACATTCTATGCTGTATGTAATTATCTGGACAATAAAAAAGGATACATGAGTTGGAAAGATATAGAAACATTATACAAAGAAGGACATGATATCGGTTCTCATAGCATGAATCATGCGCATCTTGAGAAATTATCAAAGAAAGGTGTGTCATTTGAAGTAGCTCAATCGAAAAAATGTTTTGAAGATCATGGAATAAATGCGACAACTTTTGCTTACCCCTTTAATGAGGGTTCTAGTGATAAGAATGTCATCAAGATAGTAGCAAAATACTATGATTTGGCCAGGACTGCCAGCAGTCCCATTACATTTTTGCGGTGTGACGGGTTGAAAGAAATATCAAATCAAAACGACTGTCTACAAAGCAAAAAAGGTGATCTTACTTATGCTAACAGGTACTCCATTAGAGGATGGAGTCACGACATGACGAGATTAGTAAATTCATATACTGACGAAGAATTATTTGATAGATTCGTTAAAGTCGTGAGCAGTCAAAGCAAATATAATAAAGACGGAGTTATCAATGCAATACCCATAATAATATATCACAGAGCAGGTGACAGTGGAGTTGTAGATTACAACACTAATATAGGCTTATTTGAGAAAGAGATGAAATATTTGCACGATAATAATTTTCTGGTGTTGACTATGAGAGATCTTAGATTCGACGAAACGAGCAAAGGCATGGAGATAAAAGATTTTACAACAGCAAAAATGACTATGGTAAAAGCAATTCCAAATGCTACAATTAAAGCTACAGCTCCTACCATGGTAAAAGCAATTCGAAATCCCACTGTAATAGAGGTGTCAGTGGACGCTCGTAAAAATACCAATAGCATCGTCTCCAAACAGCCATCAAACGTAGCACTTCACGATAACGCAACGTCAATCGATTTGGCAAATAAGATCATTGATGCAGCTCTATTCGCTTCACTGAATGCGGACCCAATATTAACGAACACACCTAAAAATACCACTAGCATCGTCTCCAAACAGCCATCAAACGTAGCACTTCACGATAACGCAACGTCAATCGATTTGGCAAATAAGATCATTGATGCGGCTTCTATAACGTCTTTGAACGCTCATGG
>Ga0081455_10002385_pt1 | contig 22426 bp, 16 predicted proteins | sample TabmetS3T2R1_FD_70207 | JGI IMG/M metagenome (GOLD analysis project Ga0081455, IMG submission 70207) | Tabebuia heterophylla rhizosphere microbial communities from the University of Puerto Rico - S3T2R1 | ecosystem: Host-associated > Plants > Roots > Rhizosphere ...
CTGGTGGTACTGCCGGAACAGCGCGAAGGTCTCCGTCGACACACCGTGCACGTAGCGGGGCATGCCGTCGTCGGCGTCGCGGAAGGTGATCGAGTGCCCGTTGACGAAGGCGTGCTTGTTGGGGCTCTCGAACTGGTCTTTGTGCGAGAGGTGCGGCCGGCCGAGGTGCTGGGTCTGCATGCGGGCGCTCGAGAGATGGGTGGTCGGGACGTGATAGTTGTCGGAGCAGTTGTCCACCATCGTCTTCCAGTTGACCGGCTCGAGCCACTTCATCGGGCCGAGGGCCTGCATGCCCCCGTCGCGCCGGTTGAACGCGGTGTCGAGATACCAGCGCGCGTCGCCGAGGTACGCCTCGAGGCTCGGGGCGTCCTTGTCCCAGGTGGCGAAGACGATGCCCGCGTAGGTCTGAACGCGCGCCTCGATGAGGCCGAGCGCGGGCTTGTCGAGCGCGTCGTAGTAGGCTTCGGAGGCGCCCGCCACGTGGACGAGGGCCCCGTCGTTGCCGTAGGTCCAGCCGTGGTAGCTGCACATGAAGCGCTTGGCGTTGCCGTCGTCGCAGCGCACCACCCGGTTGCCCCGGTGGCGGCACATGTTGAGCAGCGCGTGGAGCCGGCCGCCGCCGTCGCGGGTCAGGATGACCGGGTCCTCGCCCATGTAGGTATGGAAGAAGTCGTCGGGCTCGGGCACCAGGCTCTCGTGGCCGATCATGAGCCAGGCGCGCCCGAAGATGCGCGCCATCTCGTGGTCGTAGACGGTCTGGTCGCTGAAGATGCGGCGGTCGATCTTGCCGGTGGCGGGGTCGATGACGACGTACTTCTGAGTGGCGCCCATGCCGGCCTCCTTGGCGGTCATTATATAGGGGCGGGGCGCGTGGTGGCGGCTCGCGCATCGGCCGACGAACGGCGTGCTATCATCCGCGACAAGACTGCCGTCGCACCCCGGAGGACGCCGCCATGCCGTCATCGCCGCCCGTCGCCTTCAGCCACTTCGGGATCTACGTGACCGACATCGCGCGGATGGAGGACTTCTACACCCGCGTGGTCGGCCTGCTCGTGAGCGACCGCGGGCGGCTCTCGCCCGACGGGGCGGACCTGGTGTTCCTCTCGCGCGATCCGGACGAGCACCACCAGATGGTGCTGGCCGCTGGCCGCCCGCCCGGCGTGGACTACAACGTGGTGAACCAGATCTCGTTCAAGCTGCCGACGCTGGCCGATCTCAAGGCGATGCACGCGCGAGCGCGCGAGGAGGGCATCAAGGCGTTCCGCATCGTGACCCACGGCAACGCCTGGTCGGTCTATTTTCCCGATCCGGAGGGCAACCGGATCGAGCTCTTCGTCGACACGCCCTGGCACACGCCCCAGCCGCTCGCCGAGCCCTTCGACATCGAGGCGTCCGTGGAGCAGATCCTCGCCGAGACCGAGGCGCTCTGCCGCAGCCGCCCCGGCTTCATGTCGCGCGAGGAGTGGAGAGCCGGGCAAGTGGGCCGTATGGCCGCCGGCTAGCCCGGTCGCGCGCGACATTTCGAGCGCACGACGGTGAGCTTTCGCGTCATCGGCCGGGGCACCCCGAAGCGCGACGGGGCCGAGAAGGTCACCGGGCACACCCAGTTCCTGCACGACCTCACCCTGCCGCGTCTCGCCCACGGGGCGATCCTCCGCACGCGCTATCCACACGCCCGCGTCCGGGCCATCGACACGCGCGCGGCCGAGTCGCTGCCCGGCGTGCTGGCGGTGATCACCGCGGACCGGGTGGAGCAGCATCCGTTCGGCTTCGCCAAGGACCACCTGGCCCTCAAGGGGGGCGCGGCCGACGGCTCAAAGGTGCGCTGCATCCGCGACGAGGTGGCCGCGGTGGCCGCGGTCACCGAAGACATCGCCCGGGAGGCGACGCGGCTGATCCAGGTGGACTACGAGGAGTTGCCCGCCGTGTTCGACCCGGACGCGGCGCTCTCGCCGGACGCCCCGCTGGTGCACGAGGAGCGCGGCAGCAACCTGGTCAACCTGCGCTACCAGTTCGCCCACGGCGACGTGGATGCGGCCTTCGCGCGCGCCGACGTCGTAGTCGAGGGCGAGTATCGGCTCAACTACGTCACCACCGCGTGCCTGGGCACGATGGCCGCGATCGCGGCGTGGTCCCCGCCGCAGAGTCCCGACGCCACCCTGACGATGTGGAGCACCACGCAGGTGCCCTTCCTCTACCAGCGCGACCTGGCCGAGGCGCTCGGCATCACCGGTGACCGCGTGCGCGTGATGCAGCCGCCGGTGGGCGGCAACTTCGGCCGCGGGCTCGACCTCTATCCGATCGACATCATCGCCGCGCTGCTGGCCCGCCGTGCGGGCCGACCGGTCCGGATCGCGTTCGACCGCATCGAGGAGTTCGTCGCGAGCCCGACCCGGGAGCCGTGCGTGATCCACCTGCGCACCGCCGCGGACCGCGACGGGCGGCTGCTCGCGCGGGACGCGCGCGTGGTGATCGACAACGGGGCGTACGTGTCGTGGGGATCGACCACGCCCTACGTGATGCTCTCCACCACCGCCGGGCTCTACCGCGTGCCCGCGGTGCGTTTCGACACCACGATCGTCTACACCAACAACCCGTATTCCGGCTCGATGCGCGGCTACGGCAACCTCGAGTCCACGTTCGCCATCGAGGCCCAGATGGACGACCTGGCCGAGCGTCTCGGGCTCGACCGCGTCGAGATCCGGCGGCGCAACGCCACCCGGCCGGGCGACGTCAACCCGCAGGGCAACGTCATCACCTCCTGCGCGATGACCGAGTGCCTGGACGCGGTCGAGCGTGAGATGCAGACGAGCGTCGCCGAGGCGCCGTCGCCCGGCTGGCGGCGCGGGATCGGCTTCGCCGCGATGTTCCACGTGGGCGGCGGGGCGCGCGTCTACCGCTCGGACGGCTGCGGGGCCATCTTGAAGCTCGACGACTTCGGCCGAGTGTCGCTGCTCACCGGGGCCAGCGAGATCGGCCAGGGCTCCGAGACGGTGCTCGCCATGATCGTGGCCGAGGAGCTGGGCGTGCCGCTCGGCCGCGTGGAGATCGTCAACAGCGACACCGCGATCAAGCCGTGGGACGTGGGCGTGCACGCCAGCCGCACCACGTTCATCGCCGGCAACGCTGCGCTGCTGGCCGCCCGCGCGCTCAAGGGCCAGCTGCTGACGCTGGCCGCCTCGGTGATGGACGAGCGCGCCGACGACCTGGAGCTGGTGGACGGACGCGTGCGGGTGAAGGGCCACCCCGAGCGCGGCCTCGACTACGACCGGGTGGTGCGCGCCGGGCACTTCCGCGAGAGCGGCCAAACCCTGGTGGCCGAGGCCTTCTACGATCCGCCCAACGAGATGCTGTCGAAGGACCTGCGGGGCAACGTCTCGGCGGCCTACGGCTTCGCGGCGCAGGCCGCGCTGGTCGAGGTGAGCGAGGCCACCGGCGAGGTGCGGGTGCTGAAGGTGGCCTCGGCCCACGACGTGGGCCGGGCGCTGAATCCGCTCGCCGCCGAGGGCCAGATCCACGGCGGCATCCACATGGGGCTGGGCTACGCCCTCTCCGAGGAGCTGCGCATCGAGGACGGCCGCGTGCTGAACCCGCAGTTCATGGAGTACGCGCTGCTCGGCGCCGCCGCCATGCCCGAGATCGTGATCCGGCTGATCGAGACGGTGGACGCCGCCGGCCCGTTCGGCGCCAAGGGCCTGGGCGAGTCCGGCGTGATCCCGGTGGCGGCCGCGGTGGCCAACGCGGTGAAGGACGCGGTGGGAATGCGCCTCACCGCGCTGCCGATGACGCCCGAGCGCGTGTTCCGGGCGATGGCCTCCCGGCCCCGGCGGTGACCGCGCCGGCATGACCGCGGCGATGTGGGAGGCGGCGGCCGAGTCGCTTCCGCGCGAGGCGCTGGAGCGGCAGACGCTCGCCGGCATGCGCGGCGCGCTCGCCCACGTCCTGGGCCGGGAAGCCTGGCGCCGGCGCCTCGCCGGCGTGGAGGTCGGCGATCTGCGCACCAACGCGGACTGGGCGCGGTTGCCATTCCTCACCAAGGACGAGCTGCGCGACGCCTATCCCTACGGGCTGGCCTGCGTCCCGCGCGACCGCGTGCTGCGCGTGCACATGTCCTCGGGCACCACCGGCAATCCGGTGCTGAATCCCTACACGCGCGCGGACGTGGAGCAGTGGGGCGCGGTGATGGCCCGCTGCTACGTGGCCGCGGGAGTCGGCGCCCGCGACGTGGTGCAGATCACGCCGTCGTTCGGCCTGTTCACCGGCGGCTTCGGCTTCCACTACGGGGCCGAGCGCATCGGGGCCACCGTGGTGCCGATCGGGGCCGGCCGCACCTCGCTGCAGCTTCAGCTCATGCGCGACCTCGGCACCACCGTGCTGGCCGGGATCTCCACGTATCCGCTCCGTATCCTGGAGGTCGCGCGCGAGGAGCGGTTCGACCTCGGATCGCTGCGGCTGCGGGTGGCCATCCTGGGATCCGAGATGTGGTCCGACGACCTCCGCGCACTGATCGAGCGGGAGCTGGGCGTCACCACGTTCGACATCATCGGCATGACCGAGACCGGCGGGCCCGGGCTCGGCATCGACTGCGGCGCGCGCGCGGGCATCCACGTGTGGGAGGACCACTACGTCTGCGAGGTGGTGGATGAGGCCACCGGGCGGCCGCGCCCCGACGGCGAGGAGGGCGAGCTGATCGTGAGCACGCTCACGCGCGAGGGCCTGCCCCTGATCCGCTACCGCACCCACGACCTCACCCGCGTGCTGAGCCGGGAACCCTGCGCGTGCGGGCGCACGCACCTGCGTCTGGACCGGCTCCACGGGCGCACCGACGACATGATCATCTTCCGCGGCGTCAACTTCTATCCGCGGCAGATCGAATCGCTGCTGCTCCAGCAGCCCGGCGCCGGCCCCGAGTACCAGATCGTGCTCGACCGCGCCCCCGGCGGCAGCGACCGGCTCGTGCTGCGCCTCGAAGCCTTCGAGGGCTTCGCGGAGGGCGGGCTGCCCCGCCTGCAGCGCGCGCTGCGCGAGCGGCTCAACCTGAGCCCGGAGATCACGGTGCTGAAAGCGGGCGAGATCCCGCGCGCGCCCGGCAAGGCGGTGCGGGTCGTGGACCGACGCTGATCGGCCTCTCGCGCACTCAGTAAGCGCAGGGATGGGTTGACCGACCCGACGGCTACCTCTAGGCTCGGGCCGATATGCCTCGCACCGCACGATTGCTGCCCCAGGGCGCGGGAATTCGCTTCCGCGTGTTCCCCCAGTCGCGCGCCGCGCGCGGGTTCCGCCGGCCCGAAGTCCTGCTGATCGCCGCGTCCCACGGCCCCATCCGGCCCGGCCCGCAAGACGACATCGTGTCCGTCGTCGATGCGGTGGACAAGGATCCGTATCGGGACGATGCCACCGGCGAATACCTCGCGTATCCACCGTACCGCGGGCTGGTCCGCCCTCCCGTCCCGCCGGGGCCCGGCGGACATTTCGATCACGTTCGCCCGGGCACCCGGGAATTCTCGGCCGCCGCCGTGTTCGCGACCGTACGCTACATCCGCGCGGTGTGGGAGCATCACCTGGGGGAGCCGCTTCATTGGTGGTTCCGCTACACCTATCCGCGGCTCGAGGCCATCCCGCGGGTCAACTCACAGGTCGGGTGGTCGGGGGTGGGCTTCATCGAGTGCGGATATCCGCCCATCGAGGGTCGGCCGGACCGGCGCGACCCGCTCTCCGACAACTTCGACATCGTGGCCCACGAGACGGGGCACATCCTTCTGAAGACACTCATCGGCGATCCCTTTCCGCATCGCAAGCCCTTCGAGTACCGCGCGCACGAGGAAGCCGGCGCCGACCTCATCGCCACGCTCAGCTCGCTGTACTTCGACTCGGTCGTCGACCAGCTCCTCGCGCACACCCACGGCAATCTGTTCGGCGCCAACACCCTGTCGCGCTTTGGCGAGCTGCGCATCCCGCGCTCGTCCACCGAGCGCGAGGTGCGCACCCTCTTCAATCGCGAGACCCTGGCCAGCGCCCGCGCGACGATGGCGGTCAAGGGCCGCGCCCCTCACCGCTACGGCGTGCCCTTCGCGGGGGCGCTCTTCGATCTGCTCGTCGAGCTCTACGAGGGCAACCTCGTGCGTCGGCGGCTCATTCCCGCGTCGCTGGCCCGGCGCTCCCGCCGCACCCGCAGCGGCGCCCCCGCGGTGACCCGGGCGTTTGCGCGCGGCTACGCCCAGGCGGAAGCGGGCTTCAAGGATGCGCTCCTGGACGCGCGGGACACGCTCGGCCGGCTCCTCGCGCGGACCTGGGACGCGACCTCCCCTCACGGCCTGACGTTCCGGCGGGTGGTGGCGAACCTCATCGCGCAGGACCGGCGGCTCAACCGCGGCGCCCACGTCGCCCTCATCCGCCGTCTGTTTCGCGCGCGCGGCATCGCAGTGGCGCGATGAGACGGGTGAAGCCCGCGCGCTTGCTCGTGGTCGGAGCGGGCACCGCGGCGGCCAACAACCTCGTCCGCAGCCTGCGCGCCGCCGAGGGCGGCTGGCCGATCCTGGGGGCCAATCACGATCGCTTCGCGCTGGCCCGGTCCGCCGCGGATCGCAGCTTCCTGATCCCGCCCGCCGATCACGCGGGCTTCGTGGGAGCCCTCCGCCGGCTGGCGGTCCGCGAGCGAGTGGATCTGCTCATTCCCACCGCGGACGCCGAGGTCGCGCGCCTGGCGCGGGCGCGGACCGGATGGCGCTGTCGCCTCTTTCTCCCGAGGGCCCGCACGGTGGCCCTGTGCCAGGACAAGTACGTGCTGGCCCGCCATCTCGGGGCGCGCGGCGTGCCCGTCCCGCAGACGCTGGCCCTCTCCGGCGTTCGCTCGGTGGGCGACGCCTACCGGCGGCTCGGGCGTCCGACGCGCGCGTGGTGTCGAATGCGACGCGGGACCAATGCGTCGGGCGCGGTGCCGGTGGCCACCGCGGAGCAAGCCCGGAGCTGGATCGCGTACTGGCAGACGATGCGGCGCGTGCCGGCGTCCAGCTTCACGCTGTCCGAATATCTCCCGGGCCGGGACTTCGCGTGCCAGAGTCTCTGGCGGGAGGGCCGGCTCATGCTGGTGAAGGTCTTCGAGCGGCTGGCCTACATCACGGTGGGCGGCAATCCCAGCGGGATGTCGTCGGCCGCGGCGCTGGCGCGCACCGTGGCCGAGCCGCGCGTGGTGGACGTGGCGGTCCGGACCATCCGCGCGGTGGATCCGCGCGCCTCCGGCGTCTTCGGCGTCGACCTGAAGGAAAATGCCCGGGGACAGGCGTGTGTCACCGAGATCAACGCCGGCCGCTTCCTGGCCGGCACCAACCTCCTCGACTTCACGGGCGCACACAACATGGCCGCGACGTACGTGAAGCTCGGGGTGGGGGAAGCCGTCGCCATCGAGGAGGTGTACGACGCGTCGGCCGACCACTACATGGTGCGCAGCGTGGACGAGTATCCCCGGATCGTCCACGCCGCCGCCCTGTTCGACGAGGTGCACGATGCCCGCGCGTAAGCGGTCGTCATCGCGGCCACAGACACCAGCCAAAGGGGGACGTCATGCCGAGCGAGCCCATCCAGAGAGGGAAGACGCACCGGGTCGTCGTGGAGATCAAGGGTCCGGTGACCCAGGAAAAGCTGGCGAAGTTCCACAAAGACCTCAAGGGGGTGGTCAAGCGCGTACGCGGAAAGGTCGTACAGAAGCGCCGGCGCCGCCCAAAGAAGCGCTCCTAGGCAGAGGGTCGGCCCCGTGGACGTCGGCACGGGGCCGACCCGCCGGCCGCCTGCCCACGGTGGAGTTCACCGCGCGGCTGGACGCCTATGGGCTCGAAGCGCTCCGGCTGGAGATCCAGCGGCTCGCCGCCGGGCACGGAATCACCCTGCGGCGCGTGGATGCCGACACGACGGATCGGTGACGGGGCAGAGTCCCAGGTGAGCCAGGCCGGACCATCGGGCCGCCCCGGAGCCGGCGGCCCCGGGACGCTTCAGCCGAGACGCTGAAGCTCGCTCTCCGCCTCGGGCAGCCAGAGCCCCATCTCCATTTCGCGCAGCATCGCCGCCGCGGTGCCGAGGTGGCGCCGGGCAGCGTCGATCTGCCCCGCGAGCCGGCCGGCCCGTCCCAGGGTGAGATGGCAGTGAGCGGCCAGCGGCCGAAGCTCGAGCTCCTCGGCCAGGGCCAGGGCGGCCGCGGCGCGCTCACCGGCGCGCCCGGTATCCGGCGGCTCGACGCGCAGCGCGACGTCGGCCAGCAGCAGGAGGGCCCGCGCCTCGTGGTCGCGCTCGAGATGCTCGCGAGCAAGCCGCAGCGCCTGGTCGGCGGTGGCCGCCGCATCGCCGACCCGGTCGGCGAGCAGGTAGCCCTCGCCCAGGCTGACCAGCAGCAGCGAATGCGCGCCCATCATCTTCATCGCGGCGCCCTGCTCGACGGCTTCCTCCAGCAAGGTCAGTCCCTCTCGCGTCCGCCCGGCCCGGGCGTAGGCCAGCCCGAGCGGCGACGCCAGCCGCGGAAACCAGAGCGGGTTGTTGCCGATTCGCGTGGCGTCCAGTCCGCGCTCCAGGAGTGGGATCGCCTGCGCGGTGCGCCCCTGGCGGAGGTAGAGGCAGCCGAGGCCCGCGCAGGCGGTGGTCAGGCTCAGCGGGTGCTCGAGCGGCTGCGCGATCTGCAGCGCCTCCTCTCCGCGACGGGTGCCTTCACGGAACTCGCCCAGCTCGGTCAGGCACCAGGCGAGGCAGGTGCGCGAGTGGATGGACCGTGGAAGCGGTGCGCCGAAGCGCTCGGTCAGTCGGCTTCCCACGAGCGCTTCGACGTTCTTGACGAAGAACGTGCAGGCCCGCCGGTACTCGCCCCGGCCGTAGAGGGCTTGTCCGAACCACGTGTAGGTCGCCACCCGGAGGGCGAAGTCGTTGAGGGACTCGGCCATGTGGAGGGCACGCTCGCCCGCCTCGATCGCGCGGTCCTGGTCGCCGGTCAGGCGGAAGTAGTCGGTGAGATATGCTGACACCCATCCGAGCTGGCGATCGTCGGCCAGCGACCGGGCCAGCGTCTCCGCCTTCTGCAGGTGCGCGAGGATGGGACCGAACTCGCCGAGGGTCTGGAGCACGTTCCGCATCTCGAAGCGGAGATCCAGCTCCAGCGCGCGGATGTCCGGGGTGCTCGGCAGGTGCGCGAGCGCGGCGAGCGCCTGGTCGAAGTAGCCGACCGCGTCGCGATTGGCCGATCGCGCCGAGGCTCGCGCGCCGGCCCGCCGCAGGTAGTCCACCGCCTTGTCCCACACGTGGCCCTGGAAGGCGTGGTGTGCGAGCCGATCGATGTGCTCCTCCAGCCGATCGGCGTAGATCGTCTCCATCACGGCCAGGATCCGGGCGTGGAGCGTGCGCTTGCCCTGGGCGAGGCTCGCGTAGGCCACCTCGCGGGTGAGCGCGTGCTTGAAGGTGTACTCCAGCTCGGGCGCCGGGCTCGTCTCGTAGAGGAACTCGGCGGCCTGGAGCTGATGCAGGGTCTCCCCGATCGCGTCCTCCGACAGATCGGCGATCGCGGCCAGGATGGGATACGGCACGTCCTTGCCGATGACCGCGGCCGACTGCAGCAGCCGGCATTGCTCGGCGGAGAGGCGGTCGATGCGGACCGCGAGGACTTCTTCCACCGTCGCCGGCACCTGGATGTTCGCGATCGGCATGGTGAGCCGGTAGGCGCCGGGCTCGCCGGCCAGCGCGCCGGTGTCGACCAGGGCCCGGACGCTCTCCTCGAGGAAGAACGGGTTGCCCTCCGTCCACTCGATCAGCCGCGCGGTCAGGAGCCCGAGCGACGGATGCGCGCCCAGGAGATCGCCGAGCAGCTCCGCGGCGGTCTCCGGCTGGAGCGGATCGACGCGCAGCTGGGTGTAGAAGCTCTTGCCGCTCCAGGCGTGGCCGTACTCGGGCCGGTAGGTGAGCAGGACCAGCACGTGCGCGGCGGGCAGGCCGTCGACGAAGCTGTCCAGGAGCGCCTGGGTCTCGGCGTCGATCCAGTGCGCGTCCTCGAACACGAGCACCAGCGGCCGCCGGCGCGTCTCGCGGAGCAGCAGGCGCTTGACGCCGTCGAAGGTGCGCTGGCGACGCTGCACCGGCGCCAGGCTCTGCCACGCCGGGTCCAGCACCGGCACGTCGAGCAGCGTCAGCAGCGCAGAGAGCACGGGCAGGAGGTTGTCGTCCAGGCCGCGGATGGCGTCGGTGACCTTGCCGCGGATGACGTCGGCCTCCTCGCCGACGTCCAGATGGAAGTAGCCGCGGAGCAGCTCCACGATGGGCAGGTAGGGCGTGGGGTTGCCGAGCGCGATGGACGAGGTCTCCAGCACCAGCGGCGGGCCGTCGCCGAGCGCGTTGATGAACTCGCGCACGAGCCGCGACTTGCCGACCCCGGGCTCGCCCACCACGCCCACCAGCTGGCCGCGCCCGCGGAGGGCCGAGGCCCAGCGGTTCTGCAGCAGCTCCTGCTCGGAGCGCCGGCCGACGAACCGGCCCATGCGGGCCAGCGGGCCGAAGCCGTCCGGCTCCCGTCCCATCAGTCGATGGACGTGACCGGCCGGGCCGCCGGCGGGCCCGGCCGACACCAGCTCGAAGCGCCGCTCGAGGAACGGGACGGTGTCGCCGCTCACGACGGCGGAGTCCGGCTCGGCCGCCTCCACGAGGGCGTCGAGGATCGCCCCCGCCTGGCGCTTGGCCCCCTGATCGATCTGCGGCGCGCCGCTGATCTGCCCGATCATGTACGGCGCGGTGTGCATGCCGATGCGGACGGGCCGGATCTCGCCGCGCCGCTCGCGCGCGCGCTCGGCCGCCTTGAGGATCGCCATCGCCGCGTTGGCGGCCCGGCGGGGCGCATCCTCGATCGGCTCGAGGCCGAACGAGGCGTCGAGCCCGGTCTGGCCCAGCTCCTCCACCCGCCCGCCGAAGGTGTGAATCTTGTCGACCAGCAGCTCGAGGGCCCGGCTGGTCTCGGCCAGCTCATCCTCCGCGGGAACGACGGCGAGCGAGGCCCGCAGCAAGGTGACGCGCCGTCGCTGCCAGCGAATCGGCGGCAGCGGGGCCTCCGGTAATGGCGGGCCGGCGACCCGGCCCGGCGCAAGCGCCCCGTCGGGCCCCGAGCCGCCCACGGTGGGCGAGAACGGCGGCGTGCGCTGAGCACGGCTCGTGGTCGCCGGGGGCTCGGCCCCGCTGCGTAGCCCCAGCTTCTCGATCCGGGCCCGCAGCGTGTTCCGCGAGATCTGCAGCATGGCGGCGGTCCGCGAGATGTTCCAGCCCGTCCGCTCGAGCGTGCTGCGCAGGTGCTCGCGCATGGCGTCGCCCATCGAGACGCCGCCGACCCCGGCCGCCTCCCGGCTCCGCGGCGACGACGCGAGCGGCGCCTCCTCTCGCAGCTCCAGATGGCGCGCGGCCACCGTCGAGCTGTCCGCGAGCAGGGCGGCCCGCTCGATCACGTTGCCGAGCTCCCGGACGTTCCCCGGCCACGAGTAGGCGATGAGCCGCTCCCGCGCGTCGGAGGAGAGCGTCTTCGACGGCAGCCCGTACTCGGTGCAGGCGCTCGCGAGATAGTGCTCGGCGAGCAGCAGGATGTCGCCTTCCCGCTCCCGCAGGGGCGGCAGCTTGATGGTGAGGACCGCGAGGCGATGGTAGAGGTCCTCGCGGAAGTGGTGCTCCTTGATCGCGGTGGGCAGATCCGCGTTGGTCGCGCTGATGATCCAGGCATCCGCTGGCTCGGGATGCGTGCCCCCGAGGCGGCGCACCGCCCGCTCCTCGATGACGGTGAGGAGCTTGGCCTGCAGCGGCTCCGGGAACAGCCCGATCTCGTCCAGGAAGAGCGTGCCCTGGTGGGCGGTCTGGAACAGGCCCGGCTTGGCGCGCCGGGCATCGGTGAAGGCTCCCCGCTCGTAGCCGAACAGCTCGGCTTCGAGCAGGGTGTCGGGGATGGCCGCGCAGTTGACGTCGACGAAGGCGCCGCGCGCGCGGGGGCCGAGCTGATGGATGAGGTGGGCGATCAGGCCCTTGCCGGTCCCGGTCTCGCCCTGGATCAGGATCGAGGGCAGCCGCCGACCGATCTGCTGCCGGGCCACGAGCCGGCGGATGGTCTCGCGGACCGTCTCCATGGCAGCGCTCTGACCCAGCAGCTCGAGCCGGCCCTCCATGGCGCCGCCTAGACTACGCCGAATGGTCGGGCGGTCAAGTAGCCGGGCGCGCGGCGGGGATCGGCGAAGCGGGGTGCGGGGGCGACGGCGTCAGGCCGACACGGATCGGGCGACGACGGGGCGCGAGGCGGAGGCGAAGCGGGCGCACTCGGCGAAGCTGATCAGCCGGATGCCTTCGCGCGCGGCGGTCCGCCGCACCCGGGGATCGGTCAGCGAGTCCAGCTCGATCCGCCGCTGCCAGTCGTAGGCCGGATCGAAGCGCGCATCGCCGTTCCCGGGATGACAGGCCAGCTCGGAGACACCGGGCGACAGATCGGCGAGGACCGACATCAGGTACTCGGGGCTGATGTGCCGCAGGTCGGTGGTGCCCACCGTCCACTGGCCATAGAAGTTGCCGACGTAGGCGACGCCGGAGAAGCCGCGGAGCGGGACGCCGCGGTCCCGGCAGAACTCGACGAACGCCGGCGCGACCTCCGGCTTGCGGTGGACGTGGTGGTGCGAGTCGACGTGGGTCGGCATCCGTCCGGTCAGCTCGACGAACAGATCGAACTGCCGCTCCAGCTCCCGCCGCTGCGCGCCCAGATCGTCGGGATCGGGGATCCGGGCGCCCGCCGTGAAGTTGACGTGGAGCCCGAGGCCGAGCCGCGGATGTGCCAGCGCCGCACGGACCGCGGCCCGGGCGCCCGGCATGTCGACCATCAGGCTCGTGCTGGTGACGATGCCGCGCGCGTGGGCCAGGATGATGCCGCGGGTGGTCCCGTCGTCGGCGCCGAAGTCGTCGGCGTTGACGATCAGGTAGCGCGCCGGAAGCGAGGCGCGATGCGAATGATTTGCGCCGTGGACGGTGCCGGCCCGGCTCCGGGGATGCGATCTGGAGGATGCGGCGGATCGGGTGGGACGAGGGCAGCGACGCGAGCGCTCCATCTCGCGCGTGCAGTGGCAAGCCAGATGCCACGCCGACGCGGCGGGCGCAAATGCCGGAGTTCAAACACGCCGCCGGCGCGGCGCCCGACGGCGCAGCCGGAGAAGTGTCACTTCCGCGGACAGGCCCCGTCACCGCAAGCGGGCTCCGCCGCGCCGAGCGGCGCCCGGGAGCCCGATGCACAACCGGCCTGCCTAGCGGAACGCGGGGATGATGTGCTTCGCGAACAGCTCGATCTGGCGGACCTCCTCGTCCCAGGACATGAAGCCCTGGTCGAAGAACCAGCCGAACCACTCGAGGTTGCCGCGGCCGCCGATCTTCTGGAGCGACTCGATCTCCCGCTTGACCTGGTCCACGGTGCCGGCCAGCGCGTACTTCACCCGGCGCATCCGGTCCACCGTCCACTCCGCCGGCGGCAGCGCAGTGTACGGGTTCAGCGGGTACTTCTCGGCGTCCTCGGGGGTGCGGAACGCCTCCCAGAAGCCGAAGCCGCCGAAGTAGTTCTGGAAGCCCGCGTAGTTGGTGTCGCGCAGCAAGGCCACCGCCTCGTCCTCGGTCCGGCCGAAGTGCACCGCCCGGAACGCACCCACGCTCTCGCCGAGCCCGAGCGTTCGCCCGGATTCGGCCGCGACCTCCTGGTAGACCTTGCACAGGCGCTGGAAGTCGGGCGGGTGCGCGACCAGGATCCACGGCACGATGCTCGACTGCGCGGTGTAGCGGATCGTCGTCTCGCTCACCGAGAACGGCTGGAACATCGGCGGGTGCGGCTGCTGGTACGGCCGGGGCACGACGCAGATCTTCCGCACCACTCCCTCGTCGTCGATCTCGCCGGGGGCGCCGTACTGCCGCGTCCAGTCGGCCACCGGCCAGCGCGTGATCCCCTCCTTGTACGGGTAGGGGACCTTGTAGTATTCGCCGTCGTACTCCCACGCTTCCTCGGTCCAGGCCTTCTTGATGACCTTGACCGTCTCCTCGTAGACCTTGCGGTTGTGGTTGTCGATCGAGGAGCCGTCCATCGGGGCGCCGGTCACGTGATACTGCTGGCCGAGCACGTTGACCCAGCGGTCCTGGTAGCCGCGCGCGAAGCCGGCGTAGATGCGGCCCTTGGTCAGATGGTCGAGCACCGCCAGCTCCTCGGCGGCGCGGATCGGATCCCACGAGGGCAGCACCAGCCCGAGCGGCGAGAACTTGATGCGCTTGGTCCGGGCGGCCAGGTCGGCATAGATGAGCAGCGGCGCCACCGACGTCTCGTAGCCCTCGGAGTGGAAGTGGTGCTCGGTGGTGGCCATGACGTCGAAGCCGGCGTCGTCGGCGAAGACGGCCAGCTTGCGCAGTTCGTCCAGCATCTGCTGGTACCGCTCGTTGTTGCGGCCGATGGGGCGGAGACGCTTGCGATCGTCGAGGGTGCCGGGGACGGTGGGCAGCACGAAGAGCATGAACTTCATGGCGCTCCTCCTCGCGCCGTCGGGATCAGGAGGATTCGCGCTTGACCTGGGCGCGGTACCGATCCGGGACGGCAGTCCAGCGGTCTGTGTAGTGGACGGTTCCCTGCGCGTCGGTCCAGCGGTACAGCGGGGCGGTCCGCGTCGGCCCGGGGGTATTCGAGCTGGGCGACGACGGATCCGCGGGTGGGGGCGCCGCCGGCGGCTCGGTGGGCGGCTTCGGGATCCACACCCAGCGGTAGGGCTCCCTGATGCCGTCGCCGCGCAATTCGTAGCGGCCGGTCGGAAACTCCACCACGGTGGGCGCGGGCGGGGGAGGGGGCGTGAGCGACAGCGTGCCGTTTCCGGGGGGCGCGTACGGCACCACGTACGTCGGCGGCTGGGCGTACGCCAGCGGTGGGTTGTACAGCGGCGTGTCGTAGTAGTACGGCCAGGAGGAGAACGGCGCGCCGAAGACGACCACGGGGCCGAAGGAGTTGAACGGGCGATGGAAGAAGCGCTTGCCGTGAAAGCCGTCTCGCCCGTGCACGAAGGCACCCGAGCCCGGACGCCCCGCGACGAAGGCCCGGCCTCCCGGCCCGCGTCCGGCGACGAAGGCTCCGCCGCCGGCCCCGCGCCCCGCGACGAAGGCCCCGCCCCGCGCGGTCCCGCCCGCGACGACACCGCCGCCGCGAGCCATGCCCCCGCCCCGCTGCGCAAGCGCAGGCGTGGTGGCGAGCACGACGCTCGCCAGGAGCGCGACGGAGAGGGCCCAGGGGAGCGGACGCTTCATCGGCGCGAGGCCTCCACGGCGTTCAGATGCGCGGAGTCTGCGCTCGCGCCGGAGCGTCGTCAAGCGCGGGTCTCTCGCGGGTGCCGCAGCGCGGCGAGGGGACCCTGGGAGCGCGTCTGAGTAACCCCGGTTCGAGCGCGGGCTTCGCCCGCGTCACCGTGTTGTTGGGGGGAGGCTCGGAGGGGGCCGTCGAGGCCCCCTCCGACTCACTACCCGGCCGGCGTCGCGCTCAGCGGCGGCGAGTCCGCCCGCGCGTAGCTGACCGTGAGGATCTCCCAGAGGTGGCCGTCGTCGTCCTCCCAGTAGAGGTTCTTGCCGCCGAGGCGGCGGTTGATCTGCATGTCGGTCTGGCCGAGCGGCGAGCTGCGGTACGGGATGTTCGCGGCGCGGATGCGCTCGTAGATCGCGTCGAACTCGGCGTCGCTCACCCGGAAGCAGTAGTGGTGCCACTCGAACTGCTCGCGGTCCGCGAAGTCGAGGGTCAGCGACTCGTTGACGTACACCGGCGTGAACGGGCCCTGCGACTCGCGCCAGGGCACGCCGAGCAGCGCGGCGAGCGACTTCGCCGACGCGATCGGCGTGCGGGACGGGACGATGACGTGATCGAGCTGGATGGGCATCGCAAGCCTCCGGCTGCGGCGGTCAGGTCTGGAAGATCTCCTCGGGCAGGAGCGCGGAGACCACGTAGTTCGGCACGTCCACCACGTTGCTCACGCGCAGATCGACCGCCACGCTGCAAATGCAGTAGGCCTGCTCGCGGGTGTAGCCGCGCTCCTGGAGCAGGGCGATCATGTTGAGCAGGGCGTTGCGGCACGCCAGGGTGAGGTTCTCGCCCTGGTTGACTCCCTGATCGTCGACCGGCATGCCCATGGTGGCGACGAGCTTCTGCGGCACCGCGAAGCGGGGATCGAGGAAGTAGTCGCGGCACTCGAAGCGCGGCCAGCGGATCCCCTTGCGCTCCGCCTCGCCGCGATGCAGACGGAAGCGCACCACGCAGGTGGCCCCCATCTCGATCGCGGTCACGCACACCTCGCCGTCGCCCTGGGCGAAGTGGCCGTCGCCGGTGGAGAACAGCGCGCCCTCCACCGCGACCGGCAGCAGCAGCCGCGAGCCCTTCGTCAGCTGCTTGACGTCGAAGTTGCCGCCGTTCTCGCGCGGCGGCAGCGTGCGGAGCCCGTGGGTCGCGGCCGCGCCGGCGGCGGGCACCGCGCCGTCCGCGCCGGGCGGGAACACGAGCCCGCCCTTGCCGAGCAGATCGGCCTCGCGTCGGGCCCACGCGTCGACCTGCGCGGGCGAGGGCGCGACGCCGGAGACGCCCATGAACGAGGCGCGGGGGATCCGCACCCGAGGCAGCTGGCGCGAGGTGGCCCAGCCGTCGGCGATGTCCCAGTGGACCAGGAACGGCGTGGTCATGACGTCGCGCAGGAAGCCGAGCCCCGGGAAGATCGCGGTGAACGCCCAGCGCTCCGGCACGATGTCCATGAACTCCACTTCGAGCAGATCGCCGGGCCGCGCGCCCTTGACCAGCACCGGGCCGGTCAGCGGATGGATGGCCCCGGTCGCCATCGAGGCGAAGTCGGCCTCGGTCGACTTCGCGTTGAGGTGCCCGTCGATGCCGTCGCGCGTCTCGAGGGCGACCTCCTCGCCCTCGTCCACCTCGATCACGGGCGGAATGTCCGGATGCCAGCGATTGTGGCCGGTGTGTGGCTCGTCGCGGAGCTTGCGCTTGCGGTCGATGCTGACGGTCTTCATGGCGGACCCTCCCACTGGCTGGGCGGCGTGACCGGTGGCCTGCGTGTCGGCTGCATGATGCGCCGCCGCTGCCGCCGGGTCAACTCACGATCCGGCCCCACCCTCACCGGTCCGGACCACCGTTCCCTCTCCCCCGTGAGGGGGAGAGGGCAGGGTGAGGGGACGCCAGGTGAGCTCACGTCGACGCGCGGTAGAAGTAGCCGGGGAACCGTCGGACCGCGTCCACGTCGACGTCGGCGTAGAGGATGCCCTCGTCCTCGCCCAGGGTCTGGATGAATCCCTGCGCCGAGTTGGTGCCGCCGGGCTTGCTGCGGAACCACTCGGCCAGCCCGGCCAGCGACGCGATGGGCGGCGTGACGCACACCGTGCTGTAGCCGCCCGCGCGCGGGAAACGCTCCACCGGCCGGCCGTCCGGACCCGGAAGTCTCAGCGCGCACGCCGCGATGTCCACCCCGATCACCGGCCGGCCGTACTGCATGTGGCGGCCGATCACGGTGCCGGGATAGGCCTCGCCCAGCGCGAACCACCACGAGGGATTGAACATGATGTCGACACGCTGCTCGACCAGCGCCTCGGCGCCCTCGGAGAAGAACGCGAAATCGGCGCAGATCACCGCGCCCAGCCGGCCGATGTCGGTCTCCACCACCTGATAGCCCTGGCCGGCCACCACGCCGTTGTCGATCTCGTTCTGGGTCGGGAAGCACTTGGGCTGCCGCCCGAGGATGCGGCCATCGGGGCCGATCAGGGTGGCGGTGTTGTGCCAGCGCTGTCGCGGGCCCTCGATGAGCCCGGCCACCACGTAGACGCCGAGTCGCCGCGCCGCCGCGCACATCTCGGCCTCGCCCACGCGCGGATAGAGCTCCGGGAAGCACACGCAGCCGGCGCCGCCCCGGGCCGCGGCCTCGAGCAGCTCGACCGCACGGGCCACGTCGCCGCCGCTCCACATGTCGTCGAAGAGGTCGGACACCGGGCGCGCCTGCACGCCGGCGATCCGGACGGATGGGCTCATGCGCTCCTCCCGCGGGTGCCCGCGCGTCGCGGATCGAGCAGGTCGCGCTGGGCGTCGCCGAGCAGGTTGAAGCCGAGCACCGCCAGCATGATGGCGAGCCCCGGCGCCAGCACCAGCCACGGGGCGATCGTCATGTACTGCCGGCCGCGGCTCAGCATGCCGCCCCAGCTGGGCGCGGGCGGCTGGGTGCCGAGCCCCAGGAAGGAGAGCGCGGCCTCCACCAGGATCACGATGGAGAGGCTCAGGCTTGCCTGCACCGCGAGCGTCGCGGCCAGGTTGGGCAGGACGTGGAAGCCGAGGATGCGCGCGTGCGAGGCGCCGAGGGCGCGGGCGGCCTGCACGAACTCCTGCGGCTTGAGCGCCAGGGTCGCGCCGCGCGCGAGCACCGCGAACTGCGGCAGGGTCAGCACCGCGATGGTGAGCACCAGATTGAGGCTGCTGGGCCCGAGGGCCGCGACCAGCGCGATGGCGAGCAGGATCGGCGGAAACGCGAACAGCACGTCGAACACGCGCATGGCGAGCAGGTCGGACGCGCCGCCCCAGTAGCCGAGGGTCACGCCCACGGTGGTGCCGCCGACCACCGCCAGCGCCACCGACGGGATCGCCACGCCGAGGGACACGCGGGCGCCGTGGAGGACGCGGCTCAGGATGTCGCGCCCCACCTCGTCGGTGCCGAGCAGGAACCCGGGTCCGGGCGGCCGGATCTCAGCGCCCGGGAAGATCCGCGTCGGCGCGTACGGCGCGAGCCACGGGGCGAACACCGCCGCCGCCAGCAGGCCGGCGACGATCACACCGCCGACCAGCAGGGAGCCGCTTCGCGCCGCCCGGCGCGCGAGCCGCGGGGCCGCCGTCGCGTCGGGGCGGCTCATGCGTACAGGATCCGGCGGTCGATCACGTGGTAGAGCAGGTCGACCGCCAGGTTGACGAGCACCGCCGCCGAGGTGAGCAGCAGCACCGCGCCCTGGATCATGGTGTAGTCGCGCTGGTAGATCGCGTTGACCACCAGCCGTCCCATGCCGGGCAGCGCGAAGACCTCCTCGATGATGACCGCGCCGCCGATGAGGTAGACGAACTGCGTGCCCGCCATCGCGACCACCGGGATCAGCGCGTTGCGCAGCGTGTGCTTGTAGACGACGACCGCGTCGGCCACGCCCTTGGCGCGCGCGGTGCGCACGAAGTCCTGCCCCAGCACGTCCAGCATGCTGCCGCGGGTGAAGCGCGCGATGATCGCGGAGATGGCGAGGCCGAGGGACGCGGCCGCCGGCAGCATGTGGAGCACGCTGCGCCCGGGACTCTCGCTGAAGGGCACGTGCCCCAGCGTGGGCAGCCAGGGCGCGTACCGCGCGCCCGCGATGATCACCACCGTGCCGATGAAGAAGGCGGGCGCCGAGATGAACAGCAGCGAGAAGACCCGCGTGGAGGCGTCGAGGGTGCGCCCGGCCCGGGTCGCCGCGACGATGCCGAGCGGGATGCCGACGGCCAGCGCGATGGTCATCGCCATGAGGGCCAGCTGCAGCGTCACCGGATAGCTCCGCGCCAGCTCGTCGCGCACCGAGAAGCCGGACACCAGCGAGTGGCCGAGGTCGCCGCGCAGCACGTCGCCCAGCCACAGGAGATACTGCACCGCCAGTGGGCGGTCCAGGTGGAGCGCGTGGATCAGCGCCTGTCGGGTCTGGTCGTTCTGTCCCGCGGTGATGCCGAGCAGGATCGTGACCAGGTCGCCCGGGATGAGGTGGATGAGCAGGAAGGCGACCACCGACACCCCGAGCAGGGTGGGGATCAGGAGCAGGAGCCGCTTGCCGACGTAGGTGGCCACGCGGTCACCGCGGCCGGCCGGCGGTCACCGCTCGAGCCACGTCTGCTTGAAGAACTCGCGGCTGCGGCTGCCCGGCTGAGCGCCCGGGATGGAGACGTAGCCCTTCACGGTGTCGCGCAGCGCCTCGGTGGCCCCGGACGCGTACGGGAAGATCAGGTACGCCTCGTCGGCCATGTGTCGCTGCAGCTCGCGGTAGATCGCCACGCGCTTGTCGCGGTCGAGCGTGGTCCGGCCCTGCTCGAGGAGCTGATCGACCTTCGCGTCCTTGAACTTGCCCAGGTTGATCTTCGAGCCGCTGTGGAAGATGTCGTAGACGTGGGCGTCGGGGTCGGGCTGCCACACCAGCGGAATCATGCTCATGCCCTCGTACTCGGTGCGCACGAAGTTCTTGAGCTGGGCGCCCCACTCCACCTGCTTGAGCGTGACGCGGATGCCGGCCGCGGCGAGCTGCTCCTTCATCACCTCGGCGGTGCGGACGGTCTGGGGAAAGCGCGGCGAGACCTCCAGCGTCGTGTCGAGGCCTCCACCCAGCCCGGCCTCGCCCAGCAGTCGCTTGGCCTGCGCTGAGTCGTGGACGTAGTAGGGCAGGCCCTTCTCGTCGCCGCTGTAGCCGAACGGGGCGTCGCACGGCGGGATCTTGGTGGAGACCGCCCCGTGCCCGCGCAGCACGCTGGCAATGATCTCTTTTCGATTGATGCCCACGCTGACCGCCCGGCGGACGCGCGCGTCGGTGAAGGGCGGCTTGGTCTGGTTGAAGGCCATGCCGTGCTGCGCGCAGTACCCATCCGGCTCGCGAAGCGTCACGCCGGCTGCGCCCTGCAGCTGTCGGTCGATCAGCGGATCGACCGACCAGAGGTAGTGCACGCTGCCCGCGCGCAGCGCGGCCAGGCGCGCGGCCTCGTCCGGGATGATCCGGTACTCGAGGCCGTCGAGGTAGGGCAGGCCCGCCTCGTAGTACTTCGGGTTGCGCTTGAGCACCGCCGTGTTGTCGGGCACGAACCGCTCCAGCATGAACGGCCCGGTGCCGGAGGCCTCCTTCTGCAGGTCGCCGTGCTTCTCGACGACGTCGCGCGGCACGATCGCCGAGTAGTGCGGGGTGGCCAGGTACGACAGCAGCGGCGCGAACGGCCGCTTGATGACGAAGCGCACGGTCGAGCGGTCCGGCGCCTCGATGCGGTCGATGATCTGCCAGTTCGACCGCCAGGGCGACGCGGTCTTCTCGTCGAGCATGCGCTCGAACGAGTACTTCACGTCCTCGGCCATGAAGTCACGCCCGTGGTGCCAGACCACTCCCCGGCGCAGCTTGAACACGTAGGTGGTGTCGTTGACCACCTGCCAGGACTCGGCGAGATCGCCGACGATGCTCATCTTGGCGTCGCGGCGTAGCAGGTTCGAGTAGACGTGCTCGGCGATCATCCAGCTGTGGGCGGCCGCCGACTTCTGCGGATCGAGGCCGGGCGGGCTGACGTCGGCCGCGACCACCAGGGTGCCGCCGCGCTTGCCGCCCTGGGCGGCGGCCGGGGGCGCGAGCGGCGGGGCGGCCAGGCCGAGCAGGGCGAGAGCGCCCGCCTCGAGGAAGGCGCGCCGGGTCGGGGAATCGCTCGGGTGCTCGGTGCCGTCGGTCATGCCGCCCTCCGCGTGCGAGGTTGTCGGTGCGCTGCCCTGGAGATTCGCCGCCGGGCGCGTGTCGGCGTCCCGAGCGGCGTCGCGCCATCCTCCTCCGGGCGCGCGGCGCCGTCAAGCGTGCGCGGCGCGCGATCGGCGGTTGACTTGCCCGCCGGGGCTATCGAATAATCGCGCCACCCACACGCCCGGGAGGAGCCCCGACCATGACCGCTTCGCGCACGACCATGCTGGTGTGCCTGCTCGCCACCGCGCTCGTCCGGCCCGCATCCGCCGCCGAGCTGGTGGTGGCCACCTTCGGCGGCACCTTCGTCGAGAACTCGAAGAAGTGCCACGCCGCCGCCTTCGAGAAGGCCACCGGCTCCACCGTGAAGTACGTGCTGGGGAGCTCGGTGCAGACCGCGGCCAAGATGCGTGCGGCGGGGGCGCGGGCCGAGTTCGACGTCGCCTACATGGACAGCCAGATCGTCAAGCAGGTGAAGGCGGAAGGGCTGCTCCAGCCCCTCGAGCCCGCGAAGATCGAGCACTGGAACGATCTCTACGACGCCTCCCGCGACAAGGACGGCTACTGGGTCTCGATGATGTTCGCGGGGACGATCATCACCTACAACACGAATCTGGTGAAGACGCCGCCCACCTCGTGGGCCGATCTCTGGAAGCCCGAATGGAAGGGCAAGCTGGCCATCCCGGACATCTCGGGCACCTCGGGCCAGCAGTTCCTGATGGCGGCGGCGCGGCTCAACGGCGGCTCGGTGGAGAACATCGATCCGGGCTTCGAGGCGATCAAGAAGCTCAAGCCCAACATCCAGATGATGTACACGCAGCCGGACCAGATCATCCCGCTGTTCGAGCGCGGGGACATCGCGGTCGCGGTGTGGTACACGGACCGCACCGGGGCGGCCGCCCTGAAGGGCGTGCCGGTGGCCGCGGCC
>Ga0081455_10002386_pt1 | contig 22424 bp, 26 predicted proteins | sample TabmetS3T2R1_FD_70207 | JGI IMG/M metagenome (GOLD analysis project Ga0081455, IMG submission 70207) | Tabebuia heterophylla rhizosphere microbial communities from the University of Puerto Rico - S3T2R1 | ecosystem: Host-associated > Plants > Roots > Rhizosphere ...
CCGAGGATAAGGGAAGGGGCTACGAGATCGACAAGGGCGTCTACGTCGAGATCGAGGATGAGGAACTCGAAGCCATCCAGGTGGAGAGCAGGCACACGATCGACATCGATAGCTTCGTCCCGGCGGCGCAAATCGACAAGCGCTTCTACGACAGTCCCTATTACATCGCGCCCACCGACAGCGTGGGGCAGGAAGCGTTCGCCGTCATTCGCGATGTCATGCGTGGCAAGGGCATGGTCGCGCTCGGCCGCATCGTGCTCGCCAAACGCGAGCGCGTCATCGCATTGGAGCCGCACGGCAAAGGCATGCTGGGTACGACGCTGCGCTACGGCTACGAGGTGCGCAAGCCGGAGGAATTTTTCAGCGACATCGACGACGTGAAGGTGCCGAACGAGATGCTCAAGCTCGCCGAGCACATCCTGGATACAAAGACCGGCGACTTCGATCCGAGCGCGTTCGAGGACCGTTACGAAAACGCGTTGGTGGAGCTGCTGCGCAAGAAGCAGGCCGGCTTCAAACCGCCGAAGACCAAGGAGCGCGCCGCCGCGCCGCGTAACGTCATCAATCTGATGGAGGCGCTGCGTCGCAGCGTGCAGGCGGAGCGCGCCGCGCCGGCGCAAGCGAAGAAGAGCCGCAAGCGCATCGATGGGCAGAGGGAAATGCTGCTGCCGATCGCGGGCAAGGAGGCTTCGCCGCGAGCGGCCGCCAAGAAATCAGGCGCGCGCCGCAAGGCGGGCTGATACGCCGGGCCAGAGCGCCGGCTGGGCAAAATCGCCTGCTCCTATCCCGCCGCGTAAGGAACGTCGCGACCATGATTCACGCGGCAAGGCCGATCAACGCGCGCCGTTGCCCACCTACCTTTTACTCGGTCCTGCGGTTGCGTTCGCTATGCTCAACCCATCCTGCGCGCCCCGTATTGGTTTGAGGCAAACCACGCGTTGAGTTTCCCCTCCGACATCTCACGCGTGATCGATCCCCCGCAAAATGGGTTGAGCGCAGCGAACCAACTCGGATCGACGGACGGCGCCCGGGAACGGCACGGCCTTTTCCGCTGTGGCGCCCGCGTAGCGGCCCGGATGCGCCGCCCTTCGATCCAACATTCGGTGGTATGACCCCCCGACCGAATACCCGGCTGATCAACACCCTGTCGCCTGCTCGGTTCCGCCGGATTGGAAGTCGCCTCCACATCGCTCACTCGGTGTGGCGCGATTGCCACATACCGCGGCGTAAGTCGTTCGCAGAATTCGCAGATTTGCCGATGCATAGCTCCGCGTCGGCTATTATCGGGAGGAAAGCCGACGGCTGCGATTTTGTGGTTCAACCAGGTGGCGCTACGCGCGATGATGGCGAAATGCGCCGCGTTTGGCGGCGACGGCCCACGGAGGCAAACGATGCGTGTGGGACGTGCGACGACGTTAGCTGCCATCCTCTGCGGGCTCGCCTGCGTCCATCCGGCCGGTGCACAGACCTGGCCAAGCCGGCCACTGACCATGGTCGTTCCGTTCGCTGCCGGCGGCGGTACCGACGTGCTCGGACGCATTGTCGGACGGCGGCTCTCCGAGGTTCTGGGCCAGCAGGTCATCATCGAGAATATCGGTGGTGCCGGCGGCATGGTGGGCTCGGCGCGCGTCGTCAAGGCGCCGCCGGACGGCTACCAATTCGTGCTCGGCAGCCGTGCCGACGCCATCAATCAGACCCTTTACAAAAATCCCCTCTACAATTTGGCCACCGACCTCGCGCCCGTGGTGTTGATCGCCGATCAGCCCACGATCCTCGTCGCGCGCAAGGAATTGCCCGCCAGCACCGTGCCCGAGTTCATCGCCTATGCGCGGGCGAACCAGGCGACGATGCAGATGGGGTCGGCGGGCGCGGGCTCAACCGGCCATCTCGACTGCATGCTGCTCAACGCGGCGATCGGCATCAATGTCACCCATGTTCCTTATCGCGGAGGAGGGCCGGCGATTCAAGATCTGATTGCCGGCCGCATCGATTACTTCTGCACACTGAGTGCGACGGCCAAGCCGCACATCGACGCCGGGCTGATTAAGGCGATGGCGGTCCTCTCGCGCGAGCGCTCTGCCATGGTGCCGAATCTCGCCACCGGCCGGGAGCAGGGGCTCGACTTCGAGGCGACGACCTGGTTCGGATTCTTTTTTCCAAGGGGCACGCCGGAGCCGATCATCCAGAAGCTTCATGACGCGACCGTCGCGGCGATGGATACGCCGTCCGTGCAGGAGCGACTCAAGGAGGTCGGCGTCGTCACGGTCGCGCCGGAGCGTCGCTCGTCTGCTTATCTGCAGAAATTCGTCGTAAGCGAGATCGAAAAGAACGCCGCGCCGATCAAAGCCGCCGGGCTGGCGATGGATTGAGCGGATCCGGCCATTTTTCCGTGCAAGCCTCAGGGATCCCGCTGGGTTGCTTGTTTCGAGCGTGAGCCCCTGGCCCAGGCTTGTTCGTCCAAGGGCCACTCCGTCAGGAAGCGTACCGACCCCGAGATCACGTGTGGGTTAGCTTCCCAGCGTCATCGGCCTTGATCGGGACGGCGATGATGGGGATGGCCGCCGGCTCCCGCCCTGCATCACGTAATCAATCGGGACCCGCCGATGGCGATCCACCGCCTGCTCAAGAATCGCGCCTTTGGTCCGGACGAGATCAAAGTGCTTACCACCGCGTACGAAGAGGCCCTGCGCGCGTTGGGCCTGAACCACCGCGCCGATCCGGCAACGGAAATGGTTGCAAGAAAAATTATCGAGTTGGCGCAGTGCGGCGAGCGCGATCCGGTCCGCTTGCGTGAGCACGCAATTCGCTCTCTCTCGGAATAGCGCCGGAACGGCAAGTAGCGCCGCTATTTTGCCCCACCCGGAACGGCCGGGGTTTCCGGCGCGGAAATAGGCCCGAGCTGATTGGTCGCTTGCTCGCTTTTGTGCGTGCTGTAGAGCCAGAAGCCGCCGATCAGAGCCACGAAAATCGCCGCACCGATCATGAATCGCTCACTTCTTCTGAGCGGCGGGGTGGGAGTGGGGGACGCCTGCTTCGTTGCGTTGCCCGGCCATCGTCATGCCGTGTGATCCATGCTGCTATGCTTCGGGAAACATGTCGACGATCTCGCGGCCCATCGGATTGACGATGAGCACCTGGTGCTTGAACTTGACGTAGCTATAACGCTTGAGCGGCTGGATTTGATTAGCCAGCGCTCGCGGCAGCGGATGTAGCGTTAAAGCGGCCGGGACTTTTGCGCCGACGGACGGCATAAAGTCCTGAGCACCTTTCGCCGATTTGAGCGCGAAGCTGACTTCCGTATCTTCCGAGCGCAACGTTCGTTGGATTTCTGTCCGCTGGGTGGGGGAAAGTTGCAGCGGAGGGATTGACGGTTTTTGCGATATTGCGGGCGGAATGTTCTGAGGGATTGCCCCGGGATCTGTTGTGCCGCGCTCCTGGGCGTCGGCTCGGCTGAAGGTGAAATCGACAAGAACCAAACCGACCGCACAATATAAGAACGGTCGCATGTCCTGCTCCATCAGTGTGTTTGTCCGGTTGTGTTTGCGACCGCCGCGCTGTCGTCTAGCTGCGGGTTTTCTTTGCCACTCGTTGCATCGGGCGCGGCCGCGTCGGCAATCGCCTCCGCCAGCGCTTTGGCGATGCAGCTATAGCTCCAATCGTTCATGTGCAGTCCGTCCGAAGAGAGGAATGTCTCGAACGGGATTCCCTCGTGCTCGTGCCAATAGCGCATGAGTGTGAAGCGATGAAACACGTCGACCTTTTCTTGCGCGGCGGCGCTCGAGATTAAGCCGATCATGTCTTCGATCTCGGGGTGTGCGGTCACTTTCGGTGCGTATTGCGGATCGATCAAGACGACGTCTGCGCCGGTCGCCTTTATTCGCCTGATGCCCTCGCGGATCACTGAGTCGGCCCTCGCATGCTCGTAGCCGCGCAGGACCGCGTTGGTGCCCAGTTGCCAGAGCACGAGGTCCGGATGCTCGGCGGCGACGCTGTCGTCGAAACGGGCCAGCATGTCGACAGCACGCTCGCCGCCGATGCCGCGGTTGAGCACCATGAGCGGCTGGGTTGGAAACCGTTGCGCAAGCTCGGCCATGAGCCGGCTCGGGTAGGCGGCCTCGGGCGAGCTCGCCCCCGCGCCTGCCGTGGAGGAGGAGCCGAGGGCGACGATCAGCGTGAGCTTACGGGCGTTCAGTTGGCGAGCGATCCGCTTCAGCGGCAGATCGAGCCTAACGACATCCTTCGGTACGACGCAGGTGTCCGTCGCCGCAGCCGCGGGCCTGGTTGAGTTTGCGCCTGCGAAGAAACACCCGAGTGCGAGTGCGCCGACAACCGCTGCTGAGCAAATTTCCTGGCGCATGGGACGGCTCCGCATAGGCCATCGTTCATCGCCCACGATTTGTGTCTATAACGGACGGCGTGGCTTGAAGGTTCACGCGGGAGCGATGAATCGCCGGGCAAGATCCGCGGAAAAGCCAGCGTGCCGCCGACATTTCCAAAATTTAATCCGGCACGCCAATCTCGGTGCGCGCGCAGGAACTCTCGGACAGGAATCTCGGTGCGCGTGCAGGAACTCTCGGACAGGAATCTCGCTGCGCGCGCAGGAACTCTCGGACAGGTGAGGAGTTCCATCACAAATTTTAATTTCATCATTGCGCCGAGCCAGCCCCGCGGCGGCCGGCGGGAGAAACGCTCATGGTCTCGACCGATGCCACTGCCTTTCAACTTTCGCCTGCCGAACATCAGATCCAACTGCGCCGCGCCGTGATCGCTTCCACTGTCGGCACGGCCATCGAGTGGTACGACTTCTTTCTCTACAGCACCGTCACCGGCCTCGTCTTCGCCAAGCTGTTCTTCCCGAACTCGGACCCCTGGGTCGGCACGCTCGAGGCTTTCGCCATCTATGCCGTTGGCTTCGTCGCGCGGCCGGTGGGCGCCGCCATCTTCGGCCACTACGGCGACCGCATCGGCCGCAAGTCGACCTTGATCGCCACCCTGATGCTCATGGGGCTCGCTACGTTCGCGGTGGCGCTCGTGCCGACCTACGAGAGCATCGGCATCTGGGGCGCGGTCATCCTTACCGTTCTGCGGTTTCTCCAGGGGGTCGGGGTCGGCGGCGAATGGGGCGGCTCTGTACTGATGTCCATGGAATGGGCGCGCTCCAATCATTCCCGCGGCTTCATCGCCTCCTGGCCGCAATTCGGCGTGCCGTGCGGCCTATTCCTCGCCAATCTCGCCGTGCTCGCGTTCAGCCAAATGGCGGGCGACCAATTTCTTAGCTGGGGCTGGCGTATTCCTTTCGCGCTGAGCCTCATCCTCGTCGTGGTCGGGCTCTATATCCGGCTGGGAATTTTCGAGACGCCGGTGTTCGCCAAACTCCTCGCCGAGCGCAAGGTCGAACGCACGCCCATTCTGGAAGTGATCAAGCGCCACCCGAAGGAGATCGTGCTGTCCGCCTTCGCGCGCATGGGAGAGCAGGCCCCGTTCTACATTTTCACCGCGTTCATCTTTGCCTATGGCATCAAGACGCTGCAGGTGTCGCGAGACTTCCTGCTCACCGCCGTGTTGGCGGCGTCGGTATTGTCCTTCTTCGCGATCCCGTTCTTCGGACATCTGTCCGACCGCATCGGCCGAAAGAACATCTACATGATCGGTGCGGTTGTTACCGGCGTGTTCGGCTTCGTCTATTTCGGCATGCTCGAGACCGGCATCGCAGCAGTCATTTTCCTCGCCATATTCGTCTCGCTCATTCCGCACGATATGATGTACGGCCCGCAGGCGGCGCTGATCGCGGAAAGCTTTACCGGGCGGCTGCGCTACAGCGGCTCCTCGCTCGGCTATCAGCTCGCATCCGTGATCGCCGGCGGCCCGGCCCCGCTGATTGCCACTTGGCTGTTCGGCCGCTATGAAACTCCCTATGCCATTGCCGGCTACATCGCGGCCTGTGCCGTGCTCAGCCTCATCGCAACCGCGCTGATGACCGACTACACGGGCAAGAGTATCGACGGCGAGTACGAATCGTAACGCCCGCTCACCAACACGCGTGCTGGGGCCGGTTGCGATCGGATTGAATCAGTTTTTTGGTCGGGGAATCGCGCCTGTTGCAATGGCCGCGAATTGCGACCTGTTTGCCGACCGCGCTGGATGGCCGAGCACGACATTTACTGGCATGCTTGGTGATCCAGTCGGGGGGCTGCCTTTGCATCCGTTTACGCATCGCCTACGCGGCTGGCTCGTCGGACAGATTGAGACGCTGTATCCCGGCTCGTTCGCCGTGGTGATGGCCACCGGGATCATCTCCAACACCTTGTTTCTCGAAGGTCATCGCGCGTTGTCCGATGCGCTGTTCGCCGCAAACCTCATCGCCTATTCTTGGCTGGTCGTTTTCAGCATTCTGAGGGCATTTTGGTTTTGGCAGGCGCTGTGGGTTGATCTCATCAACCCTCGCCTGGTGTTTTCCTTCTTTACGATCGTGGCAGGGACCGACGTATTCGGGGTTGGACTCTACTTGCGAGGCTTCGAATCGGTCGCGCAGGCGCTATGGCTGTTCGCACTGATCAGTTGGTGCGCGCTGATCTATCTCGGTTTCGGGGTACTGACGTTTCGCAATACCGGCGACGGCGCAGATGTCGTAGATGGAGCGTGGTTGATGGCCATCGTCGGCACTCAGTCTTTGGTGATTTTAGGAACCACAATTATCCCTGCACTCGGCGCACTCGGTGACCCCGTGTTCGTCTTGATCCATTCGTTGTGGGGGCTCGGGCTCTGCCTATATGGAATCTTCGTCGCACTCTTTGCTTATCGCATGTTCTTTTTCGACATTGCACCGGACGATATCACGCTATCGCAGTGGGTGGTCATGGGCGCAGCCGCGATCAGCGCCAATGCGGGCTCGGAGCTGGTCCTGACCGAGAGCAGAATTCCATTCCTGCAGGCGAGCCGGCCGTTCATCGACGCCATGACGCTCATCATCTGGGCATGGGCGACGTGGTGGATTCCGCTTTTGGTGCTGTTCGGAACTTGGAAGCATATCGTGCGGCGCATTCCGCCGAACTATACGCCCGCTTTTTGGAGCGTTGTCTTTCCACTTGGCATGTATGCTTCGGCCACCTCGCGTCTTTCGCTCGCGGCGGATTTTCCTCCGCTGCAGTCGCTGTCCCATGCCATGCTGTGGATTGCGCTTGCAGCGTGGGCAGCGGCTGCCACCTGGCTTGCCGCGGCGTCGTGGCATGACTTTCAGAATCGATCGAGTGACGGTGAGGAGATAAAGCCTCGCACACGGTGACGTGAATTGCGAGACGAGCCGTTCGCCACCAATTGCCCGCGTTGGCCTGGATGTGAGAAAATGGCCCACGCTGATGAAGTTCCGTGCGAATCGACAGATGCTGCTGCCATGACCGACGTCAACACCAAGCGGCGCACCAAAGTCCGCCTGAAGCCGGAACGGCCGCGCCTGCACAAAGTCATTCTGCTCAACGACGACTACACGCCGCGCGAGTTCGTCGTCACCGTGCTCAAGGCAGAATTCCGCATGAATGAAGATCAGGCCTATCGGGTGATGATGACGGCCCATCAGCGCGGCGTATGCGTGGTCGCTGTCTTCACCCGCGACGTCGCCGAGACCAAGGCGACGCGCGGCACGGAAGCCGGCCGCCGCAAGGGCTACCCGCTGCAATTCACCACCGAGCCGGAGGAATAAAGTACCTCCACCTATGCTCTGCCGTTCCGGCGCAAGGCAGCGCGCGTTACATGCCGGTCTTTTCGAAACGTTCAAGGCTCACGCGAGCGTGATTCCCCTCGCGGGTTTGTGTCTGGCTGGTGAGCGCCGGATCGGCGACCCTTTTCCGGTTCAGAGTTCTTCGCGCATCACTTCGTTCGCGCTCGGCGGGGATCATCGCCGAACCGATATCCTTTGCGAGCGCAGGGAATCCGCGACGACGATTGAGTGAATGATTTTCACGTCGGGGGAAACCGGAGAGCGCATCATGCCGAGCTATGGTCCCGAACTCATCCAAACCATGCGGACGGTCCTCGATGAAGTGATGACCAAGATTCCCGTGGATCAAGTAACGCCCGGTATCAAAGCGCACATGGCCGAATTCATCTTGAAGGCGGCGGCGGAGGGGCAGACCAGCTACGACGGACTGTTGGCCTCGGCGTCGAGCCAGATCGAGACGATTGTTTCCATGCTGAGCTGATACCAGGGCGTGTTCGTGAGAAGTGAAATCAACGCAAACGGGGGAGAGGATACACCGAGTACGCGGCGCTAAACTGCTTCAAGCACAAACGAACATGCTTTAGTCGGTCGTTAGGCTCGTCACGCCCGGGCGCCCCGCCGACAACGTCACCCGTTGAGCCGGGCATCCACCAAAAAAAGCCTTTCAATTCAAAACGATGGATGCCGGGTCATACGCGTGCGTCTTACGACGCCTATGCTCGGCAATGGCGGCGAAGGGGTCGGTGCCGACAGGCACGGGCGTGAATTTTTCGCTGGACAGTGTAACACGAATCTTCCAAAAAAAGTTATTCACCAAAAATCCGCGTGAATGACCGGCGCGAGCCGGGCGCCTCGCCGTGGGCGGTTGGACCTCGGCGTGGGCGCCGTGCACGCGCGCTTTGATCCTTACATCGCCGCTGCCGTCGCGCGCGTTGCGCGCTGTGCGGCCGCATGCCTGTTCGGTGCCAGATGTCTCTGACCGGCGAAAATCTTGGGGCGGCCGGTCCGTGAGCCCGCGCGCGACTTCCGACAAGAATTTATATGCCAAAGACCCCTTCTATCGACACTTGACCCTCACGCGTGCACGTTACTACCGGGTCCGGCACAAACAGGCAGACAATGCGCAGCGGCGCAAACGCGCGCAAGACCCCGAATTTCGCGACAAGGCGCGCGCTCGCCGCTACGGGCTGTCCTTGCAGGAGTACCGGGCCATCCTCGCGCGCCAGGGACATGCGTGTGCGATCTGCGAACGATCGGACCGGCCACTGTGCGTCGATCATTGTCATGCGACGGGAAAGGTGCGGGGCTTCCTGTGCCGTGCGTGCAATCTCGGCCTCGGTTATTACAACGATGATCCGAGCCTCACGCGGGCGGCGACCTCTTATCTGGAGGCGGCGCGCCGTAGTGACGAGTAGAGAAAGGGACAGCGTACCGCGGCGCTGCGGGCGCTATCCATGGATTGCCACGGGCCGCACTCGTGCTACTTTCGATTTCCGTCCGAGATGGAAGGCGCTCGATGCTGCCGTCGCAACGCGCGTTGTTCGATATTCCCCGCGACATTTGCTATCTCAACGCCGCCTCGTGGAGTCCCTTGCCGGTTGCAGCTCAAGAGGCGGGTCGCGTTGGTGTGGCGCGCAAGGGGAAGCCCTGGCTCATCGATCCGGCGCTTCCCGGCAAGCAATTTGAACGGGCGCGTCGCGCGGCTGCGCGGCTGATCAATGCCGACCCGGAGGACGTCGCGCTGATTTCGTCTGTGAGCTATGGCGTGGCGTCGGCGGCCAAGCTCGTGCGCGTACCCGCCGGCTCGCGCGTGCTCGTGCTCGAGAACGACCATTCTTCGGCCGTGCTGGAATGGACCACTCGCGCGCGGGACGGGCGGTTCACCGTCGAGGCCGTGTCGCGGCCGGGCGACGGCGATTGGACCGCGGCCGTCCTTGCTGCGATCGAGCGGCCCGGCGCGCCGCCGGTCGGCCTTGCCTCGCTCTCGTCGGTGCACTGGGCCGACGGCGGGGCGCTCGATATGACTCGCGTTGCTTCCGCGCTGCGCAAGCAAGGCGCGCTGCTGGTGGTCGACGCCACGCACGCCGCTGGCGTGATGAAGATCGACGTGCGCACGTTGGATCCCGACTTCCTCGTCTTTCCCACCTACAAGTGGCTGCTGGGGCCCTATGGACGCGCCTTTCTCTACATTGCGAAACGCCGCCAGGACGGCGTGCCGCTCGAGCAGACGAGCTATGGCCGCCGCGCCATCAATTCCGAACGGGAGACGTATTACCGCGATACCGAATACGTCGCTGACGCGCGGCGCTTCGATATGGGCGAGCGCGATCATTTCATTTCGCTGGAAATGGCGTCGGTCGGAATGGAGCTGATGGCGCAGTGGGGCTGCGACGCCATCCAACAGCGCCTGGGAATGCTCAGCTCCCGGCTGGCGGATGGCCTGCGCGACGACGCAGTCGTCATTCCCGATGCCTGCGTGCGCGCCCCGCACATCCTGAGCTTGAGCTTTCCGGCGGGGATGCCGGAACGGCTGATCGAGCACCTGGCGGCGGAGCACATCTACATCGCGCCGCGCATCGGACGCATGCGCATCAGCCCGCACGTCTACAACGACGAGGACGATATCGACCGCTTTGTTGCGACCTTTCGCCGACTGGCATGCGCGCGAGATCGTGTAGGATAGCTGCGTTAGCTGTCCGTCCACGCTCAGGGAAAACGCCATGAATTTTCCGCGCAGACGGTTCCTGCATCTGGCGGCGGGCGCTGCCGCGCTCCCGGTCATCTCCTGGAGCGCGAAGGCGCAAGCCTACCCGGCTCGCATGATCACCCTCATCGTGCCGTTCCCGCCCGGCGGGAGCACTGATGTTGCCGCCCGCATCGTCGCGGACCACATGTCGCGCACGTTCGGCCAGCAAATCGTCGTGCAGAACGTCTCGGGCGCCGGCGGCACCACCGGCTCGATCCGGGCGATGCGCGCCGAGCCGGACGGTTACACCATCCTGATGGGTCAGATGGGGACGCACGCCGCCTCGGTCGCGCTTTATCCGAACCTCGCATACAAGCCCGACGTCGATTTCGAGCCGATCGGTTTGGTCACTGCGTTTCCCTTGGTCATCGCGGCCAGGAAGGACTTTCCGCCAAAGGACCTCAAGGAATTCGTCGCCCATCTCAAGGCGAACGCGGGCACGCTCAACCAGGCGCATGCCGGCGTCGGCTCGATCTTCTTCACCACCTGCCTGCTGCTCAATTCCATCGTGGGGGTGAATCCGACGCTCGTGCCCTTCAACGGCGGTGCGCCGGCCATGAACGCGTTGGTGGCCGGCCAGGTCGATTACATGTGCGCCGATATCATCACCGGCGGCACGCATCTCGAGGCCGGCCGGATCAAGATCTATGCGATTGCGTCTGCCGAGCGGAATCCGGCGCTGGGAAGCGTGCCCACGACCGTCGAAGCCGGGTTGCCCGAATTCCAGGTCTCCGCCTGGAACGGCCTGTTTGCGCCCAAGGCGACGCCGAAGCCGATCATCGACACGCTTGCCGACGCGCTCGACAAGGCGCTCGACGACGACGCCACGCGCAAGCGGTTGCTCGTTCTCGGCTGCGACATTCCCGCCAAGCCCAAGCGCGGTCCGCAGCCGTTTCTCGCGCTCGTGAAGAGCGAGATCGCGCGCTGGACGCCGATCATCCAGGCCGCCAACGTCAAGATCGATTAGAGGGGCTCGCGAAGACAATCGAGTATTCTGCGGTTCCGCCTCACATGTCGGCGAGGATGATTCGGCGCGGCTAAAAGTCCGCGCGATGAAATTCGCGGACAACCAATTCCGTTGTTGACAGCTCAGCGCCTGCCAACGATCGCTGCGCGGGCACGCTTCGGTATTGCGCGCTGCGGGCGCTTGGTGCGACAACAATGCCGCGCCCGAGAAGCATCGTGGGCGTCGCGTAGGCGCACACTATTGTATCTTGGGGGGCAGCGTATGGCCGAACTCTCCCGTCCCGCTCGGCTGTGGTATCAGAGCTTCGTCCATCCGATCGAGCAGGCGCCCTACATCGAGCGGCTGCAAGCGTCGCTGGACGCAGCCGCCAGTCCCGACATCAAGTTCGAGGTCCATGGCCTCGATCCTCCCGACCATCTCTTCCATCCGCTGACGGAATTCCGCTGCGCCGCACAGACGATCCGCAACGCTCTCGAGGCGGAGCGCGCCGGATATGATGCCTTTGTCATCGGCCACTTCCAGGAGCCCGGCCTTCTCGAAATCCGCGCTGCCGTCGACATCCCCGTGGTTGGGTTGGGCGAAGCGAACCTGCTTGCGGCGCTGAGCATGGGAGGCCGACTAGGCCTCGTGACAATTGATCCGGTCTTTATCGACTGGCACGAGCGGCAGGTGCGGGCGCACGGCCTCGAGCGGCGTGTCACAGGCGTGCGGGCGATTCATGTGGACCTCCCCGGTTTCATGCGCGCTTTCACCGACGATGCCAGCTACGCTCGGGTGCGAGCCGATTTCGTGGAACAGGTTCGTCCGTTGGTGGCCGCGGGGGCGGAGGTCATCATCCCGGCGGGCGGCTTGCCGATGCTGCTGTTTGCCCGCGAGCGCCCTTTCCTCATCGATGGTGCGCTGGTGCTCAACGGCATCGCGGTCGTGGCAAAGGCCGCGGAGATGGCGCTTGCGCTGCGCCGCCTCACCGGATCGGTCGTCAGCCGCCGCGGCACTTACGCCAAGGCATCACCTGCATGTGTGGAGGAGTATCTGCAGGCCCGGTGGTGAATATCCGGACCTCTTCCCGCCGGTGGTGATCGGAAAGGAGCCCGGGAATGACCGACAAGGATCGCTGCTGGCCGGCACTGCCGCTCGAAGCGTGGGAGCCCACCCGCGCCACGCTGCACATGTGGACCCAGATCGTCGGCAAAATACGGCTGGCGCTCAGTCCATACATGAATCATTGGTGGCAGGTGCCCTTCTATGTGACCGCGCGCGGCCTTACGACATCGCCCATCCCCTATGACGAAGAAACGTTCGAAATTGCTTTCGACTTCATCGACCATCGCCTGCTCATCCAGAAGAATGACGGAACGGCGAAGACGTTGCACCTCGCGCCGAGATCGGTGGCGGAATTTTATGCGGAGGTGATGGCGGCGCTGCGTTCCATGGACATCGCCGTGAAGATCTGGACGATGCCGGTCGAGATTCCGCATCCGATCCCGTTCGACCAGGACCGCACGCACGCCTCATATGACGCCGACTACGCCAATCGATTCTGGCGGATCCTGGTTGCGGCGGACGAGATCCTGAAGGAATTCCGCGGTCGCTTCATCGGCAAGGCTAGCCCCGTATTTTTCTTCTGGGGCAGCTTCGATCTGGCGGTGACGCGTTTTTCCGGCCGCCGCGCGCCGGAAGTTCCCGGCGCCGATCGGATCACGAAAGAAGCTTATTCGCACGAAGTCAGCAGCGTCGGGTGGTGGCCGGGCGACGAGTCGATCAAGCGCCCGGCATTTTTTTCCTACGCCGCGCCGCAGCCATCAGGGTTTCCAAAAGCGCCGGTTCGCCCGGCGGCGGCGTCGTACAATACCGAACTCTCGCAGTTCTTGCTGAGCTACGACGATGTGCGAGGAGCCGCTTCGCCGCGCGAGGCGCTGCTCGAATTTTGCCAGAGCACATACGAGGCGGCGGCGACGCTCGGCAAATGGAACCGCGCCGAACTGGAGCACGATGCCGGCAGTCATAGGATTTGACCGAGTGCGAAAACCATCGTCGTCAAGTCCGATGCGTTACGGACCGTCAGCCGCCTCGTCCCGAGTGCGGCATCACATCTGAATCACCCTGAAGTGATCTGAAAATGTGATCGCCATCACGGCGCACCCGTGCCGGCGGAGCCATGTTCCGCGTGCAGACGCGGCCGGATTAGCACCGACGCGGATGCGGAAATGACCGACCAACCGTCGTGAAATGGAGATGTGTCATGAAAACGCTTATCGCTGCTCTCGCCCTGGCCGTGCTGATTGCGGTTCCGACCTTCACGCAGGAAGCAAACGCCCAGGTGTCCCCGGCGAGCTCGTCATTCGGCTCCAACGGCTATTGATCGAGCGCACCTCGTCCGATCAGGAATTCGAGATCGCTGATCGGATTGTTGCCTGCGAAGCGGCCGGCCCAGAGCAGGCCGCGCTCGCAAGGGGCTGGGTCCGTTGGACCGTGCGACCATAGGCCAAGGCAACGAGTCGGCCCGCGGCCCTTGTGCATTTTGCCGTTGACCGGAAGCTTGTGTGCCGATCGGCTTTCAAAATATGGTGAGTCGCACTTTTTCCCGCGCCACAAGTGACGGGGGGGTCCTGACATGGAGAACGGGGGCGATCGGCGATGAATTGGGCTGAAGCTTACATATCCTGGCAGCCGCGTGTCTTGAGCCTGCTGCGCATCATGACCGGTCTGCTGTTTCTGCAATATGGAATGGCGAAACTGCTGAAATTTCCTGCCGTGCCCGCCTTCAAGGATGTGACGCTGTTTTCACTCTACGGCCTTGCCGGAACGCTCGAGCTCGTCGGCGGAGCGCTGATGATATTGGGCCTGTTCACCCGTCCCATTGCCTTCATTCTCGCGGGCGAGATGGCGTTTGCCTATTTCATCGGACATGCGCCACGGGGCTTCTTGCCCATCCTCAACGGCGGCAATCTCGCGATCCTGTTCTGCTTCGTGTTCTTCTATCTGTCCTTCGCCGGAGCCGGACCCTGGAGTCTCGATGCCTTGCGGAAGAACGGGGAAGGGCGTCATGCCCGGGCTTGACCCGGGCATCCATCTACTTCGCAAAAAGTTTTTACGAAGGGGGATGGATTGCCGGGGCTAAAGCGCGTTCACGCGCGTCTTCGACGCGCTTCTGCCCGGCAATGACGGCGTGGATGGAGACGCGCGCAATTTTACTCGTCGTCAGCGGCCGAGCGTTGCAGGATTGAATTCGAAACCGAGCGTCGCCGAGAACGTCGCGCCGCATAGGCCGGAGCGAAATCCAAAAGGATTGTTGCCCGGATTGCCCGCGCCGCCCGGGATGGCGCCGAGGTCGCCGGTTAAGACGAAGCAATTCTCTCTCGAAAGATTCGTGTCGGTATAGTTGAGGCCGAGCTTGAAGACGCGATGGGTGAACATCAGCCCGGCGCGCCAGTTGGTAAAAGTCGGCAGCGGAAGCCCGCCGCCCGCGGCGCTCACGCCGCCGCCGCTCGTGGTTGGGCCGAACCACCAGCGGCCGAGATCGAAGGACAGCGCCCAGCCCACGTCGGCGGGAAGGGGCGGCAGATCGAACGTGAGCGTGCCGGCCGCATAGGTGCCCCAGGCGCCGGTCTGCCACACGTCGGGCGCGTAGGCGAGGCTCGATTCCAGCGTGATCTTGTCGGTCAGCTTGCGCGAGACCGTCGCATGCGCCTCCCAATAGTTCGAGCGATCCGGCCCGAGCTCGCCGGGATAATAATAATAGGCGGCGCCGATATCGAACTCGAACGAACCGAGCGTCGGGCGCGCCCCCACCGCCATCGTCACCTCGACGGCCGGGCTGGTCGAAAACTTCACGCTGTTGAAGTTCGTATAGCCATAGAGCAAGCCGTATTGGGCGTCCAGATAAGCCGCGACCGCGGGGTGATGCGCCGAATAGCTGATGCCCCGATAGATGTAGTCGCTCATCAGCATCGCGCCGGCCGTGAGCTTGGATGGGTCCGCGGTATCGGTCGCCTCGTCCGCGTGCGCGCTGCAAGCCGCGACGATCAGCCAACTGAAAACTTGCGTTGAAAGCACGACGACACGCAACATCATGACCTTCGGTCCGTTGGCGTGCGGCTCAGAGCCGTTTCACAATGAGAGCCGACGACCGCGCAGCGAGTTCGACCTGCTCCCTCTCCCGTAGGGAGAGGGGTGGGGTGAGGGGTTAAGGTCTTTCGATGGTTCTGTAACCCGCTCACCCCAACCCTCTCCCCAAAAGGGGAGAGGGAGCGCACCGAACGCGCTGCGCGGTCGTCATCAAGCATCATGATTCCAGCCAAGGTGAGGCCGAGCTAACCTTCGCCGAGCAGAGAATGCAGTGCGTAGAATGGGTCGAACGAGGCCAAACCCGTGGCGTGCTAACATCGGGTCGAGCCTGTATCGAATGATCCAACGCGCGAAGGATATGGGACATGACAGTCAGAATTGAAAAAGATGGCCCGGTATGGACAGTCATCCACGACCGGCCGCAAGCCCGCAATGCCATGGACCCCGAAAGCGCGGATGCGCTGACCGCCGCCTTTCTCGAATTCGATGCCGACAAGGATGCGTCGGTGGCGGTGTTCTACGGCACGGGCGGAGCGTTCTGCGCCGGCTGGGACCTCAAATACGTCAGTACGCTCGATGCCGATTATCCGCTGGGCGAGCTCGACATCTCGACGGCGAAGCCGCGCGGCAACGGCGGCGAAATTCCGCGCGGGCCGCTGGGCCCCTCGCGGCTCGAGCTGGACAAGCCGGTGGTCGCCGCCGTCGAGGGCCCCGCCGTCGCCGGCGGCATGGAGCTTGCGCTATGGTGCGATTTCCGCGTGATGGCCAAAGAGTCCTACCTCGGCGTCTATTGCCGCCGTTGGGGCGTGCCGCTGATCGACGGCGGAACCGTGCGCTTGCCGCGCATCGTCGGGCTCGGCCGGGCGCTCGAAATCATTTTGACCGGGCGCAAAGTGCCGGCGGAGGAATGCTTGCAAATCGGCTTGTGCGAATATCTCACGGAGAAGGGCGGCGCGCGCGCAAAAGCGGAGGAGCTGGCGCGCGACATCGCGCGCTTCCCGCAGGTCTGTGTGCGCGCCGATCGCCGCTCCGCCATCAGGAGTCACGGGCTGAGTGTGCGCGAGGCGTTGATTCAGGAATGGTACAACGGGCGCGAAGCGCTGATTGAGGACGGCGTCGCGGGTGCGAGCCGCTTCAAGGCCGGCCTCGGCCGGCACGGCGACTTCGCCAAGATTCGATGAGCGTGAGGCGCTCGTCGGGAGCGACGTCGACGATCCGTTGCAGGTCGAATAGACTTAGAATTATTTGGACGTCGGAAGACCATGTCTCGCGCACACCAAAGTCTCGCCGCCTCCTGCCTGCGCTGGATCGCCGCTGCAGCAACGGCCGTGCTATCCTCGACCGCGGTGGCCGAGGACTTCTATGCCGGCAAGCAAATCACCTACATCGTCGGCGCCGGCGTCGGTGGCGGGTACGATTTGCAGGCGCGGGTGACCGCGCGGCATCTCCCCAAGCACATTCCGGGCAATCCTACGATCGTCGTGCAGAACATGCCGGCGCGGATCGCGGCAGCCAACCATATGTTCACCACGGCGCCGAAGGACGGCACCCATATCGCGCTGATCCAGCGCGGCATGCTGCTGGCCAAGTTGATTTATCCCTCCGGCGCCCGCTTCGAGATCGAGAAATTCAACTGGCTCGGCAGCCTCAACAACGAGGTTGCCGTGACGCTCGCCTGGAATACGGCCCCGCACAAGACCGCGAAGGATTTGTTCGACAAGGAGCTGATCGTCGGCGGCATCGTTGGGGTCGATCCGGAGACGACCCCCAAGCTCTACAATTCGCTCATCGGCACCAAGTTCAAGGTCGTCACCGGCTACAACAGCACCGCGCAGATCGCGCTCGCCATCGAGCGCCGCGAGGTGCAGGGCATCGCCGACTGGTCATGGTCGAGCGTGAAGGCGGTGCGGCCCCATTGGTTGCGCGACAAGAGCGTGACGCTGCTGATGGAAGGCGCGCTCAAGAGCGATCCTGAGCTCGGCGACCTGCCGAATGCGCTCGACTTCATCCAGAACGACGCCGACCGTAAGGTCCTCGAGCTTCACTTCTTTCAGAAGACTGCGGCGCGGCCGGTCATTGCCCCACCGGACGTCCCGGCGGAGCGGGTCGCGATGCTGCGCAAGGCGTTTGCCGCGCTCGCGCACGATACGGAGTTCCTGGCGGACGCCGAGAAGAGCAAGGTCGAGTTCGGCTTCGTTCCGGGCGAGGAGATCGACAAGGTCGTGGCGCTGGTCGCCGCGACACCGGCGGACGTCGCCGATCGTTACGCCAAGGCATTCGGGCCGCCGAAATGATCGGCCGGCTGATTGCGCTCGTCGCTGACGGCCTTGGCTGAGCGCGTTAGGCTGTGCTGCTCAATTGGTATCTTCGACGTCGGTGTCCGGACGATCTCTGCCGGAAGCGGTCTCGGTATGCCAGCGGCCTTTCTCGTCCTCGTATTCGATTGCCTCCGTGTGCCCGGGCACGCGCTGCTCGGCCGCGGCCATGCGCGCCGCCGCAAGCGCGGCCTCGTGAGTCGGAAACGGCTCCGAGAAAACGCCGTTGACCGTGTACGCCCAGCCGTCGTCATGACGAACGATCCGATATGTGACATGCGACATGGTTGCACCCGTTGGTGGGAAGCCTAGCAAATTTGGCGAAGTGGCGCAGCCTCATCCGCCATTCATTGCGCCCGCGCGTGACAGCCCCAACTCACCCACGGCTGACACGTTACACTACGCAGCCGGCAAAACGAGGGCGCGGCGAGGCCTTTCGTTTTCATCATTCCGCCCGCTCGTCCCCGCGCGCCGGCGCGCTCACCGCCGCGTGGATCGCATTGCAATGGCGCACGAGGTTGGCGCGGGAGGAGACGAACTGCTTGAGCGGCGTATCGATGTGGAAGAAATAGATATTGGCGATGAAGCCATAGATGCCGGCGTCGATGCTGGTCGGCGTCTCGCCGTGCAGGTAGCCGCGTGCGGGCAAGAGGTCCGCCAACACCTGCAAATCCGCGAGTCCGCGTTGGTAGGCGGCCTCGGGAGCATAGCGTCCTATTCCCTGGAAGTGATAGCGCTGGGCATTGAACTCCCGCGCCTTGCCCAGCGCCTCCGACGTGAGGCTCGGATGCTCGCGCATCAGCGCGTCGCGGAACAGCGGCCAGAATCGGTCGTCCTTCCAGCGCGAGTACGACATCACCCAATAGAGGTCGTCGAGCATGCGGGTGACCAGATGGTCGGTATCGTGCTCGGCGCCGGTCAACGTCGCGTCGATCGTCAGCCGGTACTTATCGATGACGTAGCCGATAATGGGATCACTGTCGCCGATCGTCTCTCCGTCATCGACGATGTAGGGCAGCTGGCCGCGCGGCGCCGACGAGGCGTCGAAAATGTGCTCGTGCCGGAAGGGGACGCCGGCGAGCCGCAGGAACGCGAACACCTTCAGGCCATAGCCGTTGTTGTCCGCGACGCCGAACAGCTCGGGATAGGAGTAGAGGGTGAGCATGATATCGCCCCTGCGCGAGGCCGCGAGCATAGCAGAGGAATCGCCGTCCCCGGTCGGGCGAACTGGCCGCCGGGCGTGGTAGCATGCGGGTTGCGGATTTCGGAGATCAAACGAACCATGACCGGATATTTGCCGGGCGATCCTCGATATGGATTGAGCGGGGAGGCGCTGCGCAACTACTACCGCACGAAGCCGGCCCAGTGGGCGATCTATTGCTGGGACAAGCCGGGGACGGAAGCTACGCGGCGCGCCTTGTTGCAGCCCCAGAAGAGCTACGTCAAAGAGTTTGGCGAGCGCGTCATCGGCTACGGCCATTTCGTCTCCGACGACGGGCGCGACACGCTGGGCACATCGTTCTTCATGCAGCTCGGCGACCGCGCGACGGCGGACGCATTTGTCGCCGGCGAGCCGATGAACAAGGCCGGCGTCTACCAGCGCGTCGAGATTCACCGCTGGTCGAACAGCTTCCAGAAGCGCCAGGCCGACTATCGCCGCAAGGGCATGCAGCAGTTCCTGTGCACGGGACCCAAGACCGGCACGCCCGAATTTTTCCGCGAGCACCTCAACGCGCACGAGTCATACTTCGCCTCGTACGGCGACAGCTTCATCTTTCGCGGACCGATCCGCTCGGCCGACGGCGCCGACAACATCGGCACCGCGCTGCTGCTCGAGCTGCCGGACCGGGCGGCGGCGGACAAGTTCTGGAACAACGAGCCGTTTGCCAGCAACGGCGGGTATCAGCGGGACGCGCGCATAACGCGGTGGGTGTTCGGGGATTGAGGGGAGGCGCGTTGTGCTAGAGCAATTTCCGCTTACATCGAATCACGCGCTGTCATTCCGGGGCGCGCCGAAGGCGCGAGCCCGGAATCCATAACCACAGGCGGTGATTATGGATTCCGGGCTCCCTCGCTTCGCTCGGGCCCCGGAATGACAGCGACAAAATTGGCGCCAATCGACCGGAAAGCGCGTTAGTTCTTATTGTTGCTCCGCGCAAGATGCTCCTTCTTCCAGCGCCGCCAGGCGTCGCGCGACAGGCTGAACAGGCAGACGTCGAGCATCGCGCCGTCGGCGTTCGATTTCGTGCTGTGCTTGACGGTCTGATCCAGCTTCCAGCCGTTCTTTTTCAGATAGTGGATCATGGGCGCATTGCGGGCCAGAACGCTGGCCATCGCCATGTTCAGCCCAAGCGTCTCGAAGAAATACTCTCGAAACGGCATCGCAATGCTCGACGTGACGTGCTTGTTTCGATATTGCGGCTCACCGATCATCAAATTCACCAGAAATTGGCTCCGCACCTGATTGATGTCGACCGTGAATATTCCGATATGCGCCCCGCTCTGTTTGTCGAAAATGCCGAGCAGCAGGCTGGATCGCTGGTCGAACTTTTTCATGTAGTCCAGAATATCGGCTTTCTTCCAGGTCCGGGCGCGCAGGTTGAGCATGTGCATCGCTTCAGGATCCGACATCCAGCTCGCCCAGCGATCCGACGCATCATCCGGCCCGATCGTCCGAATGAGATATTTCTCGGAATCGATTCTGACGTTTCTTCTGGATTGTGTCGGGGACGGCATCGTTCCATCGCTTGCAGACTTAGCCGGACCACAATAGTCCACCGGACAGCGCTTCGGAAGCGCGTGCATCTCCAAATTTGCCGGCAACTTTGCACCAGAGAGCGGCGGCTGGAAATGATGCGACCCGAGGAGCATCATTTTCCTCGGCACCAACGAAGGCAAAGCTGGTAAGGCGCGTTCTGACGGCTCGGCGTGCCGGACGCGCTGCCGACGGCGCCGACGTCATGGCCGGTGCAAATGACATCGGCGGCGCCCGCGCAGGACATCGATGCTGATCGCGCTCGCCTGCGATGACGCAATCCCCGACAACGCCGAATGCAGCGGTCTGCGCGCGACGCTAGCCAAATGACCCGCGCCACCGATCAAAAGGCGAAGGTCTGCCGCAAACGCCAATTCTTTCGATATGTGGCTGGAATGACACAGAGTCGCGGGGCTTACGTGATACAATAGCAATCCGGTTAGGGGTGGGGGGCACCGTGCGAACCAAGCGCTTGAAGCGGCATTTGCTTGCCAGCGTCGGACTCGTCTCGCTGACGGTCGCGAGTTCCGCCGCCAGCGCCGCCGACATCACGGTACTGCCGCGTGCTCCGGCGGCGATCTGGAGCTGGAGCGGGCTCTACATCGGTGGCCACATCGGCTACGGCTGGGGCCGCGATCCGTTCACCGACGAAATCTTCGGCGGCAAAGGCGGTCTGGCCCCTCTCACCGGGATCAATTCCAAAGGCCCCGTCTGGGGTTTCCAGGCGGGCGCCAACTGGCAGGCCGGCGCCTGGGTCGGCGGCGGCGGCCGGGACTGCGGCGGCGGTCTCCGAGTTCCCGCCCCCGAGCGCGCGATCCCGCCCCGTCGCCCCCGAGCCTCCACCCGCGACCGGCGGCCCTCGCCCGGCGCCTCCCGGCCCCCCGCCCGCCACCCCCGAGCCGGCGGCCCCCGAGCCCTCGGTCGCGACCCCCGGCCCTGAGCCCGCACCTCCGGAGCCCCCGGCGGCGACGGAGAGCCCCGACCCGGTGACCCCAGGGCCTCCGCCCCCGACCGGCGTCCGGCCCGGGGGGATCCACGAGCCTCCGGCCCCTGGCCTGCCGCGCGCTCCTGTCGGTCCCGCCCCGGCCGCCCAGCCGCCCACCCCGGGACCGGCTCCTCCTCCCGAGTCGGACGAGGGGTTCTTCCCGCCGCCGTCGGTGCCGCCCTCGGCGGCGCCGGCGCCACCGCTGACGCGACCCGCCGCCCAGCCGCCGCCACCGCCGGTCCCGGCCCGGCCCCTGACCGCGTCCGAGGTGGAGACCCGCAGCTTCGACCGGGGCGCCCCCGGCTACCTGCCCGCCCACGTCGACCTGTTCATGGCCAAGGCGGCCCGCGCCCTGGCCGGCCGCGACGGCGAGACCCTCACCCGCTGGGACGTGCTCCGCCAGCGCTTCCCCCTGGGCCCTCGCGGCTACGCCACCGCCGAGGTCGACGCCTTCCTGGTCCGGCTGGCCGCCCAGTTCCCCGACCCGGATCCCGCCACCCAGCAGGAGATCCTCCGCAAGCTCCAGGAGGGCTGACCGGGGTCAGGATCCTAGAGATACCACCATCACCGGCTCCGACGTCGGCCTGGCCGCCCCGCCGCGCCGCTCCACCGTCATGGCGACCTGCTCGCTCCCGGTCACCCGCCCCTCCAGCAGCCTGGCGACCTGCCCGCCCGCGGGCACCTCGACCAGCCCGGCCGGCCGCGGCCCCGAGCGGTCCACCAGCCAGAGCTGGTAGGTCCGGGCCGCCGGCGCCGGCGCCAGCCCCGAGGCCACGAACACCGCCCGCCCCCGCTGGCGCGAGACGACCACCTCCGCCTGCCCGACCCCGCCGGCCCGGGCGGCGACCCGCCGGGCGTCGGGCGCCGCCAGCAC
>Ga0081455_10002387_pt1 | contig 22423 bp, 24 predicted proteins | sample TabmetS3T2R1_FD_70207 | JGI IMG/M metagenome (GOLD analysis project Ga0081455, IMG submission 70207) | Tabebuia heterophylla rhizosphere microbial communities from the University of Puerto Rico - S3T2R1 | ecosystem: Host-associated > Plants > Roots > Rhizosphere ...
GCCGTGCACGCGGCGGAGGGCTATGCCCGCTCGACAGGCAAAGTCGGTTGCGTGCTCGTGACGTCCGGTCCGGGGGCCACGAATGCAGTGACCGGTCTGACTGACGCGCTGTGCGATTCAATTCCGATCGTCTGCATCACCGGACAGGTGCCGACACACTTGATCGGCAATGATGCGTTCCAGGAATGCGACACCGTCGGCATCACGCGGCCGTGCACAAAATACAACTATCTTGTGAAGCGCATCGAGGATCTGCCGCGCGTTTTGCACGAGGCATTCCACATAGCGTCCAGCGGCCGGCCGGGACCCGTCGTCGTCGATATCCCCAAAGACATTCAGTTCGCTCGAGGCGTCTACTCAAAGCCGAAGGATTTTCCGCACACCGGCTACAAGCCCAGGCTCAAGGGCGAAATGACCAAGATCAAGCAGGCGATCGAACTGATGGCGCACGCCAAGCGTCCGCTGTTCTATACGGGCGGCGGCGTGATCAATTCCGGCCGTGCGGCATGCGACCTGTTGCGCGAACTCGTCAAGCTCACAGGCTTTCCGATCACATCGACACTCATGGGACTTGGCGCGTTCCCGGCTGCAGACCCAAAATGGATCGGCATGCTAGGCATGCACGGCACGCTCGAAGCCAACATGGCGATGCATGATTGCGACGTGATGATCTGCATCGGCGCGCGCTTTGACGATCGGATCACGGGCAGGCTTGACGCGTTTTCGCCCGGGTCGAAGAAAATCCATGTCGACATCGATCCGTCGTCCATCAACAAGAATGTCAAAGTGGATGTGCCGATCATCGGCGATTGCGCGCACGTACTCGAAGATCTGGTGCGCCTCTGGCGTACCAATGCAATCCATCCCGACAAGAAAACGCTGCAGGCATGGTGGACGCAGATCGACAAATGGCGCGCGCGCAAATCACTGGCGTACCGGTCGTCGAACGAGGTCATCAAGCCGCAATACGCCATCCAGCGTCTTTATGAGCTGACCAAGGACAAGGACGTCTACATCACCACCGAGGTTGGTCAGCATCAGATGTGGGCGGCACAGTTCTACAGGTTTCAGGAACCCAATCGCTGGATGACATCCGGCGGTCTGGGCACGATGGGCTATGGCCTCCCAGCCTCGGTCGGCGTGCAGCTCGCCCATCCAAATTCGCTGGTGATCGATATCGCCGGCGAAGCTTCCGTGCTCATGACAATGCAGGAGCTGTCGACGGCGGTCCAATACCGGTTGCCAATCAAGATTTTCATCCTGAACAACAACTACATGGGCATGGTGCGGCAGTGGCAGGAATTGCTGCACGGCGGGCGATATGCCGAAAGCTACAGCGAAGCATTGCCCGATTTCGTCAAACTTGCCGATGCCTATCACGCACACGGGATTCGCTGCGTGAAGCCGGGCGATCTCGACCGCGCGATCAAGGAGATGGTCGAGGTCGACAAACCGGTGCTGTTCGATTGCGTGGTCGATCCCAAGGAAAACTGCTTCCCGATGATTCCGTCGGGGCGTGCGCATAACGAGATGCTGCTCGGTGATGCCGGCGTCAGCGTGGAAGAGGCGATCACCGAGGAAGGCAAGGTGATGGTGTGATGAACGCTCCCACGACAAGCCACTATCCGGCAGCGCCGACGGCGCAGAAGCCCGAGCCCCACACGCTCTCGGTATTGGTCGACAACGAGCCGGGCGTGCTGGCGCGTGTCATCGGGCTGTTCTCGGGCCGCGGGTACAATATCGAGTCCTTAACGGTGTCCGAGACCGAACACCGGCAGCATCTTTCTCTGATCACCATTGTCACCACGGGGACACCGATGGTGATCGAGCAAATCAAGAACCAGCTCGATCGCCTCGTCCCGGTGCATCATGTCGTCGATATGACGCTGGCGGGCAATGCTATCGAACGTGAACTCGCGATGGTCAAGGTCAAGGGCAAGGGGGAAAACCGGGTTGAAGCCCTGCGGTTGGCCGATGCGTTTCGCGCGCGGGTGATCGACGCCACCACCGAAAGCTTCGTGTTTGAAATCACCGGAGCTACCGACAAGATCGAGCAGTTCGTCAGCTTGATGCTGCCGCTAGGGCTTGTTGAGGTTTCGCGCACAGGAATAGCGGCCATCATGCGCGGGCCGGAAGGGATGTAGCGATGGGTCTGACCATCCTGTCGATCCCGTTGATCATACTCGGGGTATTCATCAAGCCTTACTCGACCGAAAACGCCCGGTGCATCAGCATTAATCTCGGCGGCGCGCGCCCCTACTGCTTCGAGCAGGGCTCCAATATGCCCGAGATCATCAAGTACGGCAGCGTCCTCGCCGGCTTTGGCTTGCTGTACGCCGGCAGACTTCAGATCAAACGTCAGCGCAACCGAATGTAAGTTATTTCGTCATGTCCGGCCTTGTGCCGGGCATCGACGTCTTGCTATCGACACGGCACTGAACAAAGACGGATGGCCGGGACAGGCCCGGCCATGACTATTGAGGAAAGTGGCCGGGCAACGGGCCTAAATTGGGGTAAGTATCATGCGTGTTTATTATGATCGCGACGCCGACCTGAACCTGATCAAGGGCAAGAAGGTCGCCATCATTGGCTATGGGAGTCAGGGCCACGCTCACGCGCTCAATTTGCGCGACAGCGGCGTGAAGGAGGTGGGGGTTGCGTTGCGCAAAACCTCCGCCGGCGTGAAGAAGGCCGAGGCAGAGAAATTCAAGGTGATGGAAGTCGCCGATGCCGCCAAATGGGCCGACGTCATGATGATGCTGACGCCCGATGAGTTGCAGGCCGATATTTATCGCGATCACCTCGCGAAGAACATGAAAGATGGCGCTGCGCTGATGTTCGCGCATGGCCTTAACGTGCATTTCAATCTGATCGAGCCGCGCGCCGATCTCGATGTGCTGATGATCGCGCCCAAAGGGCCCGGCCACACCGTGCGTTCGGAATATCAGCGCGGAGCCGGGGTGCCATGCCTGGTGGCGATCCACAAGGATGCTTCGGGCAACGCTCATGACCTCGGTCTTTCCTACGCGTCCGCGATCGGCGGCGGCCGAGCGGGCATCATCGAGACGACGTTCAAGGAAGAATGCGAGACCGACCTGTTCGGCGAGCAAACGGTGTTGTGCGGCGGCCTCGTCGAGCTGATGAAGGCGGGTTACGAGACGCTGGTCGAGGCCGGCTACGCGCCCGAGATGGCCTATTTCGAATGCGTCCACGAAGTGAAGCTGATTGTCGACCTGATTTACGAGGGCGGCATCGCCAACATGAACTATTCGGTATCGAACACCGCTGAGTACGGAGAATACGTCTCCGGCCCGCGAGTGATCACGCCGGAGGTGAAGGCCGAGATGAAGCGTGTGCTCGCCGACATCCAGTCGGGCCGTTTTACCAAGGACTGGATGCTGGAGAACAAAGTCAATCAGACCTCGTTCAAGGCAACGCGCGCCAAGCTTGCCGAACATCCGATCGAGCAGGTTGGCGCCAAGCTGCGCGACATGATGCCGTGGATCAAGCAGCGCGCCTTGGTGGACAGAAGCAAGAACTGATCACGCTGTGGTCATCGCCGGGACAGGCCAGCGATGACCTTGCTATTTCTTTGTCGCCTGCTCCACCAACCACCGCGCCACCGTGTCCGGGGTTTCCTGACCTTTTGACGCTCGGGCATTTGCTTCCCGCATCGTCGCAACGTCAATTGATCCGAGCAGGGGATTGAGGGCAGTCGTCAACTTGGCATCACCCGTGCGCTTGGGCGAAATCAGCAGGATCGCATCGTAAGACGGGATGACGTGTTTGACATCATCGAGCACTGCAAGTCCATAAGTCGCAATCTGACCATCGCTGGTGTAGGCCGCGACGACATCGACCTCGCCATTGGCTGCGGCTCTGTACATGAATTCCGGCTGCATCTGGCGTTCCGCACGGAATTTCAGTCCATAGGCGGCGCTTAAAGCGGCCCATTCGGGACGAGCGAAAATCTCATAGTCGCCGGCAACGGTGAGTTCGCCGGCGCGGGCAGCGAGGTCGCTGATCGAACGGATATTCATCGCCTCGCTCTTTTTCCGGTCCATTGCCAGCGCATAGGCATTCTCGAAGCCGAGTGAGCCGAGCATCTGGACGCCGTGGGTTTTTGCGAGCCATTGCGAAAGCTCAGCGAGCAGTTGGTCGCGTTGCGGCACATCCTTGCGCTGCATGCGATTGAGCCAAAGCGTGCCCGAGTAGTCCACCGCGATGTCGACGTCGCCGGACGCGAGCGCGTCGAACAGAACGCTGGAGCCAAGCCCTGGCCGGCGCTCGGCAGAGAGGCCGGCCGATTCAAGACGCTGCTTGATCAGTGCTGCGAGAACATATTGTTCGGTGAAGGTCTTCGCGCCGATGGAATATTCGGCACGAGACTGTGCGAAACCTGGCAGCAGGGCAGCCACTATCAACGCGGCCAGCCCGGCAGACCCCATCAGCGTGAGCGCGGTGCTGCGGCGCGTCACGCCGGCCTGTACGAGCGCAAGCAACTGATCGACCGCAAGCGCCAACAGCGCAGCGGCGATGCAGCCAAAGATGACGAACACCCAATTCTGCGTCTGCAAGCCGGTGAATATGTAGTTGCCGAGACTCGTTTGACCGATTGGTGTGGCTAGCGTGGCCGTGCCTATCACCCATACGGCGGAGGTTCTGATGCCGGCCATGATCACCGGTAAGGCCAACGGCAGCTCGATGTCGCGCAAGAGTTGCCATTTCCGCATCCCGATCACTCGCGCCGCCTCGCCTAGGCGAGCATCGACGCCATTCAGGCCGGTCACCGTGTTGCGCAGCACCGGAAGCATCGAATACAGCGCAAGCGCCAGGACCGCCGGAAGGAAACCGAGCGCCGAGAATCCCTTGCCCAGCGTGTGCTCAGAAAGGGCGGCGAGCGCCAGCAACAGCGGGTAGAACAAAGCCAGCAGCGCCAGGCCGGGGATCGTCTGCACCACGCTTGCCAGACCCAGCAGGATGCCACGCAGGATGGGCCGGCGCCTGGAGGCGATGGCAACCGGAAGGCTGATGCCAAGCCCAAGGGCCAGGGCCGTCAGGCTAACCAGCACATGGCTGCCCAGATAATCGGGCAGCCGGGCCCAGGCATCGGCGAGGCGGGCGTCGAGGACCATGCCGGGCAATGATGGCATGCGAGGCTATGGAGCGGGAACGCCCCTACCGACGCCTCCCGCGCCCATCTCTTTGGGTTAACATCGAAAAAGCCGACCGGCCGGGCCAACCGCAGCTTGCATTGGCGGTTTTATTACAGTCTTATGACGCTAGGGCCATGCGCTGGGGGAGTTAGAGAGGATCGCAGCCGGGCAGGGCCGTAAGGCCATGTTGTCCGTAGCGTCCGCTCTGCTCAGCCGTCTGGCGCCGACCGAGGCGATCTCCCGCCGCGACGCACTGGCGCTTGCTATCATCAGCAGCCTTCATCTCGCCGCGCTCGCCGTCATGACGGCGACCGAACTTGATTTTGCGACCAAGGTAACCTTCCTGCTGGTATGGGCCTCACTGAATTTTTCCTGGCTGGCTTTGCTGCGCCGGCCAGCGATTGCGGCTTTGCTTTCCCTGGCGATGGTCGTCGGGCTCATTCTGTTGTCGCAGTTCAAGTACGACAAGCTGATGATGACGGTGAACTTCGTCGACCTGATGATCATCGATCCGGATACATCGGCATTTCTCTTTACAATCATGCCGAGCCTGCGAGGGCCGATTTTGGTCGGTGCGCTTGTCGCCATTCCCGTGCTTATGGTGCTTTGGCGGATCGATCCTTTCCGGGTGCGGCTGCGTACAAGCGCCGTGAGCGGCACTTTGTGCATGAGCGGCGTCATCGCCTTTTCGATTGCGTATCCAGCCGACCTGTATGGCGAGTTTTTCAACCGGGACTATGTGTCGAAATTCGCGCGCTCAGGTGTGGAGGCGATCTATGAGTTTGCGTTGCACGGCTTGCTGGAATCCGATGCGGTTGTAGCCGAGCGGCTGAAAGCGCCTGCGGCGATGTGCAGCGCCGGAGGAAAGTTGCCGCACATCATTCTGGTGCACGATGAGTCGAGCTTCGACATCACCGCTGCGCCGGGCATGAAGGTCCCACCGGGTTATCGGAAACACTTTCAGTCTTTCGACGGCGTGCCGCGCAAGCTGGTCGTGGAAGGTGCCGGCGGTCCGAGTTGGTACACGGAATATAATGTGCTGACCGGTCTGTCGGCGCGTTCATATGGCCGGTTTGCCACCTCAGTGACACGCATCGCAGCGGGTCGCGTCACGCGCGGCCTGCCGAATGCGTTGAGCCGGTGTGGCTACAAAACCTTCAGCCTTTATCCGTTCTACGGAGCATTTCTGGGCTCGCGCGGTTTTCAGACGACGGCGGGCATCGAGCGCTATCTCGACATGAAAGATATGAAGGCCCGTGGACTCGAGCGCGACAGCTTCTACTTCGACCAGGCGACCAACATCATCGCCCGTGAACGCCGGAGCGGCCCGCTGTTTCTGTTCGTCTACACCGCAGCCAATCATTTCCCGTGGGATTCAACGTTCCGGCCAGAGCTCACGCCAAACTGGCGCGGCCTGGGCAATTCGCCCAACATAGACGAGTACATCCGCCGGCAGACGCTCAGCGCGAAGGACTATGCGGCGCTGTTGGATCGCCTCAAGCGCGAATTCCCGGCCGACTCTTTCCTGATTGTTCGTTTCGGCGATCATCAGCCCGAATTCGCGTATCGAATAATCGACCCGTCCCTCGGCGAAGCTGCGCTTGCGCGACAGCTGGAAATCTATGATCCCCGCTACTACACCAGTTATTATGCGATCGACGCCGTGAATTTTAAGCCGGTTGATTTGTCCTCGGCTTTGAAGACGCTTGAAGCGCCGTACCTTCCGCTACTGGTGCAGGAGGCTGCAGGGGTGCCGCTCGATCCGTCTTTTTCGGAGCAGAAGAACATCCTGAAACGCTGCCACGGCCTGTTCTATCGTTGCGCCGATGGTGCCGAGGCGCGACGGTTCAATCGCCTGCTGATTGAGGCCGGCCTGATCAAAGGCCTTTGATGCGCGGGCTTTGCAAGCCCTGGCTGGCCGGATAGGTTGCGCCCAAGAAAAAGCGGGAGGGGATTCATGGCGGAAATTCCCGCCGTGACTGCAACCAATTCCAGAAATGCGACGGCGGCCGGCGCAGCTGTTGCGCTCGATGATGTCGTTGTCGCATTTAACCTGGCCCCCGCCGGTATCTACACGGCCGTTGAACGCGCAACACTTCATGTCGGAGACGGCGAATTTGTTGCAATCGTGGGCCCGACGGGCTGCGGCAAATCCACGCTGCTTAATGTGACCGCCGGGTTGCTCACGCCTGCCGCAGGCAAGGTCAATATTTTTGGCAAGCCGCTGTCCGCCCTGAACCTGCAGGCCGGTTATCTGTTCCAGAGTGACGCACTCTTTCCGTGGAAGACAGCCATAGAGAACGTTGCAATCGGCCTGCACGTCGCCGGCGCAGCTGCAGACGACGCGCGGGCACGCTCGAAGGAATGGCTCGCTCGCGTCGGCCTCGATGCATTCGCCGACCGTTATCCGCATATGTTGTCCGGTGGACAGCGCAAGCGCGTCGGGCTCGCGCAGGTTCTGATCCGTGATCCGAAGATCCTTCTTATGGATGAGCCCTTCGGTCCACTCGACGCCCAAACGCGCCAGATCATGGGCAACCTGCTGCTCGACTTGTGGAGCGCGGACCGCAAGGCGGTACTGTTCGTCACACACGATCTGGAAGAGGCAATTGCCTTGTCCGACCGGGTCGTGATCATGTCCGCAGGACCCGCTGCGCGCATCATAGGCGACTGGCGCGTCCCGCTCTCGCGGCCGCGCGACACGTCCGAGGTTAAGCTCGATCCCGCATTCCACGAACTCCACCGCGAGATCTGGCAGAAGTTGAAAGCTGAAGTCCTCAAGGGCTACGCCCGCAGCGAGGAAGCCTGATGCGCGTGGAATTTTGTTGAGCTAGTCTTGTTTGTCATAACGATGTCCAACAACATCGATGGGAGAAGGCAATGTCGAAACTGCGTCATCTGCTCGCCGTCGCTGCCGGTGCTTTGCTGCTGGCGGGCACCGCTCACGCGGCCGAAGTTTTCACGATCACGTCCTCGGCTTTCAAGGACGGGCAATTGCTGCCGAAGAAGATGGCTGGTGACAACAAGGCCAATCCGAATTGCGTCGGCGAAAATGTGTCGCCTCCGTTTACCTGGACGAATGTGCCGGCCGGCACCACCAGCTTTGCGCTGGTCATGACCGATCCGGAAGGCCGTGGCACGGGCGTCGACCACTGGATCGCCTATGGCATTCCGGCGTCGGTCACGTCTTTCGCAGAAGGTGAAACCAGCAAGCCATCGGACAAATATGTCGGTGGCATCGGCACTGCGAAGCAAAGCATCTATATGGGCCCCTGCACACCACCTGGACCGCCGCACCACTACACCTTCGTGCTGATCGCAACCGATCTCGATCCAAAGGCGCTGCCGCCCGGTCTCACCAAGCTGGAGCTGTTCGACAAGCTTCAAGGCCATGTGAAGGGCTCGACCGGCATTATCGGCCTGTTCCGCAACCCGTACTGACCTTGTTGTAACCTGGCAAAGAGGAGGAGTTGATCGCAATGTCGCGCATCAAGCTCCTCCTGTTGCAGGTAATGGTGGCGGTGGTGAGCATCGCGCTCTGGTACGTGCTCACCACTTACCCCGTCTTCGGCAGGCTTCTGCTGCCGCCTTTCTTCTTTTCCAATCCGGTTGATGTGGCGAAACAGGTCGTTACCTGGTTTGCGACCGGTGTGATCTGGAAGCATCTTTGGGTGACGCTGATCGAGGCCATACTGGCTTTCGTCATCGGGTCGATCGCGGGCGTACTGGTCGGATTCTGGTTCGCGCGCCAGCCACGGGTAGCCGCGGTCTTCGACCCTTATGTAAAAATGGCGAACGCGCTCCCGCGCGTGGTGTTGGCGCCGATCTTTGCGCTTTGGCTTGGCCTCGGGATCTGGTCGAAGGTCGCACTCGGCTTCACCCTGGTGTTCTTCATTGTGTTCTTCAACGTCTATCAGGGCGTGAAAGAGGTCAGCCCGACCGTGCTCGCAAATGCGCGCATGCTCGGAATGAGCGAGCGCCAACTGATGCGCCATGTCTACTGGCCGTCGGCATTGTCCTGGATGTTCTCCTCGCTGCACACTTCGGTCGGCTTTGCGGTTGTGGGCGCGGTCGTTGGCGAGTACCTGGGCGCGGCCGCCGGCCTAGGCTACTTGATCCAGCAGGCCGAGGGCGTATTCGACGTGGCGGGGGTGTTCGCCGGCATGCTTGTGCTTGCAACTTTCGTGATCGTGATCGACACCATTGTCAGCATCGTCGAGAGGCGCCTCCTGGTCTGGCGCCCCACGGCCGCTGAGAGCAGACCCTAGGGAACTGTGGTCACCGCACTCTTGTCATACCCGCCCTGGCGCGAATCCGAACGGAGTAGATATTGTCATCCAAAGTGAGCCCTAGTCAGTGACTGCACACTGGCCTATCGTTTCGATGAGCCCTACGAAAAAGACTTTATCGATGGAGGAAATCATGCCCGCAATGTTCCGACGGCTTGCCGCGACGTTTGCCGCGCTCATGCTGTCGAGCGGTCTTGCGCTCGCGCAATCCAAGGTCACGCTTGCGGTGGGGGGCGGCAGTTGTCTGTGCTATCTGCCCACGATGCTGGCGCAGGCGCTGGGCGAATATCAGAAGGCCGGCGTCAATGTCGAGATCGTCGATTTCAAGGGCGGTTCGGAATCGCTCAAGGCCGTGATCGGCGGCAGCGCCGACGTCGTATCCGGTTATTTCGATCACACCGTGAACCTCGCCGCCAAAGGACAGCACCTGCAGTCCTTCGTGGTTTATGACCGTTATCCCGGCTTTGCCTTGGTGGTCTCCCCGAAGCAGACGTCGGCGATCAATTCGATCAAGGACCTTGCCAACAAGAAGGTCGGCGTCAGCGCTCCCGGCTCTTCCACCGACTTCTTCCTCAAATACATGTTGAGCAAGAACGGCGTCGATCCGAATTCGGTCGGCGTGATCGGTGTCGGACTCGGCGCAACTGCTATTGCGGCAATGGAGCAGGGGTCTATCGATGCGGCCATCATGCTCGATCCGGCGGTCACCATCCTGCAAGGCAAGAACAAGGACTTGAAGATTCTCAGCGATACGCGCAGCCAGAAGGACACGCTGGCGGTGTTTGGAGGCGAATATCCGGGCGGCGCCCTCTACACGCGGGCTGAATGGATCGCCTCGCATGAAAAAGAAGTGCAGGCGATGACCAATGCGATCATCGCAACCTTGAAATGGATCCATTCGCATACCCCGGAGGAAATCGCCGACAAGATGCCGGCGAACCTCGTCGGCCCGGACAAGGCGCAATACATTGCTGCACTCAAGAATACGATGCCGATGTATTCGGAAACCGGCCGCATGGATCCCAAGGGCGCCGTCGCGGTGCTCGCAGTGTTCAGCCAGTCGTCACCGGACGTGGCGAAGGCCAATATCGATCTGTCGAAGACCTACACCAACAAGTACGTCGACGCGGCGAACAAGACGACCGGGATGAAGTAGGTTCAATTCAGATCAGGCTTTCCACACGTTGCGTCATGGCCGGGCTTGTCACCGCAAGTCGGGTATACCCGACTTGCGGCAGGTAACTGTTTTTGCGCAACTCGGGCAGGCCCGAGTTGCGCGTGACATCCACGTCTTGGGATATGCTCAAGACGTGGATGCCCGGCACAAGGCCGGGCATGTCGATAGCAGACCATTGCCTCGATGAATATTCTGTCTATCCAGTCGCACGTCGCCTACGGACACGTCGGAAATGCGGCTGCGGTATTTCCGCTGCAACGGATCGGGGTGGAGGTCTGGCCCATCCACACCGTGCAATTCTCCAACCACACCGGTTATGGCAGCTGGAAGGGCCGCGTCTTTGATGCCGGCATGATCGGCGATCTGATAGCGGGCATCGAGCAGCGCGGCGTGCTCGGCGAATGCGACGGCGTCCTGTCGGGTTATATGGGCTCGGCCGACATTGGTGCGGCCATTCTCGATGCCGTGGCGACTGTAAAGCGCGCGAATGCGTCCGCGAAATATTGCTGCGATCCGGTCATTGGGGACGTGGGTCGTGGAATCTTTGTCAGCGAAGGCATTCCGGAGTTCATGAGGACGAAGGCCGTTTCCGCCGCCGACTTCATCACGCCTAACCAGTTCGAGCTGGACTACCTCAGCAGGCGTGCCAGCGGAACGCTGCGCGAGGCTCGCGATGCCGTCAAAGCCGTCCATGACATCGGTCCGCGCGCAATCCTTGTCACGTCGCTGCACACGCAAGATACGCCGGAAGATTGCATCGATCTTCTCGCCTCGGACGCGGGCGCTTGCTTCATGGTCCGTACCCCGCGGCTGCCGCTGGTAGTAAATGGCGCAGGCGATGCCATCGCGGCACTTTTTTTCGCGCATTTCCTACGGACCGCAGAGATTGGCGAGGCGCTGTCGCGCGCAGCTTCGGCAATATTCGGCGTGCTGGCGAAAACCGTCGAGGCGGGAGGGCAGGAAATTCAGCTCATTGCAGCGCAGGACGAATTCGTGCAGCCAAGCCGCCTCTTCGAAGCAAGAGATCTTGGTCGATGAAGGGGGCGCCATCGATCTTTCATATTGGCCGGCTCGATCTTTCGTTCGCGCCGAAGACCTGGACCTTCGCTGCCGAACGGCGCGCCGAGATCGACGCCTATTTCGAGGCGGTGAGACGCGAGAAGCCGACACTATGGAACGGCCGCGTCTTGCTGTTGCATCGTCAGGTCGTTGAGCAAGGCGTGCTGCGTGGCCAGTATCTGGAAACGGACTATGCGAGCTTTGCCGCCTGGCGCCATTGGGGCAGGCCAGCCGCCGGCGTACGCGACTGCTTCAGTGCCGCGGCAGTGCGCAGTGCGGACGGCGCATTCCTGCTTGCCGTGATGGGCCTGCACACATTCAACGCGGGAAGAATCTATTTCCCCTGCGGCACGCCGGATCCCGACGACGTCGTCGCCGACAAAGTCGATCTTGATCTGAGCGTGAGGCGAGAGCTCAAGGAAGAAACCGGCCTCGATATCACCGAGTTCGATGCCGAGGCGGGCTGGGAGATGGTTGTCGATGGCCCGCTGATCGCGTTGATCAAGGTTTTGCGTTCGACCGAAAAAGCAATAGCCCTGCGCGAACGTGTTCTTGCCCATCTTGCGCGAGAGGAAAAACCGGAGTTGGCCGATGTCCGCATCGTTCGGGGGCAGAGCGATTTTGATCATGCCATGCCCGACTTCGTGCGGGCGTTTCTGACGGCGCGATTTGCGACGGATTGAGAAACTACAACTACCAGATGCGTGGAATCAGCCGAAAACGGGTAGTTCGGCAATAATCGACATAGCCCGGCAGGTTCCGCTTCAGAAAGTATTCCTCATCCAGCAGCCGCCAAATCAGCACCGGAACTAGTGGAACGATGAGCAGCATGGTCCAGAACGAGCCAAGTGCCAGCGGAGTGAGAATGAGCAACAGCAGGGCACCCGAATACATCGGATGCCTGACGATGGAATAAACACCGGATGAGACCACCGGCTGGCCTGCCTCGACCCTGATTGTTGAAGCGGCATAGCGGTTCTGTTTGAGCACGATAAAAAAGATGACGAAGGCCAAGGCTACCCCGGCGTTGGCAGCGAGAACGAGCCAGAGCGGTACGGCCGACCAGTGCCAGCGATGGTCCAGACCCGGCAGCACCAGCGCCAGCACGAATCCAAGCGCCGTGATGGCCATGATGATTTTTTGCGAAAGTCTGTCCTCGGCCAACGGCCCGGCACGCATGCGCCGTTCGACCAGCTTGGGGTCATGTTTAAGGAAATAGATACTGATCGCCGTCGTGGCTGCGACGAACACCAAGCCAAAGAGCCAACCCTGCCAAAAATCCAATGAGCCTGCCGGAACGAACAGCAGGGCGGCCATCGCTACGACGAATAGAGCCGACCTCACCCAGGCCTGATGATCCAGCGTGTTCGCTTTCACGTCATTGACCTCCGTCCTCCGTGACATAAACCCCGGCGGGGTCGTACAAGCTCCGCATTTATCGCGCGAATTGGCAGCGGTTCTGACCTATCGCGGGCGCTTGATTTGGCCGGTCGCTTTCCGGTAAAAGCAGGCCGCTGCGGTTAACGCGGACTTTACCTGAATCCGCGAGGCTAACCGACGAACGAGGGAACTTGTGATCACGACGCGCTCACAAATCTGCGCGATCGATCGGACGGCGGGCGACGCCGGCTCCGCGGCCTCCCTCATTCTGGGCACGCTCCTTCTCCTTATCCGCCCCTGAGGGCCGGCTGGGCATATGTGCCTGGGCACTCGGGGGGATCTGACGGAGAACCCATAGAGCGCCGAAGTGGCGCATCCACGAGAAGGACGATTTTTCATGACCAGCAACTCCAAGTCCGACAAGGACCGCGTCGTCATATTCGACACGACCTTGCGCGATGGCGAACAATGTCCCGGCGCAACCATGACGCACGAAGAAAAGCTCGAGGTTGCCGAGCTGCTCGACGCCATGGGTGTCGACATCATCGAGGCCGGCTTCCCGATCGCTTCTGAAGGCGATTTCGCCGCCGTGCAGGAGATAGCTCAGCGGTCGAAGAAGGCCGTCATCTGCGGCCTCGCGCGTGCTGCCTTCAAGGACATCGACCGCTGCGCCGAGGCGATCAAGCCGGCCAGGCGCAAGCGCATCCACACGTTCATCTCCACCTCGCCCGTGCATATGAAATACAAGCTCCAGAAGGAGCCGCACGAGGTCTTCGAAATGGTAGTCGCCCAGGTCACGCGAGCGCGCGGCTACACCGACGATGTCGAGTGGTCAGCCGAGGATGCTACTCGAACCGAGCACGACTTCCTCTGTCGTTGCGTGGAAGCGGCAATCAATGCCGGCGCGACCACAATCAATATTCCCGACACCGTCGGTTATACGGTGCCGGAAGAATATTTTGCGCTGATCGACATGTTGCGCTCGCGGGTTCCGAACGCCGATAAAGCGCGGTTCTCGACCCACTGCCACAATGACCTCGGAATGGCGGTCGCCAACTCGCTGGAAGGCGTGAAGGCGGGCGCACGGCAAATCGAATGCACCATCAACGGAATCGGAGAGCGGGCCGGCAATGCCGCGCTCGAGGAAGTCGTGATGGCGATGAAGGTGCGCAACGACGTGCTGTCGTTCCACTGCGGCATCGATAACACCATGCTCATGCGCGCATCCAAGTTGGTCGCGGCGGCCACGTCATTCCCGGTGCAGTACAACAAGGCGATCGTCGGGCGAAATGCGTTCGCGCACGAAAGCGGCATCCACCAGGATGGCATGCTGAAGAATGCGCAGACGTATGAAATCATGACGCCGGAGTCGGTCGGCGTGAAGCAGACCTCCCTGGTGATGGGGAAGCATTCCGGGCGCCACGCTTTCGTCCACAAGCTCGAGGAGCTGGGTTACGAGCTTGCCGGCAACCAGCTTGAGGATGCATTCGTCCGCTTCAAGGCGCTGGCCGATCGCAAAAAGCAGATCTACGACGAGGACATCGAAGCCCTTGTCGACGAAGAAATCGCGCACGCTCACGACCGCATCAAGGTGCTGTCTTTGACGGTAATCGCCGGCACCATGGGTCCGCAAACCGCGACGCTCACCCTCGATATCGATGGCGAGCATGTCACCACCCAGTCGACCGGCAACGGGCCGGTGGATGCGATTTTCAAGGCGATACGCGCCCTGGTGCCGCACGAGGCAACGCTCGAGCTCTACCAGGTGCATGCCGTGACGGGCGGCACCGATGCGCAGGCTGAGGTGTCGGTCAGACTCTCGGAAAACGGTCGATCGTTTGCCGCCAAGGGTGCCGATCTTGACACGCTGGTGGCCTCCGCGAAGGCCTATCTCGGTGCGCTGAACAAACTCATGAGCAAGCGCAGCAAGACAGCTTCTGTCGAGCGGCGGATTCATTCGACCGATGTCGGCTGAAACATAGAGTCACATCTTGTGAACGCCGCGGCTTCTTAAATTGAAGCTGCGGCGTTTACCAAATCGTCGTTTTGTTCCAGGTAAAAGCACAAAATCACATTTTGTCCGCATTTCGTTCGCTTTGGCGGCCAAATTCGCAGGTATCTGCCGGCCATCACCCACTCAAGAGTTTGGGGACTCATTGGAATGAAGAAACTTCTCTGCGCGGGCGTGTTCGCGCTCGCGATCAGCGGCTTGTTGCCGAATTTTTCACAAGCGCGCGCCACGGAGGTCACCGGGGCACAAGCGTCCTCGATCAACATCGCGCGGATCAAGAGCGTGCTGAAGTTGACTCCGGCGCAGGAGCATCATTGGGCTCCGGTGGAAGCGGCACTGCGCGATCTCGCGCGCAAACAGCAAGCGCAGACTGAATCGACCAGCCTCGTGCGACGGATCAGCAATCGCGTGGTGACTGTTGTGCTCAATAGCGCTGCTGTCCAGCGGCTCGCAGTCGCGGCGCGTCCCCTCGTCGCCTCGCTCGACCACGAGCAGATGCGGGCGGCGCAAGGGCTTGCCCAAGAGATGGGCCTCGGGCCCGTCGTCGCTGCATTGCGATAAAGTTCGCCCGGCGACCGGATTGTTCCCGCCATCAGGTGATCCGACTCGGAACTTCCAGTTGCAACGGTGCACTACCTAGCGAGGCGGCGTTGCTTCGTCGCAGGTTTTTCCACTTTTGCCGAACACGTGCGCAACGCCGGACGCTTGCGCACGTTAAGTATTCGCAATAGCCCTGTGAACCTTGGCAATAGGTCTACTTGCCGGGGAACCGGTTTAGTGCCACCCTAACTGGCAGAAAAAACAAGGTAAAAGCCGGGTTCGCTCGACCAACTGGAGGAAGACGTCTATGCGCAAGTGGCTTCTCGCGGCGGCTGCGGCCGCTATTTTCGTGGCGCCTGTCGCCGCAACGGCCCAAACGCCGATCGTGATCAAGTTCAGTCACGTTGTGGCGCCGAACACCCCGAAGGGGAAGGGCGCCGACAAGTTCAAGGAACTCGCCGAGAAATACACCAACGGCAAGGTCAAGGTTGAGGTCTATCCCAACTCGACGCTCTACAAGGACAAGGAGGAGCTGGAAGCCTTGCAGCTTGGCGCGGTGCAGATGCTTGCGCCGTCCAACTCGAAGTTCGGCCCGATCGGCGTGAGAGACTTCGAAGTGTTCGATCTTCCTTATCTGCTCCCCAACAAGACAGCATTGCGCAAGGTCACTGAGGGTCCGCTCGGCAAGGCCATGCTCAAGAAGCTCGAGACAAAGGGAATGATCGGGCTTGCTTATTGGGATAATGGCTTCAAGGAAATGAGCGCCAACAGGCCGCTGCGCATGCCCGAAGATTACAGAGGGCTGAAATTCCGCATCCAGTCATCCAAGGTTCTGGAGGCGCAGTTCCGCGCGCTTGGCGCCATCCCGCAGGTGATGGCGTTCTCCGAAGTCTACCAGGCGCTCCAGACCGGCGTCGTGGACGGCCAGGAGAATACGCCGTCGAACATGTACACCCAGAAATTCCATGAAGTGCAGAAGTACACGACGCTGACCAACCACGGCTACATTGGCTACGTCGTCGTCGTGAACAAGAAGTTCTGGGACGATCTGCCGGCCGACATCCGTACGCAGCTCACCAAGGCGATGGATGAAGCCACGGTCTATTCCAACGACATCTCCGAAAAGGAGAATGCCGAGTCCCTCGAAGACATCAAGAAGTCGGGCAAGACCGAGCTCATCACGCCGACCGCCGCGGAAACCGCCGCCATGCGCAAGGCCATGGAGCCGCTGTATCAGGAAATGGCCGGCCGCGTCGGCAAGCAGCTGATCGACGACGTGGTCAAGGCCACGTCCAGCGTCACGAACTGACAAATGATCGAGCCCCGGCATTTTTTGCCGGAGCTCGTTGCTTTCAGGGCGGGGGATTCCAGTCGTCAGGTGACGTTTGACGGGTGCCGTGGGGTGGCTTCCGTCATAGTTCGGGGTCGCCCGCTGCGGGGAACTAAATTCCCCAATAGCGCGAGGCGTAATTGTTTCTTCGTATCCTCGATCGTCTTGAGGAAATTCTGATCGCGACGCTGATCGCGGCGGCGACGCTGCTGATCTTTGTGGCCGTTGTGCAGCGCTATGCGCTCGGCGTCCCGTTCCTTTATCCCCTCGTCTATCACATCAACCTGACCTGGGCGCAGGAACTGTGCATCTACATGTTCGTGTGGATGGCGAAGTTCGGCGCCGCTTATGGCGTGCGCACTGGCATCCATGTCGGCGTCGACGTTGCCGTCAACATGTTGGAGCCTGGCCCTCGAAAAAAGGTCGTTCTGTTTGGCCTTTTGTGCGGTGCGCTGTTTACCTTCGTGGTCGGCACCATGGGCGCAAAGTTCGTCATCGAGCTCTACCCCACCGATCAGGTCTCGCCCGACATGGAATTGCCGCGCTGGATCATCTTCCTCTGTGTGCCGCTCGGCTCTTACCTAATGTGCTTCCGATTTCTACAGGTCGCCTGGTCATTCTGGCGCACAGGCGAGCTTCCGCATCATGATCCTGGCCATGTCGAAGGCGTAGTCGAGAGTCCGGCAGCAGCAAGGGACATCAGCCGATGAACAGCGCCCTCATCTTTGGCCTGTTGATCGTGCTGATGCTCACCGGCATGCCGATCTCGATTGCACTCGGCCTGACCGTGCTCAGCTTCCTGTTTGTGATGACCTCGGTGCCGATCGAAGCTGTCGCGCTCAAGCTCTTCACCGGCATTGAGAGCTTCGAGATCATGGCGATCCCGTTCTTTATTCTCGCCGGCAATTTCTTGACCCACGGCGGCGTCGCACGCCGCATGATCGCCTTCGCAAGCTCAATGGTCGGACATTGGTATGGTGGATTGGGACTGACGGCGGTGGTTGCCTGCGCGTTATTTGCCGCCATTTCCGGCTCGTCGCCGGCGACGGTGGTTGCGATCGGCTCCATCCTGCTTCCGGCCATGGTGAAGCACGGTTATCCAAAACGCTTCGGCGCCGGCGTGATCGCGACCTCGGGTGCGCTCGGCATCTTGATTCCGCCCTCGATCGTAATGGTGCTGGTTGCGGTGGCCACGGCCGGCAGCGTGGCGATCGATCCAGAAGGCAAGCGCGTCCTGTCGGCTTCGGTGGCGCAGCTGTTCATGGCCGGTGTCATCCCCGGCCTGATCCTTGCCACGATGCTGGGGATGACCACCTTCTACCGGGCGTGGAAGAACAACTATCCGCGCATGCAGAAGGCAAGCTGGCTGGAGGCAGTACGCGCGTTCCGCGATTCGGTGTGGGGCCTGCTGCTGATCTTTATCGTGCTCGGCGGTATCTATACCGGCGCCTTTACGCCGACCGAAGCCGCCGCCATGAGCGCGGTCTATGCCTTCGTCGTGGCCGTGTTCGTGTATCGCGACATGAAATTGACCGAGGTTCCAAAAGTGTTGCTCGCCTCGGCCAATATGAGCGCAATGATCCTCTACATTATCACCAATGCGGTGCTGTTCTCGTTCTTGATGACCAGCGAGCAGATCCCACAGGCGATGACAGCGTGGATCAAAGACAGCGGCATCGGCTGGGTGGAATTCCTGCTCGTTGTCAATGTGCTGTTGCTGCTCGCAGGCAATGTCATGGAGCCGTCTTCGATTGTGCTAATCACGGCCCCGATCCTGTTCCCGATTGCCGTCAGTCTTGGCATCAACCCGATTCACCTCGGCATCCTCATGACTGTGAACATGGAAGTGGGGCTCTGCCATCCGCCGGTCGGCCTCAACCTTTATGTTGCCTCCGGCATCGCGCGCATGGGCATTACCGAACTCACCATTGCGACCTGGCCGTGGCTTGTAACGATGCTGGTCTTCCTCGCCATGGTTACCTACATTCCGGAAATGTCGCTGTGGCTGCCGCGACTGCTCGGAATGATGTGAACATGCGGCACAGGACGCGACATCTGCAATCTTTCGTCTACAATTCGCGTATTCGTTTTCAACCGTTTTACGGCGCGGGAAATAAGAATGGGTGAGCGGAACGAGCGAGTGCGACCCGTTCGCATTGGCGCGAGATCGAATGAATAGCTGAATGTCCGCTATTTGATGCTGTGGACGGCTCCTCCACCGGCACGTGAGTGCCATGAATGTGGGTGCTGCTAAGGCCCCACGATTCAAAGGAGCCAATCATGCAAGCAGTTAAGACAATCGGTCTCGACATTGCGAAGTCCGTTTTTAAGTGTATGGCTTTGATGCTGATAGCCAGCCGACAGGTCCGCAGGTGCGGCGCACAGGCGGCGCTGAGAGCGCTCGGTGCGTGTCATCAATTAGCGTCAATCACCACGAGTTGACAAAGTCCGCCGAAGAAAGGCGCCCTATGAGCATTGACTTAACATGTCCCTGGCAGCCAGCTGGTCATTTCTTCCCAGCACAAATAGAGGGCAAACGGCTCAAGGTTCTCCTCACCTCTCTCGACATCTCGAGACAAGCAGCAAATTTGTCTCAAACAAAGCGGGATCAACGAGAGCGCGCCCAAATTGGATAGTCTAGCCATCTCTCCTGCCATAGGCGGACGGAAATTTGAGGTGCAACACAAGAATTACTTCTACCCCAGACGACCAGCAGATCTCAAAAAGGGATTGAAATCAAACGGATGATACCGTCCGTGCTTTCTGCGCACCCTCCTAAAATGTGGACGCTCATCTGGAAAGCGATCTGTAGCGCAAAATTCTATTGAACTCAGCAGCAACAAAATTTGTGTTGTTTGGCGCCATAGGTTTGTCTCGTAACGACCAAGTCGTTCAAAGACCTGATTGTCAAGGTTTGTCAGTCGCAAAAATGAGCGTGCAATATTTGTATTGGTCTGATTTGTCTGGGCCCCAGCTGAGTCTATCTTAGTATTTTCTTTGGCTCCTTGCTGCTTACTCATTGGTTTTTCTAACTGGCTTGAATGCAGAAATTTGCGGAAGATACTCAGACTATCCACATGGGGTTGACTCGTTGGGCGCGAGTATGGACTCGGCATCGTTTCGGCTTGCATGTTCAGGAGTGCGCTCTCGATGATCACAGCACGGCGCAGCCACCATAGCAGCGAGGCCAGTCGACTGACCAACTGCCCCTCGATCGCGGTTTGCGGCGAATAGTCGGATTTTATTGCTCTCTCAAAGGCTCTGTAATCTGCGGCATCTTCGAGGCCATCAATGACCGTTTCTGCCCTGAGTCCGTGGCGAATGGCATTTCGCCGCGAGCGGCGTTTACCGGCCTCGGTTCGAGGTCCGGTGCTGCGCTTAGCGTTTTGCTGATTAGCGAGAATTTGTTTTTCTGTAGTCATTAATTCTTGGCCGTTGTTTCGGTGGCATTAATTTGAGTCTGTAATTTGGTCTGCGCATCAACGCTCCCATCCTTCGTATGTGTTTGCTTCCAAAGATCCTTGGCGATCGCAAACGCATCAATGTGTAGGTTTTCCCACCAGGTGACTTCGTTACCGGCTTGATGCAGCTGCCTGTGATGGCCTCGGCAAAGCGGCACCGTGAACTCGTCGCTGACTTTCAGGCCAATGCCGCGCGGCTGCGCAAATCGAAGATGATGCGGGTCGCTCGGCTGTCGTCCACAGATAAGACACGGCTGCGATGCCACAAACTTGAGATGCGCCTTGTTACGCAGCCGTTTGGGTTCAGCAATGGCGAGTTGGCTCTTATCGATCCGATCTGAAATGGAATCGAGACCTCTCGGGACCAGTGGCGGAGCAAATGATGTCTGGTTTTGCTCGGCTGAGGTTTTTCGCAGTTGGTCCATCAACGGCGCGTATTGGCGGCGGCCGTAATAGCGCGACGGCCGTGGAATAGGCGTTGTATCATCGGGATGAAATCCAAAACGCTGGATTGGTTCTGCCTGAGTAGATGGGATCGGCATTCCTTGCTGGATTGATGGGGACTTACCAAGCCCATAAAGCGCGAGCCCGAACGGTTTGCCAAAGGTGGCCAAGGCACGCTTGGTGGCATCGGTTTCCGCAGCCTTGAGGGCGGTGTCGTGCACTTCACCGGGTGAGGCGCCACGGCCTTCACCCGAGCCGTGACCTTCTCGAATGATCATCGTGCCGCCGGCCTGCACCGAAATCCGCACCCGGGCGGTATAGACAGCAAGGAAGGCGCCACGATTTTCCCGCGCGAGGACGCAACGGGAGTCAAATGTCTCCCGGCTCCAACCATCAAAGCCGAAGATCCGGTTGGCTTCCGAGATCGCGTACCAGCCCTCGATGTAAGAGAGTTCGCGCCCATTAGCTTCACGTGAGCGGACGTAACGGTGGTCGAGATTGCGCCGCAGTGCTTTGACCTGTTTTGCTGAGAAGCCCATCACTTTGTCCTCACGCTCAAAACCGGCTCTGGATTCGAAAGAGTAACGCCAGCGATTTCTGCGCCCTGTTTGAGATCGTTCGCCAATTCCTGGCGGTTGAGGCGGGGCTCACGCGGCTCCCAGTAGATGCTCGGGACAGCTGCTTCATCGATGACCATCAGGGCAGGGGTCCCCGGGCGGATTGAGGCGGTAAAGTCGGGTGCCGAGAGCTTTTTGAGATCGAGCTCGACCATCACATCTTTGGCGATCTGTCGGCGTTTGGCGGCTCTGTCCTTCAAACGGTCCACGGGCGCCTGCATTTCTCCAATGCGACCGTTAAGTCTCGGTGACGAGGGCCTGGTCGATGTGAGGATCTCATGCAGATCAGTGAGCCCCTCGACCGTGTCGGCGAGGGTTTGCTCGTCGATTTGGGGGTCATCCGATCGGATGCGGTCACGGATTGCACGGTAGGCGATGGCAGCAAACTCCAGATTCATTGTGAACTCCGCGCGTGGCGCCACCCCTCGGGCGACAGGTTTTCAACATGAAAAGCATTGGCAGACACTCGTGGCTAAGCACCCCATGGTATCTTTCATTGGGGCTTATTGTGACAATAGCACAAGTTGATGCCTGTGACAAGTGCACAAGTAAAGATGGCTCGCGCCGCACTTAACTGGACGGTTCGCGATCTCGCTAAGGCGACGGGTCTGCATAGGAATACAATCAACAATGTTGAAGTTGGCCGATACGCCGGTGATCCGGCCACGCTGCAAAAGATTGAAAAAGTGCTTGTTTCCGCCGGCGTGGATTTCATCGACGAGAACGGCGGCGGGCCGGGCGTGCGACTTCGCAAGCACCAGCGATCGAAAAAGGCGAAATAATTCAACCCGTTAGTGTCAGTCCTCACTAAGTCTTGACATGCGAGTCAACTTGTTTGATTAGGTGTTTGCGGCTTAGCCAGCGTTTGTAGATGTAAGAAATCGATTGCGGTTTGCCGCTTAGCTAGCGTTTGTAGATGTAAAAAATCGACCGCGGTTTGCTGTGGTGTTTGCCGCTTA